>Ga0209702_10006652_pt1 | contig 14704 bp, 11 predicted proteins | sample FRY01_FD_187210 | JGI IMG/M metagenome (GOLD analysis project Ga0209702, IMG submission 187210) | Freshwater microbial communities from Lake Fryxell liftoff mats and glacier meltwater in Antarctica - FRY-01 (SPAdes) (version 2) | ecosystem: Environmental > Aquatic > Freshwater > Ice > Glacier... | reverse complement strand
GATCTTCTCAAGAGCGTTTTCAGCAACGGCGGCTCAAAGTGCCGCTGCACAGTAATCGCGTAAAAGTTTTCATGCAACTGCGGCACCACGCAATACTCCTGCAGTTTGCCGCTGCGCAATTCGTCTTGTACCACCACCGTCGGCAGTAGAGCCGTGTTGCCAGAGTCACGCGCCAGCAGCCGCAGCATGGCCATGTCATCTACCTCGGCCAGCACCTGGTAGCGCAGACCCAGTTGCTCACACAGCACATCAAAACCCGCACGAATGTCGCTGTCCCGGCCTGGCAGCAGCAGGGGTTGCTCCGCCAATTCATCAGGAAAGCGAAAGGCCTTGCCCTTACCGCGCGGCTTGCCGACCAAACTGACTGGCTGGCGCGCAATGCGCCTGCAGCGCCAGGGATGCTGACTGCTTGCGTGGACTTTGCGGTTACTCAGTACCACGTCCAGGTTGTGTACCGCCAGCCGCGTCAGCAGCTCATCCAGACTTCCTGACTGAAGAACCAGTTCTACGTCTGTTCTTTTAAGCATTGGCTTGACAAAATTTTCCTGAAAATTTCTTGACAGTGTGGCCACGCCGCCAATGCGCAGCACCTGACGTTCCAGCTGCTTGCCATCACGCAGCAGAGCGGTCAGCTCATTGCCCGTTTCAAAAATAGTGTCGGCGTACGTCAGCGCCATACGCCCGGCCTCGGTCAATTGCAGCACACGGCCTGCTCGGTTGAACAAGGCTTGACCTAACTGGTCTTCAAGTTGCCTGATTTGTGTAGACAGCGCTGACTGAGAAACATGCAATGTCTCGGCAGTGCGGGTCAGGTTGCCGTCTTTGGCCACGGCCCAAAAGTAATGCAGATGGCGGTAGTTCAGTCGTGACATGCTGTTTTATTCATCTGTTTAAAAGAACGATTTTACGATTTATATGAATTTTACAGAATTAACTTGAATAGGCATAGTCACGCCATTGGATAAAAAAGGGAGCGTATCTTGCTTGTTTCACCTGATTATTTGCAACCACTGCGAGGCGCGCTACTGCTGGCTGTTCCTGTGTTGTACGCCTTTGCAGCTTTGCTGGCTGGCTGGCGTGTGGCGCGGGTCTGTACGGCGCTTGCCGTTGGCTTGGCAGCCGTGTCTTTGGCCTTGCTGGCGTATAGCGGGCCCTTGATCATTCACAGCCTTCGGGCTGATGCGCTTGGTTGTATTGTGCTGCTGTTGGTCAGCTTCATTGGCTGGGTCATCACGTGGTATTCACAAACCTATATGGGCGGTGACGCGGGGCAAGCGCGTTATGCCCGCTGGTTGATGGCGACGCTGGCGGCTGTGAGTGTGGTGATAGTAACCAACAACCTGGCAGTGCTGGCTGCGGCCTGGATAGCCACTAGCCTGGCGCTACACCAGTTGCTGACGTTTTTTTCAACCCGACCAGCGGCCCTGATCGCGGCACATAAAAAGTTTTTGGCCAGTAGGCTGAGTGATCTGTGCTTGTTTGCAGGGGTGGTATTGATTGGCTGGAGCCTGGGCAGTCTGGAGATCGATCAGGTCATCAGCAAAGCGCAAGCCCTCTCTGCCTACCCGCTGGCGCTCAAAGCTGCGGTGTTTCTAATCGTTATCAGCGCGCTGCTGAAATGCGCACAGCTGCCCGTCCACGGCTGGTTGATACAGGTAATGGAAGCGCCCACGCCCGTGTCGGCCTTGCTGCACGCCGGTGTTGTTAATTTGGGGGGATTTTTGTTGATCCGTTTGAGCCCGGTGGTAGCCGACGTTGGCGGTGCGCAAACGCTGCTGGTGGTTGTCGGCTGCCTGACGGCGGCGCTCGCCGCGCTGGTGATGATGACGCGCATCAGCGTGAAGGTGATGCTGGCCTGGTCAACCTGCGCGCAAATGGGTTTTATGTTGATGCAATGCGGCTTGGGTGCTTACGACCTGGCGCTATTGCATCTGGTGGCTCATTCGCTGTACAAGGTGCATGCCTTTTTGGCGGCGGGTGGTGCGGTCGAGCAAGCACGCCTGAGGGCCATGACAGCGCCACAGGCTGGTATCAGCTTGAGCATGTTGGCTGTGGGCGCTGCGAGTGGCCTGGTCATGGTGGCTGCTGCTGGCATGTTGTGGGGTGTTGCCTTTGACCAGTTCACAGCACTGTGGGTGTTGGCGGCTATTGTGTCCCTGGCTATCGCACCCCTGCTCACTGCACAGGCTCTGCGCCTGGGTGGGCTGTGGCCACTTGGCTTGATGCTGGGTGCCTTCGGTGTGGCGTTTGCCTACTTTGGTTTGCACCATGTGTTTGGCTGGTTTGTAGACGTACCCCAAGCCAGCACCATCAACAACTTTGATCTCGTCTGGGTGATGCTGTGTTTTGTGCTGCTTTTCGCTCTGCAATGCCTGATACGCGCCAGGCCGCACGGGACTGTGGCCAGCCGTTTGTACCCCTGGTTTTACGCCGGGTTGTACCTGGACGAATGGTTCACCCGCATGACGTTTCGTATTTGGCCCGCCAAGCTGCCCCGCAAATTGATCAATAGCTCAACAGGAGTTGTGAAATGAACAACATCCTTGAAAAACCAATAACAACAGCAGCACCCGTGCTTGATTTTGCGCAGCTTCAAACCTGCGTCACCCAAGCCTGCCAGCGTATTGCGCCCACCTGGCCGCTGGATCAGTTCATTGCTGTCAACCCTTACTGGGGCTTTGTTGATCAACCGATTGCACAGGCAGCCAGCCAGATCGGTCACCGGTCTGGCACGCCGATGGTCATGCCGCGTTCTTTTTACCAAGCCGAGTATCAGGCCGGGCGTTTGACGCAGGCCCATTTGCAAGCCGCGATGGATGCCACCGGGGCTGATTGCAAGATCGGCGAACTTATTGACAGTATGGCTGCCAACAAAAAAGGCCCCCAGCCGCAAATGCTGGTAACCCGATTGGCAGACAGCAAGCGCGACCTCAGCCACGCCACGGCCTGGGTTGACTTTGTCACGCACCAGGTCAGCCAGCACTGCGCCGCTTACTTTGACGTCAGCCAGGCCGCATGGAACCCTGAACGGGTGGGGCTGTACGCCAGTTGGGCCAGGCAATTGGCGAACGACCACAGCACCGCGCTGTTGATGGGCTACACGGGGTTCAGTCAAAAGGCTGCCAGCCTGCCGCATGACCCGCATGCCCTGATAGTGAAAGCTACCCAGGCTTTGGGCTTGAAAGCTGATCAATGCGCTGACTACCACACCGCGCTGCTGATGAGCATCAACGGCTGGGCCTCGTGGTGCGCTTACGAGCGCTGGCAGGCGCGGCTGGGCGCGGTGCCGGGTAGAACGGATGACGACGACATCATCGAGCTACTGGCGATTCGGCTGGGCTGGGAATGGCTGCTGCTGCAAGACTCGAAAAATCCGAAAATTGCGCCTGAATGGATAGCTTCTTGCGCCCGTAAAGATTCTGTTGCAGACCCCTTGGATACTGAAAACAAGCACGACTGGCTGCTTCAGAATGCGCTGGAACTGGCTTACCAGCAGCCGCTGTTGCGCGGTTTGATGAAGGCCCCTGCTGCCCCCTTGCCGCCCACTGTTCAAGCCATTTTCTGCATTGACGTGCGCTCTGAAGTCTTTCGCCGGGCGCTGGAGGCCAGCAGCGACACCTTGCAAACGCGCGGTTTTGCAGGCTTTTTCGGCTTGTTTGTTTCCTACTCACCCATGGGTACGGCCATGACGCGGCCTCAACTGCCCGGTCTTTTGGCGTCGAACCGTTGTGTGACGGATGAATATCTGACGGATGAGTGCGATTCGGTGTCACTTGGCCAGGCGATTGCCCAACGGCGCAGACGGGGTTTGCAGTGGCGCAGCATCTGGCAAAGCTTTCGCAGCACGGCCAGCAGTGGTTTTAGCTTTGTGGAGACTTGCGGCATCTTGTACGCCGGCAAGCTTTTAAGAAACACCTTGCCCCGCTACGACACGCCGCCCGCGGTAGAACAATCCGGTTTGTCTGCTACTGAGCTTCAAAGCACCAGGCCACGCCTGCAAAACCTGCCCGGTGCAACGCCAGAGGCTGAACTGCAATCGCGCTGCGACATGGCCGCTGGCATTCTGGGGGCGATAGGCGTGACCAAAGACTTTGCCCGCATCGTGCTGCTGGCAGGGCACGGCAGCCAGACCGCCAACAACCCGCATGCAGCGGGGCTGGACTGCGGCGCGTGCGGCGGCCAGACCGGCGAGGTCAATGCGCGGGCTTTGGCAGCGCTGCTCAATGATACGGCGGTGCGCACGGCGTTGATTACCAAAAATATTCAGATACCCTCCAGCACCTGGTTTTTAGGCGGCATGCACAACACCACCACTGATGAGCTGGCGCTTTACGACACCGACTTACTGCCCGCCAGCCATGCAACTGATTTGACCCAGCTCAAAATTAACCTGGCTTTGGCAGGTCAACGCGCCCGAGCCGAACGCGCGCCCACGCTCGGTTTAGCGCATTTGACAGGTGATACCGAGCAGCTTGAAAAAACCGTCAAAGCCAGAGCCAACGACTGGGCCGAGGTGCGGCCTGAATGGGGCCTGGCCAACAACGCAGCCTTCATCGTCGCGCCGCGCACGCGCAGCCAGCACTTGAATTTGGCTGGCCGGTCTTTTCTGCATGACTACGACCACACGCAGGACCCCGAGCTGGGTGTGCTGACACTCATCATGACCGCCCCCATGGTTGTGACCAACTGGATCAACATGCAGTACTACGCCAGCGTGGTTGACAACCTTAAATACGGCAGTGGCAACAAGGTGCTGCACAACGTGGTGGGCGGCAGGCTGGGTGTGTTTGAAGGCAATGGCGGTGATTTGCGGATTGGCTTGCCGATGCAGTCGCTGCACGACGGACGCAACTGGCAGCACACGCCGCTGCGCCTGAGTGTCTTCATTGAAGCGCCGCAAGCTTCGATTGACAGCATCATCGCCGAGAACGCGGTGGTACGGCAACTGGTAGACAACCAGTGGCTGCATCTGTTCCAGATTGAAGCAAAAATCGATCAGCCAGCCGATCAGCCAGGTCTGCCAGCGACTATTTACCGCCGTACCCAGACAGGCTGGATACTGGAAGTTTGAGCATGAACGCCAGCGCCGATTTTGCTCCAGACTTCACTTATGGGTACTTCGTCTCCACCCCACGCCAAAGCTTACCAGGCCTGCCTTGTAGAGGCCCATAAGCACGCGCCCTTAATGGCTAAACGCTGGCACACCACGCTGGTAGAGCTGCTGTTTGAAAAGTCAACTGCACCTATTTTTGTGCACGACAAAAACTAAATCCACGATGCCTGGCTGGCGCTGAAAAAGTACCAGGCCGGCATTGAACAAGGCTTTGCAGTGCAGATAGCCCAGGCCATCAACCGGGAAGTGGAATCCCCAAGGGGTCTCCACGAACTCTCTTTAAGCGCTGCCTGAAAAAATTGAAACTGTGCGCAAAAACAGCCAAGTGCCGGGCCGTGGCGTTATCACAGCAGCTGCCTCCAGTAGTCAGAACCCCTGGCTGCAATCTTCTGAAGCCCAGCAGTCAGGCTTTATGAATTTTTCAGAGACGAAAGAAGAGGCGCAGGATCCAAGCAGTGCGCCAGCTCCTCAGCTTCGCCCGCCCACTCCGGTTGCTACTCTGACCAATGCTCTGATGGCCACCTCTTTTGTTGATCTACAAGACACCCAGCCTGTGCAGGCTCAAGATGTGCTGGACATGCAACTGGGGATCTGGGTCGAGCTGGTGGCGGACAACCGGTGGGTACGCGCGCAACTATTCTGGATCAGCCCACACGGTATTCTGTTCATGATCACCAGTCAGTCGTCTGTGCAGGACAGTGGCACAGTGACTTTGGTGTGGACAAAGAAGACGTTTTAAAGCAAATGCCCCGTTGGCTAGAAAAAGCTGTGATCGAACTGAACCTCAGCCTGTGTGCCAAGGTGCTATGCGTTAAGAATTGACACTGCGCGATAAGCATGGGCTTGAAGGCGTTACCCATATCGCCAGCTTTCACTAGCAGTTACACTTTGAAGGCGCAGAGCCAGACGGCATCAGAAAGTACACCAACCGCGCACCGTTTGCCGCACTGAATCTGTTGCGCGAAAACAGCATTGGAAAAGCGCTGGATGCGCTTCCTGAAGCCGAAAATATTTAAGGCTAACATTGTTACGCTTGCAAGCTGTGGCTTAGCGACTTTAAAGCGTTTGGGTTCAAGACTTGGCTGGGCAGCTGATGCGCTGGAACGGTGGTCGCCCGAGGCTAACCGGTCCTACACACCCCCGTGTCAATTCTTCCTTGACAGAATTATATACGTTTTGTTACGATAGTAACATGTTCACTTGCAAATTATTTCAGCCGTTTAAAATCCACCGCCAGCTCAACGCCAGTTCACCGGAAACACTTGACAGCCATGCATCATGATCAGAAGACCGCATTTTCGCCATGAGTACCATTGCCCATAATTTAGGAGCTGCGCACATAGCTTGTCTCAATGAGGCCTTGAGGCAAGCTCCACTGATGATTGAGCGGTGGTGCCACGATGTGGCCATTGTGCTGAATCAGCGCTACACCTCAAGCTTGCAACATGTTGAAAAGCGGCATCTACAGGCTGCCATCTCGGCCCTACAAAACCAGCAAATATCGATCACAAAAAACTTTGCCATCGTACTGACCAATGCCATGGCCAGCGACATGCAGAGAGCGATAAAAAGAAAGACTGAAGAGTCTTACGGTTTTATCTCTTCTCTTAGTTTTGATGATCTGGAGTTGATGGGTGACAACCAGGTGCAGGACAAGGTGGACAGTGCGCGCGTGCTGCAAACGGTGGCTATGGCGTGTGAGGCTGGTCTGGCAGCGTTTACTGCAAGGTTGAGCACGGCCCAGGGATTTGCGCAAGTCAAGGCTGACAAGAACCCGCTGCGCCCTGAAATTTTCTCTCAGGCCCTACTCAAGGCTGTACAGGCTACGCCGGTTGACAACGCGATTCGTTCGCTGTGGTTCTCGCATGGTGGCGAATTGATGGGTCAACAACTGCAAGCCTTGTACCTGGCACTGAATGAACTGTTGATTGAAAGAGGCGTAGCACCTGCAGCCTACCGCGTGGTAACGGATTATGGGTCCAGGACTGTTAGCCAAGCGAACATCTCCAGCCCCATTGGCGCAAGTAGGGCTGGTGCCCAGGTATCTGGTATCTTTGCGCCCCTTGCCAATGACTCGAACGAACTCCCTACTATCGCTTTCCCGCAGCAAGAGGCAAAGCGCAACGAAGCGCCGGTCGCTGCGCCATCGCGAACGTCACTGACGGTCAACCGTTTGCGCCGCCTGCTGGTCGGCGACTATGACGAGTCGTTGCGAAATCAGGCGCTGCCCTTTGATTCTGAACCCATCGGGCATCGAGAATTTTCGCACACTGTACCTGAAGCGGTGACAGTTCTGGATGAGCTAGAAGAGCACGCCATGGCAACGCCCCAGACCCACGGCAAGGCCCTGAGTACGCTGCCCTTGCCGTTGGCGCAATTACGCGAGCATCTCAAGCTTGAAGCTAAAAGCTTGGGCCAGTCACTGGCTATTGAGGTGGTGAGTTTGATGATCGAGAAAATGGCCAATGACCCGCGCCTGCTTGCCCCAGTGCAGAAGATCATTGCCAATGCAGAGCCCGCTTTTCTTCGACTGGCTGTCACAGACCCACGTTTTTTTAGCGATAAGTCACACCCCGCTCGTAACTTGCTGGAAACCATCGCTGCAAAAAGTCTGGCCTTTGCACACGAAGGCGCGCCGGGCTTTGCGGAATTTTTGCAAGACCTGCAAGACGTTGCAGCCCTACTGACGGAGGAAGACGCCAGCGATACCCAACACTTTGCCAACTTGTTAGCGGGTTTTGAAAAGAAAGTTGCGCTGCGCCATGCCGTCGCATGCGAGAACTACAGACGTACAACGCAAGCCTTGCTTGAAGCGGATCAGCGCAACACCCTGGCCAGGAAAATATCCACCGAAATTTTGGCCCGTGCCGATTTTGTTTTTGGTAACCGCATCATCGCTGCGTTTTTGACAGGGCCCTGGTCGCAGGTGCTGGCCAAAGAAAGATTGGCCGTGGATTCCGACAAAACAGGCATGTACAAAGCTATTTTCAGTGTGACGCTGACAGAGCTGTTGTGGAGCCTGGATGCCGAACAAACAGCGTCGCACCCCAATCGCATGGCCAGACTCATCCCCAGTATTCTGGAGAACTTACATGGCGGCTTGCTATCGATAGACTCTCCGCTGGCCGACTCCAAGGCCTTTTTTGAAGAGGTGTTGACGATTCATCAAAGCTCGCTCAAGTCCACCAGGGAGCCCGCTGTGGCGTGCGCTGAGCGAGCTATGTCTCTACAAGATGGGCAAACCAGGTTTGAGTTGGATGGCTTGTTCGCTGTGGACGATTCTGCACATGACAAAAAGCTATTGCCAGTACCGTTTGACCAGCAGCAGCCAAGTTCCATAAGAGATGTAGCGCTCCGGGCAGAACCGCGCGTTCAATGGACGCAGCCTTTTCTGGACACTGCTGCTGGCGAGGAACACGCGCTTGAACCGCAAGCCCGTCCTTTAGGCAGCATCGAGTTGCGATTGGGCGCGTGGGTTGAGCTGATTGCAGACGATCAATGGTTACGCGCCCAACTCACCTGGATCAGCCTTTACGGCACGCTGTTCATGTTCACCAGCGCCGGCGGACGCACGCATTCAATGACCGAGCCGCTGCTACAGTATTTCTTGTTGCAAGGCCTGGTCAAAGTCATTAATCAAGAAGGCGTGTTGGCCGGGGCACTGGACCAGGTAGCACGCACCGCCATGCACACCAGCGTGATGGGTAATGGCCAGGCCAGTCAAAGCTTTGGCAGTTTTTAACGGTTAACTGGTTGGCGTTTGCGCCGGGGCATTTGTAAGCTGCAGCTTTTTACGCACCAGCGGAATGTTATCGCGCAGCGCATACAACTCGTCTGTGAAAGACAGTGGCACAGTGACTTTTTCAGCGCGACGTTCAAGCGCTTGAAGTTCTTGCAGCAGCCCAGGGCTGTCTTGACTGTCAATCCGCTGTTCAATGTCACGCAACTGGGCATACCACCTGAATATGCGAGACCGCACCCGAAAGGTATACAGCGGCGGCAAGATGCGTGACAACGGCAGCATCACTGCAATGCTGATACCCATCACCAGCCACATGCGCTCGATCAGATCGGCCATCCAGAAACTGATGTGACGCTGCAACAGTGGCGGTCCGGTTTTAATCGCGCGTTCAGCTTCTTTGGTAATCGGCAGCTCATCATTCTCGATGTTCGGATAGGCTCTGGCTCGCTTGAACCAGCCTGCGCCGCCTCTGCCCGGTAAAACAGCCACAGGGGTTCTAAAAACAAGCTACCCAGCAACTCCAGATTTTCCTTGTCGATGTCGGTGCAGTCACTGGTGCCGCCCTGTACAAAACCCAGATCAACCTTGCCCTCCCGCAGCAACTGCAGGTTAGCCGCCGGGCCTTGTGTGGCTATTAATTCAACCGTGATGCCATCAAGCTTGAGTGCCCTGGCATAGCGCTTGCCAAACTCTTCATAGGCGCTTTGCGCCGGGCCAGTGGCCAGCGTGACATGCCTGGGCGGGTTCGGGTTGAGTCACCAGTAAGCCAGCGCCAGCAGAGTGATCGCTAAAAAAACAAACGGTCCAAACGAAACAGCCAGGTGCCGGATGGATAGCAAGGTATAGCGAACGGCTTTGGGCATGGGCTGAACCTTAGCACAATCAATCATCCGATTTTTTTAACTAAGCTCTAATTTTATAACTAAAGCACCTGTAGGCGTCGTCAATAAAGCGCAAGCAGCTATTATATAAATAGCATTTACAGCACTGGCTGAACGAATGCAAACCAGCCGCCAATGGCGTACACGGCCACGCTGACCAGGTAAACCCGAGCTGATGTCTTGCGCGCGCTCAAGCAGGCCTGTCGCTGTGCCGGGTCAACCGGGCAAGGCGCAAAGCGGCCCCGCCATTGCAACCAGCCGCTGGCGGTCAGTATCACGCCCGCCACCACGAAGACCGCCTCCTTGTATTCACTGATCAAAACCAGACCCGGCACAATGGCCACCAGCGTAGACAGCGCAGCACCGGCCCCGAAAGCTACCAGCAGCGCTGGCAGGGCGCAGCACACCAGCGTGCCTGTGCTGGTAAACAGGCTTAAAAAAGCCGGCCACTTGGCCGGTGGTTCGGCGAATGGTTCAGCCAGGGGCGCTTGACTCACTTTTTAGCCTTCGTAGCGGTTTTAATGTCTTCAACCGACTGCGCGACCGTCTCCAGCTTGACCACGTCATAGCCAGCGTCCTTGATCTCGGCAGTGATCTTTTTGCCGTCCAGCGTTTTGCCGTCCTTGGCTTCAACGGCGACAATTTTCTTCTTCAGGTCGACAAATACGGCTTTGGTTTCCGGCATCCTCAGCAGAGTTTTTTCAATGCCTTGGGCGCAAAAAGCGCAAACCATGCCGTTGACGGTGGCTTTGATACTTTCAGCTGCTATCGCTGTACTAAAAGTGCCTGTAGCCCAAACGATACCTGTGCAAGCAGCTATTGATTTGAGAGTGATTAAGTTTTTCATGATTTTCTCCTTGGATTAAAAAATATACATAAAGTTAAAACGTCCCTGCTTCATGCTGCTCACACCGAACTCCGCAAAGTAACGCTTGTGAATCAGCCGCAGCATGGGTGTGACCTCGGTTTTCTCAGACAAACCGCGCATCCGCCGCGCCTCCACAATCAGCCAGGGCTGGGTCTGGTCGTAATCGACTTCATAGAACGAAAAGCCAGTTCGCGCCGACACAAAGTCATGGTTGATGCCCGGTGCCCGGTAAAGTCGTGCCATGGCTGACGCATAAAACCGGGTCGTTTCAAAGTCCGCCGACACACCCGGTGCCAGCATGGTTTTGCTGTCTGAAAAGTTGTTGCCGGTCAGTCTGCCTGCACCCCCCAGCAGCCACAAATTAGCCTGCGAATGCTCACCATTGATGCGGTGCAGCAGCCGGGTGTAAGTCAGCTCGCTGAAGTTGCGTGTCAGCTTCTTGTCATCAGACCGCATGGCTACGCCGCCCGCACCAAAAGCATCACGCGGCGTGACGGCATGGTTGATCCAGGCTTCCTTCCAGTTAGGCGAAAAATCACCCATCGCCATGGTGCTGCCGTTAAAACCCATCGGGCCCGCGTGGGCGCTGGCTGCGGCCAGCAGCAAGGTGCCTGTTACCAGGGATTTAACTTTCAAAAAATATCTAAAAAATGGATGCATTCGAGTCTCCAGAACACGGGCGACCAGGCGGTCGACCCTTTTAAAAAGCATCCAGCGGCTTCGGCAGAGCCTGGCGCGGACGCACTTCGGGTTTGGAGATCAGGAAATCGGCGGTTTCAGGCCAGGTGCGCGATCTGCGTTGCTAAAACCGGCGCTGCCAGGTTGAGGAATGGTGTGGGGTGTAAAAGTGGCTTCAAAAAAACCGGGGTCTTTGACTGAGGCCAGCGCCAGGCAAAGTTCGCAGGTGTCGCAGCTGCAATTTGCGTGTGAGACGGCTTGATTGTCAGCGCCAGCCTGGGCCAGCATCGGGCAGTCGGCTGGCATAACTGCGATGGCGTCTGTTTCAGCTTGAGGCGCTACGGCTTTTTGTGTAGCCTTTATCTGCTGCCCGGCCATGTCCACAGCCATCACATGGCCCGCCCAGCCGCGCAAAGGAAGCAGGGCAATCATGAGGGCGACAAACAGATAACGCATGGGGGAGTGTGACAGTTCAAAACCGTAAAAGTTCAGGGCGCGCGCGCTTTATTATCCACATTGTCCAACTCATCCAGAATCGGGCAATCGGGTCGATGATTGCCGTGACAGCATTCAATCAGATGCTCCAGCGTGCTTTTCATGGCCAACATTTCATGGATGCGCTGGTTCAGGTCTGCTACATGTTTGACCGCGATGTTGCGTACATCCTGGCTGGAGCGTCGCTGGTTTTGCCAGAGCTTAAGCAGCTCGCCGATCTCGATCATGCTGAAACCCAGGTTGCGCGAGCGCTTGATAAACCGCAGCGTATGGACTTCCTTCTCGGTGTATTGGCGGTAACCGGAGTCGGTGCGGTTGATGGTGGGCAGCAGGCCTAAAGATTCGTAATGCCGCGCCATCTTGGCCGATACGTCGGAGCGACGGGCGGCTTCGCCGATATTGAAACGTTTGCCGGTTGCCAAGTTGGTCATTTTTTACTTCCTTTCCAGCGGCGCAGCAACAAGGCGTTGCCGACCACACTGACACTGCTGAAAGCCATGGCCGCGCCAGCAACCATTGGACTCAACAAGCCAAAAGCCGCCAGCGGCACACCCACCAGGTTGTAGATAAAGGCCCAGAACAGGTTCTGGCGGATCTTCGCGTAGGTACGGCGCGAAATATCAAGGGCATCAGCCACCAGCGCCGGATTGCCATGCATCAGGGTAATACCCGCTGCATGCATGGCTACGTCGGTTCCGGTGGACATGGCAATGCCGACATCGGCCGCCGCCAGTGCTGGCGCGTCATTGATGCCGTCGCCCACCATCGCCACCTTGCCGCCGCGCTTGAGTTCAGCCACTATCGCCGCCTTGTTTTCAGGCAGCACTTGCGAGCGAATATCGTCCATGCCCAGCTGCTGGCCAACCGCTCTGGCGCTGCCCTGGTTGTCACCGGTCAGCAGCACCGACCGGATGCCTTGCTCCCGCAACCTGGTAATGGCCAGCGCAGCGGTTGGTTTGAGGCTATCGCCGAAGGCCAGCAGGCCCAAAAGGGTCGGCGCGTCTGTTACATCGGCCAACCATGACACGGTGCGGCCCTCGGCTTCAAGTTCCGCAGCGCGAAGCTGCAGGGGGCTGACATCTACCTTGAGTTCTGCCATGAAGCGGCTGCTTCCAAGCCGAAGCTCGCGTTGATTGACGACGGCCGACATACCGCGCCCCGCCACTGCCCGCACCTGGCCCGCTGCCTGCGGCGCAAGCCCCGCCTGCGCTGCGGCATTGAGAACCGCGCGAGCCAGCGGGTGTTCGCTGCCGGCCTGTATCGAGGCGCTGGCCAGCAACAGGCTGTTGCGGTCGCCTTGGGTAGGCTCTGCAGCCACCAGTACAGGCTTGCCTTCGGTTAGCGTGCCAGTCTTGTCAAAGGCCACCACCCGAATGTTGTGGGCGATCTCCAGCGCTTCTGCATCCTTGATCAGAATGCCATGCCGGGCTGCAACGCCGGTGCCGGCCATGATGGCGGTGGGTGTCGCCAGCCCGAGCGCGCAGGGGCAGGCAATCACCAGCACGGCCACCGCATTCAAAATCGCTATTTCCCAGTTGCCGGTGCCCAGGCCCCAGCCCAGCAGCGTCACCAGGGCGATAGCCATCACGACTGGTACAAACACCTCGCTGACCTGATCCACCAGCCGCTGTATCGGCGCTTTTTTGGCCTGCGCCGACTCCACCAGCCGCACAATGCGGGCCAATGTGGATTCAGCCCCTACCGCACTGGTGCGCACCACCAGCAAACCTTCTGCATTGACAGAGCCGCCGGTCACCTTGTCGCCTTCATGCTTGGCAACCGGCAGGCTTTCGCCGGTGATCAGCGACTCATCAATCTGGCTGGAGCCTTCCATCACCATGCCGTCCACCGGAACCCGTTCACCCGGCCGGATGACGACCTCGTCTCCCACTACCACCTGGCTGGCCGGCAGCTCAAGCTCCTGGCCGTTTCGCCGCACCCGGGCGATGTCAGGCCGCAGCGCATTCAAGGCGCGTATTGCTTCGGTGGTCTGGCGTTTGGCACGGGTTTCCAGCCATTTGCCGAGCAGAACCAGCGTGATGACCACCGCCGACGCCTCGAAGTAAAGGTGCGGCATGCCGTGGCCTTGATGCGCCAGCATCAAATAGACGCTCAGGCCGTAGGCGGCAGAAGTACCGATCGCCACCAGCAAGTCCATATTGCCAGCGCGGGCCTTCAGCGCCTTCCAGCCCGAGCGGTAAAAGCGGGCACCCAACCAGAACTGCACCGGGGTGGCCAACGCCAGCTGCACAGTGGCGGGCAATGCCCAATCAAGGCCAAAGACCATGGCAACCATCGGTACGACCAGCGGTATCGACAGCGCTGCTGCCACCGCGATGGGCCACCAGGCATTGACTTGCGCTGCCGGGTTGTAGCCGGCACCTTCACTGGCAGTCGGGCGGGCGGCGTAACCGGCTTTCGCGACGGCCGCAAGCAGTGCGCCCATATCGATATCGCGGCTGTAAAGCCTGACCTCGGCGGTCTCGGTGGCCAAATTTACTTCGGCAGAAGCCACGCCCGGCACTTTTTGAAGTGCCTTTTCCACTCGCGATACGCAGGAGGCGCAGGTCATGCCGTCAATGGTGAGTTGCACCGACTGCCCGGCCACCGAGTAACCTGCTTTTTCGACAGCGCCGCGCAACGCCTGCAGGCCCACGCCAGGCCCTGCCTTGACGCTTGCGGTCTCGGTAGCGAGATTGACAGTTGCACCGCTCACACCGGGCACTTTTTGAAGCGCTTTTTCCACCCGTGAAACGCAGGATGCGCAGGTCATGCCATCGACCGGAAAGTTCCACTCGACTTCCTTGTCAGACCGGTTTTGAAGTTTTGCGGTTGCGGTTGCAGTTACGACCATGGTCATGATGTTCCTCTTGCTGTGGAGCGACGAAGTGAGCGATGACGCAAGTCTGAAGCTTGCCATCATGGTA
>Ga0209702_10006650_pt1 | contig 14707 bp, 18 predicted proteins | sample FRY01_FD_187210 | JGI IMG/M metagenome (GOLD analysis project Ga0209702, IMG submission 187210) | Freshwater microbial communities from Lake Fryxell liftoff mats and glacier meltwater in Antarctica - FRY-01 (SPAdes) (version 2) | ecosystem: Environmental > Aquatic > Freshwater > Ice > Glacier... | reverse complement strand
GTGTTGACAAAGGAAGAGAAAGTTGCTATAATATAGCATACGCTGAGAAAACAGTGAATAGTTTTTATTGCTGTGATTATTACATAGTACGGTTATCAGAGGGAGTTAACAGAAGCCTAACTACTGTTAATTTAAGTCTGGGTACAATGAGGTAACGAACTCGTACACCGTGGGAGGTTTAAGTTAGGCCTTACTCTTAATGTCGTAGTCACAGCAATATAAATTTTACGAGGCTTAGCTCGTTGACTACGTATCTTCGGATGCGTAGTTATTGATAAGTGTAGCGATACACCCAAAGCAAGAATGTCTACATACTTGCGCCCCTCTTGGGCTTGCTCAAGAGAAGGTTAGCCTAAGCAAGCCTGCTAAACGTTGAAAGACGTCCTTATCTGAGAACACCGGGTGAGGTAACAAGGAAGCTGATGTCGTGGAAAGAACGATAACTTAAACGCCGAAAGGGAACGTTAGTTATTGGAAAGTAACAGGTGGTGCTGACTTCACGATGAAACCAATCAGCCAATTGGTATTAGAAAGGGTAGTGATATGATCTGAAGGGTTGCACCTAAAGGTTGTGTTGCAGTTTAAGTGGGTGTCGGGTTCTCGTTAAAAGGAACACGATAGTCGCAAAAGACTACTGAGTAGCTCGCAAGGCAAAAGGTACGGGGTGTGTTGTATTGTGTATTCCAAAAGAGTATGCAGCAACTGGAATAGCACATCCTAGTAGAATTCGCAAACTTTCAAATGTTTATTGAAAATAAAAAAGCAAAGTCTGTTCCGGCTAGATGTTAAAGACATCTAACACTTGACCCGTAAGGGAATCAAGTTTGGTGAACCTCGCAAGGGAACATCAATTTGTATGGGAAGTTTCGTAGCTCGCAAGGCATAACAGTTCGCAAGACTGACGAGGAAAGAAGTACAGAGTAGCATCTAGTGTCAAGTCTACTGCATGACTTTAAAATGCGATGTTGTTAGGGTACTAGTTTACCGCAAGGGGATTAGTGGATATCGAAAGAAGGTTGACTCGCAAGGTTGATTATAATGTTCGAAGCTCTAATGTAAAGGTTGTAATCTCAGACCTTTAATATGTTTTTAAGACTGGTAGGCGGCAACCGTCAGTAGTTCTGAGAATCTCGCCTCGACGCGCAACTCCTTGCCGGGAAACGTGAAGAGTGGGGTATTAGCGTAGTGGTAACGTGCCGGCGATCAGTCGGAGTCCAAGGTTCGATTCCTTGATACTTTTTACGAGACATCAGTCTTAAGAATATATTGTAAAGAATTGGGACGAGACTAGAAAGCGTAGCGAAAGGAGATGTCCAAGTAGTGTTTGATGCTGATGGTTTATGACTCCTAACCATCTCGGGGCTGGGCGCATGGGGCGCGAAGGACACTTGCAATGTCTTGCTTGGGGATCGTTACCCCATCGGTCCACCAATCATCGTAGGTAAATATCAACATGAATAATGCTGGCAAGGGCGATACACCGCGCCCATACACTGTTGATAAAGACACATTTAATAAAAACTGGGACGCTATCTTTCGCAAGAAGGAAGTTACCGCAGAGGAGAAGGCAGCAGCAGAAGCCAAAATTAAACGGGAAATTGATTTAGGATTTTCCAAGTTAGACAATTTTTGAAAGAATTTGAGTCCTTAGTTTAAAAGTAGAACACCCTCCTTACAAGTGGGATACAGCGGGGCGGTACCGTTAGGACTTACCAAATTTGCCCCCTTATCCTTAGTGGTAGAGGTCCTGTTTTGTAAGCAGGGTGTGGCACTTGTAATCTATTTGTATAAGTACAATATGGATTACAAGAATCATTATAATAAATTAATAAACAGAGCTAGAACCAGAGTATTAACTGGTTACTATGAATCTCATCATATAATTCCAAGATGTTTCAGTGGCACCAACGATGCTACTAATTTAGTGAACCTTACACCTGAAGAACATTATCTAGCACATTTATTATTAGTGCGAATTCATAACTTTAATCATAAACTTGTATCAGCTGCAATGATGATGTGTGCAGGTAGAAAGAGTAATAAAGTCTACGGCTGGTTGAGGCGTCGACATGCAATAGCAATGTCGACACATCAATCTGGAGAGAAGAACTCCCAATTTGGGAAAGTTTGGATCTATAAAGATGAAAATAGTCAGAAGGTAAATGCTATTATTGTAAATCAGTTTATAGCAAATGGATGGAAATTAGGAAGAAAAGCAAAACCTTTACAAGTAAATACAATAAAACTTAAAGGCATATTCACTGAGAAGTATATATGGATTTTAGAAAATGAAAACGATATTCTAAAAGAATTCGACGAGTATAGGAGTGTTAGTAAAATACTACAACTTAGAGGATTTAAGAATAGAGAAGGAAATACGATTCTATCTAACTGGTTAAAATCAAAAGGTAGAAGTATTTTAAGAAGAAGAAATACTGCTGAAGTCCTATAGCGGCAATTAGAACGGTTTTGTAAGCCGTCGGGGGAAACCCTTTCGTGAGTTCGAGTCTCACCTTCAGCACCAAATAGATAAGTAAAGTATACGCGGGTAGTGTAGCCAACAATCCAGTCTCATAAGCTCGGATCATCGGAGGTGCGAATCCTTCACCCGCATCCATCAAATCCTATGTGCAATGCATAGATTATTAACCGGGATGAGTATGAAAATCAATACGCAGGATTTTTACGCAGGGGTGCTGTTCATCGTAGTTGGCATTGCGTTTGCCATTGGCGCTACTAACTATAATATAGGAGTCGCTGCTAACATGGGCCCGGGTTATTTCCCTCTCGTATTAGGCACAATACTTGCGGTCATCGGCACCATCATCACATTTAAATCAATTATTACTAAAGTTAAATATCCAGTTGGTCCAATTGCATGGAGACCTCTGATTTTCATCATTACCGCAAATATAGCGTTTGGATTAAGTATAACAAGTGGCGGATTAATAAGTGGTATATACGCCTTAACTTTTATTGCCGCATTCGCAGGTGACAATTTCAAATTCAAAGAAATTTTTATATTAGCCACAATACTTTCGGTTAGTAGTTATTTTGTTTTTATTAAATTGATCAAGTTACAATTAGAGATGTGGCCAGCTTTTATAGTTGGTTAAGTATATAATGGATCTATTTACAAATTTAGCACTTGGGTTTGGGGTTGCATTCACACCAATCAATTTAGGATATGCTTTTGTTGGTTGTTTTCTGGGCACCCTTATAGGAGTGCTGCCTGGAATTGGGCCCACGGCAGCGATTGCAATGTTACTACCTATTACTTATTCACTTCTGCCAATCCCGGCGTTAATTATGCTCGCAGGAATTTATTACGGTTCCCAGTATGGGGGCTCGACGACTGCAATTCTTGTAAACTTGCCTGGCGAAGCTTCGTCTGTAGTTACAGTATTAGATGGTTATCAAATGGCACGTATAGGTCGAGCCGGGCCCGCACTTGCTGCGGCGGCAATTGGTTCATTTTTCGCGGGCTGTGTTGGCACATTGGTATTGGCGGCATTGGCGTTACCGCTTACTAAACTTGCCTTTGAATTTGGTCCTGCAGAATATTTCTCCATCATGGTATTAGGATTAGTTAGCGCAGTTATTTTATCGTCTGGTTCTTTACTCAAATCGTTTGGAATGATCATAGTTGGGTTATTACTTGGATTAATTGGTACTGATATTAATTCGGGAGTTGTACGATTTAGTTTTGGTGTCACTGAACTTACCGACGGTATTGGGTTCGTTGCCCTTACTATGGGAATATTTGGATACGGAGAGATAATAAGCAATCTTGGGAAACACGAAAAAGAGCATGAAATATTCAAAGGTAACGTAGAAGGATTACTGCCAACGCCGCAAGATATTAAGTCAATGACGCCGGCAATTCTCCGTGGTACTACTCTAGGAGTAATTCTTGGCATTCTGCCGGGGGTTGGCTCGGTCATTGCAGCATTTATGGCTTATTCAGTTGAAAAGAAGATAAAGTTACAGCCCGGAGAAGTCCCACTTGGCAAGGGGAATATTCGTGGTGTTGCGGGCCCTGAATCTGCAAATAACGCTGCCGCTCAAACTGCATTTATTCCAACGTTGGCACTTGGTATTCCAGGAAGCTCGTCAATGGCGTTAATGATCGGCGCCATGATGATTCACAACATCCAGCCAGGCCCACAAGTCATGACCAGCAACCCCGAGCTGTTCTGGGGCCTTATTGCCTCGATGTGGATTGGCAACCTCATGCTAGTGATACTAAACCTGCCGATGATCGGCATCTGGATAAAGCTGCTGACAGTGCCTTACCGCTACTTGTTTCCGGCGATTGTGCTGTTCTGTGCGATTGGTGTGTATTCGGTCAACAACAACGTCTGGGACATCTGGATGGTAGCACTATTTGGGGTGATAGGATATGTCTTTGTCAAGTTACAAGCCGAGACGGCCCCGCTATTACTTGGGTTTATATTGGGCCCGATGATGGAAGAAAACCTACGCCGGGCGCTGCTTATCTCACGCGGCGACTGGAGTGTATTCGTTACAAGCGAGCTGTCAGCTGGTATATTGGCAGTTGCAGTTGTTTTATTAATAGGCGTCTTACTCCCTTCATTAAAACGTAAGTTAATACCTAAGTAAAATAATATCAAAATTTGGATATATGTTTAATACATTTTTACTAAATAGTTGCCGTTAGGACTCTTGAAGGAAATAAAATGCAAGATCAAAAACAAACAACATGTCCGTTAGATGAAACCCCTTACTTGGCATGCTACTGTTGCTTAGTAGAGCAGCATACTAGAAATAGCACACTTGATAAATGCGAATATCAATTTGAATGTAAGCAAATAAAAGAATCAATCATACCAATTAAACATCATTAAGGAGAATATAATGCAAAAAGTAATTGAAATTAGATCAGCAGAGGGTGGTGATGACGCAAAGCTATTTGTCGTAGACTTGGCGGATGCGTACCTACGGTTAGCAAACAAGCACGGTTGAATTACTCATATACAGGACTCAAGGCCAGGAGAATTACATATTCTGGTTACGGGTCCTGATCTTACGGGTCTAATAAACGAGGCCGGCGGCCACCGTATTCAACGTATCCCACCTACTGAGCGCAAGGGAAGAGTGCATACAAGTACAGTAACAGTGGCAATTATTGATCCAACGGAGGTCAATGTTGTATTCAAAGAAAGCGACTGTGATATAAGCTGGTTCTCAGGTACTGGCGCCGGCGGCCAGAATCGAAACAAGGTAATGTGTTCGTGTAGGCTAACACATATACCAACCGGAATTGTAAGATCCTCGCAAACCCGGAGTAGAATTACAAGCTATGCAACTGCATTGAAAGAGTTAGAAGCAGAGGTTACCAATGGTAAATTAAAAGAGCAGCACTTAATTTCATCTGCAAACAGGAAGCAACAAGTTGGGTCTGGTATGCGCGGAGATAAGATTCGTACATACAGGTTTCAAGATGATAGGGTACAGGACCATTTGACCGGGAAAATTGCCAGTAACAAAAAAGTATTACAAGGTAATTTTGATTTATTGTGGTAAATAATATTTGAGTTGTGGGTATTATACAACACTATACTGCTTGACATAACGGACAAATCAAAGTATAATACAGTTTAGTAAGACAGAATTATACACTTTGGAGTTTATTATGAGTTTCTTCTGGCAAAAAACAAAAGGTCTCAATGCAGATATTGAACGTCATCGTGCTAAAGAGGTCGAGTTGCTTGCCAAAATTAAAGAGCTTGAGGTAGCAATACATGACCCGATGAATCTTGCTGCCTTGCGTACATACCGCAGATTCCTTTACGTACTGCAACAAAGCAAAGCTAACATTCTGTCTCAGCTCGGAAAGAAAGTATAATATGGAATTCGTTGTACAAGGCAGCAGGCGTAATCGCAAATTTTGCGAGGCGCTATTACCATCCCTTATTTCTCAGTTGAAACTAACTAACAGTCGTAAAACATTGATGGTATCTATTGCAGCAGAAGATGGCAAGACGCATTGCGGATATACAATGGCCATCCCTGGTCTTGAGGCCTATGTAATTGTAATCAAGCCTGTCCGCAGACTTAAAGAAATTGGATTAACACTTGCACATGAAATGGTGCATGTTAGCCAGATGGCATCGGGGTTGCTGAAGCCAGCAGGACGTGGAGCGCAATTTTGGGCGGGCAAGCGTTACGCAAAGAACACGCCTTACTTAGACCAGCCGTGGGAACAGAATGCCTTTGCCCGCACTGAACTATTATTTCGGAGGGCAATTGACTCGTAAATATCAACTTGTTTAACTTGGACAGATTAACTTTTATGGTTAGTGTAACAATGACATAAACAATAAGTATAATAAAGGATAGTCATGAATAACAATGATAAAATGGATTTTTTGAAAGCAACAATTAAAAAACTAGGGCATACAAATATTGGTTCAATTTCTGCCGCTACTAAATTAGCGGCAATTGGATTAGATTCCCTTGACATAGTTGAGTTACAGATGGAGTATGAAGATACATTTAAAAAGGAAATACCAGAGACGGCAGACCCAATCATTACAGTTGGGGATATTTTAAAATTAATGAAATGACAAATTACACACATAATAATCATCTTAAATACACTATAGGTGGCCGTGAGTTTGGCTATAGGGAGGATTCAATTGAGCCATTTCGTGTCACTGTCGGGACCGTAGATTATGAAAGGTACATACGAAGTAATTATGCAGATGAATTGCGCCGCATTGCAAGGTTGATTTACAAAGACTTTGGCAAAGATCTTGTATTGTTCTTGTCCGGTGGCACCGACAGCGAAATCTGCGCCAGAAATTTTGTGGACATTGGTGTAAGGCCAGAGTGTATCACAATTCGATTTAAAGATGATTATAACTTGCCCGACGTTAATGAGGCGGTTGCTATATGCAACGAATTGGGGCTGAAACTTACATTTATTGACTTTGATATTAAGGACTTTTTCTATTCCGGAAAAGCAAACGACATCGGAGCGCAGATACAATGTACGCAACTGACTTATTTAATGGTGTATAGTTGTATACTAGACCGTGGCCGCCCAGCAATAATGGGAGGCGAAGCGTTACTGTTTAAGAACATAAGTAAGGATAGTAGCTTTTGGCATTACACTTTTAGAGAAAACGAAGATGCGTCAGCAATGCGATTCTCGGAGAAGTTTAACATACCATTCGTAAACGAATATTTTTCATATACACCAGAACTATTATTATATTATCTAGAAAACATTGATATACAAGCATTGATATCAGATGACAATAATTATAAATTAACATCAGTTTCAAGTAAAAATAAGATCCTTATGTCATTGTATCCAAACATTCGACCAAAGAAAAAGACCCACGGGTTTGAGGAACTGCTAGCGTTTAATTATGAGGCGTACAACTACGCGGAACAATACCAAATTAAGAGACTTGAACCATCACTTGACGGCATTGAGATTAATCACATAATTAAACAACTAAAAGGGCAAAATGAAAATTAGACTATTGGGTCCTGGAGACAAACTTGCATTGAAAAACCTGTTTACAACAAGTAAGTATATGGGAGTAAGTGGTGAAGCTGAGTATTTTGTCGGGCCAACGGTGGATTTCCTCGATACTTATTATAATGGGTTTTGCCAAACATACTTGTCGGGATTAAAAAGTTACCACGCATTTGGTGGCTTTGACGACAATGGTAATATAACAGCTATCATTGCTTTTTATGAATCATTTTACGCCCCAGAATGGTATTGGACTCAGGTGCGTAGTAATAATAGCAATATTATACCGGCTGTATTAGATGCAGTTATTGACTACAACGAAAAGAATGGACGATTTAAATTCTTTGGGTTATTTAATTTAAAACATGCTAATTTATACCCTCGATTAGCATATAGTAAATCTAATGCTGAACGTTACGGTTCAATCGACGAATTCATTGTACTAGCAAAACAAAAATGCATATATACTACGCCATGGAACGTATTATACAATCGTACACTTATTCCTGTTGACACGCTCGTAAGATGTAGATATTTAAAGCAAGAATACAGAAACAGCATTCCAAACGGAGGAAATTTATGAACCATAAGCACTTTCTATTCATTGTCCTGCCGATAACTGTCCTTGGAGTGACTGGAATTGTCACGATGGTCATGACATCTGCTTATATTTGGCTGCTTGCTACGCTTTTCTTCTGGATATTACTAAGCGGACTTGGAATTGCAGTAGGTTATCATAGAGTTTTCAGTCATCGATGTTATAACCTTAAGCCATGGTTGGAAAACTTTATTTTATACTGTGGTGCGCTTGGCTGTCAGGGCAGTACTCTTACTTGGGTTTCTATTCACATGGGATACCATCATCCTTATGCAGATACTGATAAAGATCCTCATACCCCAAAAAAGGGTTTTTGGACGGCGTTTATCGGTTGGATATTTTGGATAACCCCAACGACTATAAATCACAAATATGCCGTTAAACTTCTTCGTAAGCCAATGCATTTATTCGTTCACAAATATTACTATACAATAGTATGGTCATCTGTTATAACATTTGGATTAGTGTTTGGTTGGAAATTTGCACTGTTTGGATATTGCATTGCCGCAATGTTCTCTTTTCTGCAAGACAATTTAGTAAATGTTCTTGGACACTTACCTAAATTAGGTTATAGAAATTTCGAGACGCCAAACATAAGTTCCAATTTCCCACTACTTGGTTATTTTGGATGGGGGCAAGGATGGCACAATAATCATCATCAATATCCTAATAGGTTTAATTTTGGTGTTAAATGGTGGGAATACGATCCATGTAGATTGTTCATTCCACTACTTAAATTGGGTAGTATAAAATGATTAATAGTAGTGATTACTTTATAAAGTTTCAATGGTCGCATTTATTTGATGAAATCAAGAAATTTAGTTTACAATATATAAAGGATGAATCATCCTTTGGCAACCACACTGTAGTGGCATGGCCGGAATTGCCGGACTCGATTGTAGCATTACTTCCAATTAGGCCCGATCTATTGCAAGTGTTTAGGGTACGGCCAAATGTCGCAGGTGGCATTCATAAAGATGGCGTTGGTAGATTATGTGCATTAAATGTGCCACTAAGTGGCAGCGATGGGAGCATCTTTCAATGGTATGCTGATTCGCCTGAGATTGTAGAAAACTTTATACCTACTGCCCCGGCAAGACGGCTCGCTATATATTCGGAGCATGGATTACCAATGCCTATTGTTGAAACTCAAACCGAGCTGCCAACTCTTGTAAATAATAATTCATGGCACCGAGTAAACAATGTTGCAAATTCGGAATTTCGGTGGACTGCAAGCGTCCGATTCAACGGTAATCCTACTTTCGCTAATGTCAATGCAGCATTGTTAAAAATGGGGCAAACTCCCCAATAACTACCTATGAAAATAACAAATTTAAATTCCCAATATTTTAACCAAGTTGAATTTGATTCAGCTGCTGACGTTTAAAGAAGAGCCGCTAATGTCATACTTATTAAGTTAGTTAAATGCCAGATGTGAACAATAAATGCATACGATTTCCACCACCAATGTTAATAAGTGTATGTTTCACATCAACTGGATTTAGATACCATATTCTGCCATCAGCAGGCATGTGTACTATATTAATATTACGCGGTGTGTCCTCAAATAACCAAAGCACATTTTCATTAGTAAACACCGGAATATGATACCTATGAGGAGTATGCTTATCATTATGAATTTTATAGCAATATTGTGGCCTACTGCATATTATCCGACACCGCCCAGTAAACGGAGTACCAAAGCTAGCTAGATGGGTGGCTCCAAGAATGTCAAATACTTCTCCAATATATAGCCCTTCCATTTCCAAAAGTCGCTCAGTAAAATTAACTTCAGAGATGCCAGCAGCGGTATTTGATTGATGATTCCCTGCCCATTTTTCCCAGCGTTCTCGCCCTTCTAATCCAGGCATATTAGTTAAATTAATGGTGGCTGCTGTATTATTATTTAAGCGACCAACAAATTCTTGAACACTTGTTCCAAGTCGTATTAATAATTCAGCGATCGATTCATTAAGTTTTATAATGTCAATTTTCTCATCTATAGGATGGCAAAATTTCGAGAAAGAATCGGTGATATTCATTTGTTACCTTTAAAATTTAAATTCTTGACTATCTGTCGCAATGTCGGCAATTAAATGAATTCGATCAAATTTTGAATTATTTTGAATCCCATGTAACTTTCCATTATTCAATTGTCCAAGCACGCCAGTTGGCATGTGATAATTTTGTCCATCTTCGCTGCCAGTAAACACAACCTGTTCATTGCTAATTAGTGGGACGTGAAAACGTTTGTACGTTTCGAAGTATATTCCTGGATCTATATGGCTTCCAACATTGCCACCTGCTAGTAAGTTTACAAGCATTATCCTGCCAAGACTGCGCCCGTTTACACTTGTATACACCCACAACAACAACGCATCTGTGGCTGGTAATTTCTGCCGCATTGGTGTGTCTATGCAAGCTATTATTGCCGAGTATGCCGCAATGTTTTCAGCAGGCGTAAGAGAGGCATGATGATTATTATTGGTAGAATCATGAACCCTTAAATGTATTGCATGGCTAGTCTTAAACACCGGCGCCAGATTGCGGCGGTCTGGAAATTCCGGATTTTTCCAGTCAATAGTTGATATTTCTAGTAGACAGTTATCTATTAATTCTGTTGGAACAATACTAATATTTCGTATTACGGTGTTCATATAAGCCTTATTATAATATTTATCATGTTGACACGGTATAGACTGTTCTTAATTTAACGTGTGATTACGTGCTAATCATTGGAGGCTAAATAACAATATGAAAATAACTCCTATTCGCCCGCAATGGCTTACTGAAATTGAATTTGGGTCGCCCCTAGAATTCTTTGATACTGATCCATTGGTATGGAAGAAAATGCTGTATGATAGGACGACTATTATATTCAAGGGCATGAATTTTTCAAAAGAAGATTATTGTACGTTTAGTACTATATTTGGGTATCCAAGTGGTATTGTAACTCCAATGAGAATTGGCGCAGCCACAAAGGCCCAGGATAATAAACTCCGTGGCTTACAACCGTTTAGTAATAAAACTCTACCATTTCTAGGAGGAAATGCAATGCCATGGCATGCCGATATTCCTAATCATGAAACGCGAGCCTTCCCGATTCGCACATTGTGGATGTATAATAACCCAAATCCAAATGGAGGATTTACTAGTTTTTTAAATATTGCCGACTATATTGGTTTACTTAGTAAACGGTTACAGGATCTTATTCCAAGGATAAAAGTCACACAGCAAGATTGGTTCAAGCCAGACGGACTGAAGTTCCAGTCAGGCGTAAATGCACAGGAGTTCAATCTATTAAAAGTTCATCCAGTTACTGGCAAATCGTCATTGCGTTTAAATAATTATGGCCCATCGGAATGGATATCCGGCGTAAATGTTGATGGTGTCAAACAGGCAGATTGTTCTTTAATTCAAGAGTATATAGACGAAATAGCAATGCATGAAGAAATGATCTATACACACAAATGGACATTGCATGACATTATAGTGTACGATAATTGGAATTTGGTGCATAATAGAACGGCGTTGGACTTGCCGCCAGATTCGGAACGATTGCTATATCGAATGAATATTGACCACTTCCCAAACGCATAAAATATAGTATTGAATTATACATTGGTTGACATCTCCCTAAAAATCCAGTACAATTAGCACTTAACAACCGAAAGTTAAGTATGCTAGTAAATCGTGAACGCAAGGTGAGGTCCGTAGAGAAGGACGAGCTGTATATTGACGATACAACCCTTGGTGATGCGAATCGCATCACCTAAATGATCTGGCCCAGAAATATGGCATAGATGCAATGATTCAAACTAACACCCGCATGTATTCCGAGGCCCAATATCTTGCGGTCTTTGTTAATGTCACTGAGGATGATGATTCACTGCGTCTCTGGTAAGAAATCTGAAGTCAATTTTGAGGCTCAACTACTGGCCCAAGAGATTGCAGGACGATTAGTTGCCCGGTCCGGTGTTGCATAAAAACAACACAATAACCATTCAGTTGACAGGGTTATCGTATCCTGCTATAATACATGTATATTAGAAAACGAGCTAAGTACAGTATGAAAATCAACGAATTAACCCAAATGTCCGACGCCGCACTGTTTGAGAGCATTAACTCCACCAACGACAGCGGTATATCTACTGCTGATCTTGTGCAAGTGGTTCGTGCTGATCAACTTAACCAGTGGACAGCCTACAAGGGCATTGACGATTTTAACGTTGATATGGATGCACTGCTGGCCCATCAAAAATGACCGTCATTATTCGACGGTGCGAGTTGTTCTTTAAGACGGTTGGCAAAAATAAAAATCCTGCTATTATTGACCTTATAAAGTTGTGGGTTGGTGACAAGATCAAAAATCCCCTGTCAAAAATAGGGCACGGTGGTTCAGACTATCCATTTACCTCCACTTTAGCGGGATACAACCATGCCAAGCTTACGCAAGACATTAGCATCGTGTATAAGTTACACGGTGCAGAACCTAAGTTCCTAGATTTGTATGCTGTCGTTACCCACCAAGAAATTGGAACAAGCAAACCACCCAACGCCAACAAACAGAAATCATTTGCTCAACGATTAGGTAATCAGACATTTTGAGGTTGACAGCATTGCAAGCTGATGTTATAATTAATACAAGAAACAAAAACAGCAGTTTTAATGCCATTTGGTAAACAACTGCTTATTAAAAGACTAAGTAAAGTATAGAAGATTACATGATGAAAACTAACCTCATATCGATATCAAGAAATTGGCAGCACTCGAAACAGTGTATGTCAACCATTGTGTCTACGATTATGAGCTTTAATAATTATCGCCATATTCCGGGAGCGTACCAGGACTAAAGTAATCTATCAAGATTTTCTGAACCCTGGGCTCGCAAGACTCCAGGGTTTTTTCATTAGTGCTGTAGGAAACGAGATCCTGCTATCACTTTAAACTAGCAAATGGGCGGACAGGATATATGAACGTGTCGTAGAAGACATTAGTAAGACTCCTGGTTAGGGTATTGATCCTAACATATCCTCTATGAAGAGGGTATTCTAAAATGCATTGCCGCCGCGGCAGGAAGCCGTAGGTAGTGTGTTTTAGAATATGGTGGCGAGACATGGAGGACTTATTATTTCTCCCACCAGGAACCACCAAACAACAAGGAGACTTAAATGGCGAATGTCAAGCAAGGTAATCTTACAAAAAGTCCTCAATGGTGGAAACACCTTAAGGATTGGAAACGTGTATTTTGGAAAAGTGAAAGACAAGCGCAGAAGCGCGAAATAGTTAAAGGTTAAAATTAAAGGTACTATATGAAGCGAACAGCTAAACTATAGTGTCAACATAGATCCCGTATTGGTCCCTGTTGGCACATTAAAGAAATTTAATTACGACAACCCTTTCAAGCATTAAATTGATGCACCCGACTCTTAATCGGGAGAACGCAGGGAGGTACTGCGGAGGGGGACCAATACGGGATTGAAACTTTAAAGTGAAGTAACGAGCTTTTAACTCGTAAAACTCGGGGCGGTACCGAGCAGTCCTACCAAATTTTCGGAGTGATATACCGCTAAGGACGCGGCCCAGACTGTAAATCTGGTATCTCACAATTGGCTAGGATCGTTACCTAGGCACTCCACCAAACATGCAGTGTATCTGCATCGTGTATAGATCGTCACTATACTGACATGATGGAAAGACATCAACAAATAACAGAGATAGGTGTTACGGTAGCAGCCCTGGCCTGGAACCAGGAAGCGTCAGTTCGACTCTGACATCTCTGACCAATTTTATTCCTATGTTTAGCGGGCCCGCGCAAGCCTTGCCAATGTTAGTAACGTACTATGCGATGAGTACCTTAGGAGCCAATTTTATTCCCCAGTAGCTCAGTTGGTAGAGTAGCGGACTGTTAATCCGTTTGTCGGTGGATCGTGCCCATCCTGGGGAGCCAGTTTTTATTCCACGATATCGTTCTTGGTGAGTCGAGCCGGACTGTTAATCCGGAAAGGTAGAATCGTTCTCTACTCGTGGAGCCATTTTAATGCCCAGTAGACCGAATGGGGAGGTTACGTCTTGATAAGGCGTCTGTAGATGGATCGAAACCATCACTGGGTACCAAGTTTTATATCCGCGTAGCACAAAAGTAGAGCGTCCGGCTGATAACCGGGAGACGAAGGAGCGTTACCTTCCGTGGATACCAAGTTTTTGGAGAGTAATGCAGCGGGGATGGTCCTGCGACTGGCCTTGAAAACCAGGTTCTCAGAAATGGGATGGGGTTCGACTCCTCTGCTCTCCGCCATTTTCGGTAATGTAGCATTAAGACAATGCACCACCTTCATACGGTGTCCAAAGCGAGTTTGATTCCCGCCATTACCACCAAAATATATGCTGTATGCATATTGCAATTTGCACAGAAATTGTGTATAATAGCTTTTAGGACTTTAGCATAAATGGTGAATGCGTTCGACTCATAATCGAAACGATGAGGGTTCGAGTCCCTTGGGTCCTACCAAAATTTGCGCGTGTAGTATAATGGATAATATCCGAGGCTACGAACTTCGAGATGGTGGTTCGATTCCATCCATGCGCACCAAATT
>Ga0209702_10006649_pt1 | contig 14708 bp, 10 predicted proteins | sample FRY01_FD_187210 | JGI IMG/M metagenome (GOLD analysis project Ga0209702, IMG submission 187210) | Freshwater microbial communities from Lake Fryxell liftoff mats and glacier meltwater in Antarctica - FRY-01 (SPAdes) (version 2) | ecosystem: Environmental > Aquatic > Freshwater > Ice > Glacier... | reverse complement strand
GCACCACGGTGCCACCTGGCTGTCCGCTACTGGAAGACCCGCTGCCGCGCCGGCGCCTGGCCATCATCGCGGCGTTGCTTGCCGGCCCGGCGCCCGCCACTCTGGTCGCCGTTACTGGCACAAACGGCAAAACTAGTGTCACTGACTTTCTCCACCAGATCTGGACCCTCGCCGGCCACAAGGCCGCCGCCCTCGGCACGCTCGGCGTGGTCACCGCGGACGGCATCTCCGGCCCCGGCCTGACGACGCCCGACCCGGTGGACCTGTGCCAAGCGCTGGCCGCCCTGGCGCGCAACGGCGTCAGCCGCGCCGCCATCGAGGCCTCCTCGCACGGTCTGCACCAGCACCGGCTCGACGGGCTTCACCTGCGTGCCGCCGCCTTCACCAACCTCACCCGCGACCACCTCGACTACCACGGCACCATGGCCGCCTATCGCGCCGCCAAGCTCCGCCTGTTCCAGGAACTGCTGCCGCCACGTCACCCCGCCATTGCCAGCACCGCGCTCGATGCCGACACGATGGCCGCCCTGCGCCACATCGCCACCCGCCGCCGGCTCGACCTGCGCATCGTCGGCGAGGCGGGCGAGGCGATCCGCCTGATCCGCACCACGCCTATCCCTGGCGGCCAGGTGCTGGAGATCGAGGCGGGCGGCACGCGGCACGAGATCACCATCGCCCTGCCCGGCCGCTTCCAGGCCGACAATGCCCTGGTCGCCGCGGCGCTGGCCGAGGTCACCGGCGTGCCCGACGCGCTCGCCCGCCTGCCCGGCCTCGTCGGCGTGCGCGGCCGCATGGAGCTGGCCGCCACGCTGCCCAACGGCGCGGCCGTCTATGTCGACTACGCCCACACGCCCGACGCGCTGGAACGCCTGCTCGCCGCGCTGCGCCCGCACACCACGGGCCGCCTGCACGTGGTGTTCGGCGCCGGCGGCGACCGCGACCCCGGCAAGCGCCCGCTGATGGGTGCCGCCGTTGCCGCCCACGCCGATAGCGCCATCGTCACCGACGACAACCCGCGCACCGAGGACCCCGCCGCCATCCGCGCCGCCGTGCTCGCCGGCATGGCCGCCCTGCCCGGCGCCCGCGCCCGGGCCAACCGCGCCGACGCCGTCGCCGAGGCGCTGTCCGACCTGCGGCCCGGTGACGTGCTCGCGGTCGCCGGCAAGGGACATGAGCAGGGCCAAACCATCGGCACCGAGGTTTTCCCGTTCGACGACGTGAGCGTGATCCGCAAGCTGGCGGGGCTGGCATGAGTGCCCTTTGGACGCCCTCCGAGTTGCTGGCGGCCACCGGCGGCCTGCTGCGCACGCCGTTCAGCGCCACCGGCGTGTCGATCGACACCCGCACGTTGAAGCCTGGCGACCTGTTTGTCGCCTTGGTCGGCGACACCGACGGCCATCGCTGGGTGCGCGCCGCACTCGACCGCGGTGCCGCCGGCGCGCTGGTACACGCCCTCCCGGGCGAGGTGGCCGACGACGCGCCGTTGCTGGCGGTGCGCGATACGCTGGAGGGGTTGCGCGCGCTGGCCGCCTTCGCCCGCGCACGCTTCACCGGCAAGCTGGTCGCGGTTACCGGCAGCGTGGGCAAGACCACCACCAAGGAGATGCTGCGCGCCATCCTCGCTGCCCATGACCGGACCTGGGCCGCCGAGGCGTCGCACAACAACCACTGGGGCCTGCCGCTGACTTTGGCGCGCATCCCGCGCGCCGCCGCCTATTGCGTGGCCGAGATCGGCATGAACCATGCCGGCGAAATTGCGCCGCTGGCCCGCCTGGCCCGTCCGGATGTCGCCCTGATCACCAGCGTCGAAAAGGTGCATGTGGGCAATCTCGGCAGCATCGCGGCGGTGGCCGACGAGAAGCTGTCCATCCAGGAGGGGCTGGACGCCGGCACGCTCATTCTCCCGCGCGACAGCGCCATGTTCGACCGAATGCGCGTCGGCGCGATGGCCGCAGGGCGCGGCGGGGGCGCGATGGCCGCAGGGCGCGGCGGGGGCGCGCGCTACCCCGTGCGCAGCTTTGGAAGCCACCCCGAGGCCGATGATCGCCTGATCGCCGTCCGCGCCGATGCCGACGGCACCGATTTGGAGGCGATGATCGCCGGCCAGCACGTTTTCACCCGCCTCGCCGCCCCCGGCGCCCATATGGCGATCAACGCCGTCGCCGCACTCTCCGCGGCCGTCGTGCTGGGCGCCGATCCCGCCCGCGGCGCCGAGGCACTGCGCGGCTTCATGCCCGTCTCCGGCCGCGGCGCCCAACGCCGCATCGCGGTGCCCGGCGGCACGGCGCTGCTGCTCGACGAAAGCTACAATGCATCGGCCGTTGCGGTGCGCGCCGCCTTCGCCGTGCTGGCGCTGCAACCCGCGACCCGCCGCGTCGCCGTGCTCGGCGACATGCTTGAGCTGGGCGATTTTGGCCCGGCGGAACACGCAGCACTCGCCCCCGCCGCCGCCGAGGCCGCCGATATCGTGTTCACCTGCGGGAAGCTGATGCAGCATCTGCGCGATGCCCTGCCCGCGGGCCTTCGCGGCGCCCATGCCGCCGACTCGGCCGCGCTGGCCCCCCTCGTCGCCGCCGCCCTGCGCCCCGGCGACGCCGTGCTCGTCAAGGGCAGCCTCGGCAGCCGCATGAAGTTCATCGTCGACGCGATCGACCGCCCCCCCACCCCACGCCCGCCATGGGCGGCGAGCGGGGAGGCAGCCTGATGATCTACAACCTGATCGCCCCGCTGTCGGACCAGTACATCGCCGCGAACCTGTTCCGCTACCTCACTTTCCGCGCGGGTGCCGCCTGCATCACCGCGCTGGTGCTGTCGCTGATGTTCGGCCCGGCGCTGATCCGCCACCTGCGCGCCATTCAGGGCGAGGGCCAGCCGATCCGCCCCGACGGGCCCGAGCGCCACCTGATCGAGAAGAAGGGCACGCCCACCATGGGCGGCGTGCTGATCCTCTCGGCGCTGACGGTCTCCACCCTGCTCTGGGCCGATTTGCGCAACGGCTTCGTCTGGGTGGTGCTGCTGCTCACCCTCTCCTACGGAGCGATCGGCTTTGTCGACGACTACATCAAGCTGTCGAAGGCCACCTACAAGGGCCTTTCCGGCCGCGGCAAGCTGATCCTGCAGGCCGCCTTCGGCCTCGCCGCCGCCATCGCGCTGATGATGCTCACGCGCGGCCCGATGGCCAACGTGCTGACCGTGCCGGTGTTCAAGGACGTCCTGATCCCGCTCGGGCTTGCCTTCCCGCTCGTCGGCATGCTGGTGATGATGGGCTTCTCCAACGCGGTGAACCTCACCGACGGGCTCGACGGGTTGGCCATCGTGCCCACCATCATCGCCGCCGGCGTCTTCGCGCTGATCGCCTACCTGGTCGGCAACCGCGTGTTTTCCGACTACCTGCAGCTGAACTTCGTCCCCGGCGTGGGCGAGCTTGCCATTTTCTGCTCCGCCCTGATCGGCGCCGGCCTCGGCTTCCTCTGGTTCAACGCGCCACCCGCCGCCGTGTTCATGGGCGACACCGGCAGCCTCGCGCTTGGCGGCGCGCTCGGCGCCGTGGCCGTGGCCGTGAAGCACGAGATCGTGCTGGGCATCGTCGGCGGCCTGTTCGTGCTGGAGACGGTCTCTGTCATCATCCAGGTGTTCTGGTACAAGCGCACCAAGCGCCGCGTCTTCCTGATGGCGCCGCTGCACCACCACTTCGAGAAGAAGGGCTGGTCGGAACCCACCATCGTCATCCGCTTCTGGATCATCGCGATGATTCTTGCGCTGGTCGGCCTCGCCACGCTGAAGATCCGGTGAGGGGCAAGATCCGATGACCTGGTCCCCCACCCTCTTTGCCGGCAAGCGCTTCGCCGTCGTCGGGCTCGGCCACAACGGATTGCCGGCGGCGCGCACGCTGGTGGCCATGGGTGCGCATGTCACCTCCTGGGACGACAAGCCCGAATCCCGCGCGGCCGCCACCGGCCTTAACGTCCGCGAACCCGACATGGCAGGGCTCGACGCCCTCATCCTGTCTCCCGGCATTCCCCACAATTTGCCGCGCCCGCACCCCATCGCCGCCGCCGCAATCGCCGCCGGCGTGCCGATCTGGTCGGATGCCGAACTGCTTTTCCGCGCCGTGCGCGCCAGCGGCTCGCGCGCCCGTTTCGCCGGCATCACGGGCACCAACGGCAAGTCCACCACCACCGCGCTGCTCGCCCACATCCTGGCGGCGGCGCGCATCCCCACCACCGCCGGCGGAAACCTGGGCACCCCGGCGCTCGCCCTGAACCTGCTGCCCGACCACGGCGTCTATGTGCTGGAGATGTCCAGCTACATGTTGGAGCGACTCGCGACCTTACGCTTCGAGGTGGCGGCAATGCTCAACCTCAGCCCCGACCATCTCGACCGCCACGGCGACATGGCCGGCTATGCCGCGGCCAAGCGCCATGTGTTCGACCGCCAGCAGCACGGCGACCTCGCCGTCATCGGTATCGACGACGCGCATTCCCGCGCCATGGCCGAGACGCTGCGCACCGGCGCGGCGAACATCGTCACAGTCAGCGAACATGGCGCGGCGGACATCGGCCGCCGCGGCACGGTTCTGTTCGACACCCACGGCCCCATCGCCGACCTCGCCCTCGCCGCCGCGCTGCCCGGCGCCCATAACGCCCAGAACGCCGCCGCCGCCGCCGCGATGGCGCTGCATCTCGGCACCCCGCGCGCCGCGATCGCCGAAGGCATCCGCACCTATCCCGGCCTGCCGCACCGCCAGGAACTCGCGGCCCGGCGCGGGAATGTCCGCTTCATCAACGACAGCAAGGCCACCAACGCCGACAGCACCGCCCGCGCCCTGGTCTGCTACGACCGGATCCTCTGGATCGCCGGCGGCATGGCCAAGGAAGGCGGCATCGAACCGCTCGCGGCCTTCTTCCCGCGCATTGTCGAGACACTGCTGATCGGCCGCGACGCCCCCGCCCTGGCTGCAACGCTGGCCGCCCACCGCGCCCCGCACCGCACCCTGCACACGCTGGAGGCCGCGGTGGCCGAGGCATGGCGGATGGCGCGGCACGACGGCGGCGAGATCGTCGTGCTGCTCTCCCCCGCCTGCGCCAGTTGGGACCAGTTCACCGGCTTCGACCAGCGCGGCGACCGCTTCCGCACCCTCGCCCAGGCCTGCGTCAACGAGGTCCCCGCCGAAACGCAGCGGTCGCCGCGCAACGACGCGCAATGCACCCAAGAGGGCGACGGGGGCCACGCCCCATGATGCTCTCGCGCGCCGACAACTCGCTCCTGGGCCGCTGGTGGTGGACCGTCGACCGCTGGACCCTGGTCGCCGTGCTCACCCTGGTCTTCTTCGGCTACGTCATGATGATGGCGGCGAGCCCCGCGGTCGCGAAGCACATCCGCGTGTCGCGCGACATGTTCCTGCTCAAGCAGGTGGTGTTCCTCTGCGCCTCCATGGGGGTGATGTTCGTCGTCTCGCTGCTCTCCCCGCGCGGCGTCCGCCGGGTGGCCCTCGTCGGCTGCGCCGCCGCCCTGCTGCTCACGGCGATGACGCTGGTCACCGGCAGCGAGATCAAGGGCGCACGCCGCTGGCTCAGCCTGCCCGGCATGTCGATGCAGCCCAGCGAGTTCCTCAAGCCCTTCTTCGCCGTCGTCGCCGCCTGGCTGATCGCCCAGGGCCGACGGGAATCGCACTGGCTGCTACGCCTGTTCTGGCCGACGCTGGCGCTGGGCATGGCCGGCTTGATTGCCATGTTGCTGACCTTGCAGAAGGACATGGGCATGCTCGCCGTGCTCATGGGCGTGCTGGTGGTCCAGTTATTCGTCTCTGGCGTGCACATGGTGCTGATCGGCGGCGCCATGGCCGGCCTCGCCGGCGCGGGCTACCTCGCCTATCTCTCGCTCGACCACGTCCGCCGACGCATGGACAAGTTCCTCGACCCCGCCGCCGGCGACACGTTCCAGGTCGACCTCGCCGCCAAGGCGTTCGGATCCGGTGGGCTGCTCGGCCGCGGCCCTGGCGAAGGCCGCGTGAAGGACTTCATCCCCGACAGCCACGCCGATTTCGTCTTTGCGGTGGCCGGCGAGGAATTCGGCCTGGTCGTCTGCCTGGTGATCGTCCTGCTCTTCGCCTTCATCGCGCTCCGCGGCCTGCTGCGCATGCTGCCTGAACACGACCTTTATGCGGTGCTCGCCGCCACCGGGCTGGCCTCCGGCTTCGGCATGCAGGCCTTCATCAACCTCGGCTCCACCCTGCACCTCATCCCCACCAAGGGCATGACCCTGCCCTTCGTCTCCTACGGCGGCTCCTCAGCGCTGGCCGTCGGCATCGGCATTGGCTTGCTGCTGGCACTCACCCGCCGCCGCATGCACGGAGACACGACGTGAGGGGCGCCGGCTCCTCCAGACGCGGGCCCATCGTGATCGCCGCCGGCGGCACGGGCGGGCATTTCTTCCCCGCCGAGGCCCTCGCCGCCGAACTGGCGCGCCGCGGCCAGCGCGTGGCGCTGATGACCGACGCGCGCTCGGCCCGCTCCCTGGGCGGCCTCGCCTCGCCCGCCTTCGAGGGCCGCGAGCGCTTCATTGTGTCCGGCAGCGGCATCGCCGGCCGCGGCTTCGCCCGCGCGGTGAAGTCGGTGGCGGCCCTGGCCGCCGGAACGCTCCAGGCCCGCGCAATTCTCGCCCGCCTGCGTCCCGCCGCCATCGTCGGCTTCGGCGGCTACCCCTCCGTCGCCCCTGTGCTCGCCAGCCGCTTGGTCGCGCCGCGCCCGGCCGTGGTGCTGCACGAACAGAACGGCGTGCTCGGCCGCGCCAACGGCTGGCTTGCGCCGCACGCCGCGATGCTTGCGCTGAGCTTGCCCGGCACCGCCCGCGTGCCCGCAGGCATCCGCGCGGAGGTCACCGGCAACCCGGTCCGCCCCGCCATCGCCGATCTCGCCGCCAGCCCCTATGTGCCGCCCACCGATACTATCCGCGTCCTCGTTCTCGGTGGCTCGCTCGGCGCGCGGATCTTCAGCGACATCGTGCCCCCCGCACTCGCCCTGCTGCCACCCGACCTGCGCGCGCGCCTGCGCGTCACGCAGCAATGCCGCGCCGAGGACCTCGCCCGCGTGCAGCGAGCCCATGAGTCCGCTGGCACGACCGCCACCCTCGCCGCCTTCTTCCCCAACATCGCCGAGCTTCTGCGCGACGCCCATTTCGTCATCGCCCGCGCCGGCGCCTCCACCGTCGCCGAGTTGGCCACCATCGGCCGCCCCTCGATCCTCGTCCCGCTCCCTGGCGCGATCGATGACCACCAGCGCGCCAACGCCGACGCCCTCGCGCAAACAGGCGGCGCCTGGCGCATCGACCAGGCGACACTCACCCCAGCCATGCTGGCCGACCGGCTTGTGGAACTTCTCACGAACCCCGAAGCCCTCGCCCGCGCCGCATCCGCCGCCGCCACCGCCGGCCGCCCCGACGCCGCCGCCCGCCTGGCCGATCTCGTCCTATCCACCGTCACCCAGGCCACCGTCACCCAGGCCACCGTCACCCAGGAGAGCAGGGCATGAGGGCGCTCCCGCTGTCCATCGGCACCATCCATTTCGTCGGCATCGGCGGCATCGGCATGTCCGGCATCGCCGAGGTGCTGCACAATCTCGGCTACTCCGTGCAGGGCAGCGACATCGCGGACGGCGCCAATGTCCGCCGCCTGCGCGAAGCCGGCATCCCCGTCGCCGTCGGCCACGATGCGCGCAACCTCGGCAGCAGCCAGGTCGTCGTCGTCTCGACCGCGGTGAAGCCCGACAACCCCGAGGTCCAGGCCGCCCGCACCCGCATGATCCCCGTTGTCCGCCGTGCCGAGATGCTGGCGGAACTCATGCGCCTGCGCTGGGCCATCGCGATCGGCGGGACCCACGGCAAGACCACCACGACAAGCCTCGTCGCCGCCGTGCTGGAGACCGCCGGGATGGACCCCACCGTCATCAACGGCGGCATCATCAACAGCTACGGCACCAACACGCGCATGGGCGCCGGCGAATGGATGGTCGTCGAGGCCGACGAAAGCGACGGCAGCTTCCTGCGCCTGCCCGCCACCATCGCCGTCGTCACCAACATGGACCCGGAGCACCTCGACCACTGGGGCACCGGCGATGCCATGCTCGCCGGCTACGACCAGTTCGTGCAGAACGTGCCGTTCTACGGCTTCGCGGTGCTGTGCATTGACCACCCCGCCGTGCAGCAGATGATCCCCCGCCTGTCCGACCGCCGCATCATCACCTACGGCTTCTCGCCCCAGGCCGACGTGCGCGCCGACAAGCTGGTGATGGACAAGCTCGGCGCCACCTTCGAGGTCAGCATCGCCGACCGCGCCCGCGGCCGCAGCCGCAAGATGGGCCCGTTCCGCCTGCCGATGCTCGGCCAGCACAACGTGCAGAACGCGCTCGCCGCGGTCGCCATCGGCGCCGAGATGGGGATCGACGACGCAACGCTGCGCACCGCCTTCGCCAGCTTCAAGGGCGTCAAGCGCCGCTTCACCAAAACCGGCGAGGCCGGCGGCATCACTGTCATCGACGACTACGGGCACCACCCGGTGGAGATCGCCGCCGTGCTGAAGGCCGCCCGCCAGGCCGGTGCGCGCGACGTGGTCGCCGTGGTGCAGCCGCACCGCTACTCCCGCCTGCAATCGTTGTTCGCCGAGTTCTGCACCTGCATGAACGACGCCGGCACGGTCATCGTCGCCGACACCTACGCCGCCGGCGAGGCCCCGATCGAGGGCGCCAACCGCGACGCCCTGGTCGAAGGCCTGCGCGCCCGCGGCCACCGCAGCGTCGTGCCCCTGCCCGGCCCCGAGCACCTGGCCGAGATGGTCCACGCCATCGCGCGGCCCGGCGACTTCGTCGTCTGCCTTGGCGCTGGCAACATCACCCAATGGGCCGCGACCCTCCCGGCCGAGCTGTCCAAGCTCCAGGCCGGCCAGAAGCTGCGCGGCGGCGCGATGGCCGCGGGGCGCGGCGGGGGCGGTGCGCCATGATGGTCGCCGAACGTGATCCCATCGCCGAATCTCTGCGGGCTTGGGCCGCAGCCCACTTGCGCGGCCGCATCCAGGCCCGCGCCCCGCTCGGCCCCCTCACCTGGTTCCGCATCGGCGGCGAGGCCGATCACCTCGTGCGCCCAGCCGATGTCGACGACCTGCGCACCTTCCTCGCCGCTCTGCCGCACACCATCCCGGTTGTGGCGATTGGCGCCGCCTCCAACCTCATCGTGCGCGACGGCGGCGTGCGCGGCGTCGTGATTCGCCTCGCGCGCGGCTTCGGCGCCGTCGAGATCGACGGCCATGGCGTCATCGCCGGGGCCGCCGCCCTGGACGTGACCGTCGCCGAACACGCCGCAGCCGCCCGCCTGGCGGGGCTCGAATTCCTCTCCGGCATCCCCGGCAGCATCGGCGGCGCCATCGCCATGAACGCCGGCGCCTATGGCAGCGACGTCGCCGCCTGCCTCGACTGGGCGGAGCTGGTCACCCGTGACGGCCAGCTTCTCCGCCTGCCCGCCCAGGCGCTGTCCCTGTCCTACCGCCACGCTGCCCTGCCCCCCGGCGGCGTCATTGTCCGCGCCCGCTTCCGCGCCATGTCCGGCGAGCCCGCCACCATCGCTGCCCGCATGTCCGCGATCCGCGCCGCGCGCGAGGCCAGCCAACCTGTCCGCGCCCGCACCGGCGGCTCCACCTTCCGCAACCCCACCGCCGCCGATTCCAGCCTCAAGGCCTGGGAGCTGATCGACGCCGCCGGCTGTCGCGGCCTCGCCAGGGGCGGCGCCCAGGTCAGCGAGAAGCACTGCAACTTCCTCATCAACACCGGCTCCGCCACCGCCGCCGACATCGAGGGCCTGGGCGAGGAAGTGCGCGCCCGCGTCCGCACCATGAGCGGCGTTGAGCTGCACTGGGAAATCCGCCGCATCGGCCAAGTGGCCGCGCCGCACCTTCGTGCCGTGGCCAGCCAGGAGCCACGCCAATGACCCGCGTCGCGGTCCTCTACGGCGGCATCTCCGCCGAGCGCGAGGTCTCCCTCTCCTCCGGCCGCCAAGTCATCGTCGCCTTGCGCGAGGCCGGCTTCGACGTCACCCCCGTGGAAGTCGGCGACGACCTCGCCGCCGTCCTGCGCGCGCTGGACCCGCGCCCCGACGCCGTGTTCAACGCGCTGCACGGCCGCTTCGGCGAAGATGGCGCCATCCAGGGCGTGCTCGACTGGCTGGGCATCCCCTACACCCACTCCGGCGTGCGCGCCTCGGCGCTGGCGATGGACAAGGCCGCCGCCCGCGCCATCTTCGCCACCGCCGGCCTGCCCATCGCCCGCGGCCGCCTGGTCGACATCGCCGAGCTGGAACACGCCGACCCGCTGCCGCTGCCCTACGTCATCAAGCCGGTGAACGAGGGCAGCTCCGTCGGCGTGGAAATCATGCGCGAGGGCGGCAACCGCCGCGCCGCCGTCGCCGCCGCGTGGACCTACGGGCCGGAGGCGATGGTCGAGGAATACATCCCGGGCCGCGAGCTCACCGTCGCCGTCATGGGCGAACGCGCGCTCGCCGTCACCGAGATCACCGCGGCCAATGGCGACTTCTACGACTACGAGGCGAAATACGCCGATGGCGGCTCCCGCCACGTCATCCCCGCCCCGATCCACCCCGCCATCTACGCCCGTGCGCTCCACGTGGCGCTGGCCGCCCACCGCGCGCTTGGCTGCCGCGGCGCGACGCGCAGTGACTTCCGCTACGACGACACCCAGGGCGAACCCGGCCGCCTCGTGCTGCTGGAGGTCAACACCCAGCCCGGCCTCACCCCCACCTCGCTGCTGCCCGAACAGGCCGCCCACCTGGGCATGAGCTTCCCGCAACTCTGCGCCTGGATGGTGGAGCACGCCGCATGTCGCGCATAGGCCGCCGCCCCATCCCCCCCACCCCCCCGCGCATGCAGGACCGGCCGGGGCGCTGGAAGTTGATCTGGCGCAACCAGCGCCGCCGCCTGCGCTCGGCCGTTTTGCTCGCCGGGGTCGCAGCCCTGGTGCTCGGCGGCCTCTACGGCGTCCAGGCGCTCGGCGACGGTGCCAGCCTGCGCGAGCGGGTCGGCGACGTTGCCGCCAGCATGGGCCTGCGCGTCACCAAGGTCGTCGTCGAGGGCCGCACCAAGACGCCGGAGGTGATGCTGCGCGCCGCCCTCGGCATCCGTCCCGGCGAGCCCATCCTCAGCTACTCGCTCGACGAGGCGCGCCAGCGCCTGGAAAGCATCAAGTGGGTGGAAACCGCAACCGTCGAACGCCAGCTACCCGGCACCATCCTGGTCCGCCTCACCGAACGCCGCCCCTTCGCCGTCTGGCAGACCGAGGGCAAGTTTCTCCTGGTCGACCGCGACGGCGAAGTCGTGACCGACACCGACGTGGCCCTCTTCCACGACCAGCTGCCGCTCGTCGTTGGCGCCGGCGCGCCCCGCCACGCCGCCGCCCTAGTGGAACTGCTCGCCGGCCATCCGGAGTTGCACAAGCGCATGGTCGCCGCCGTGCGGGTCGGCGAGCGGCGCTGGAACCTGCGCATGACCAACGGTGCGGACGTCATGCTGCCCGAGGGAGCCGAGGCCCTGGCGCTGGCTCGGCTTGCCGAACTGCATGCGAGCCAGTCCCTCCTCGACCGCCCGCTGGCCGCGATCGACCTGCGCCTGCCCGACCGCCTCGTCGTGCGCCCCCAGGCGGAGCCGAAGCCCCTGGCCCCCGCGCATGCAGGACTGGGCCGCCGCTCATGAGAACCACGCCATGACCGACATGTCGCGCCGCACCCTGGCCCCCCCCGACCTCTCGACCCCACCTTCTGCGACAATGGGCGCAGCTCCTGCGCGCGACCGCGAGGAGGCGCCGCACCGCCGCGCCCGCCAGTCCGGCCCCTTCGGCGTGCTCGACATCGGCACCACCAAGATCGTCTGCGTCATCGGCCGCGCCGAATCCGACGGCACCCTGCGCGTGCTCGGCTTCGGCTGGCAGAAGGGCCGCGGCGTGCGCGGCGGCGGCATCGTCGACATCGAGGAAGCCGAGCGCGCAATCCGCGCTGCCGTCGGCAGCGCAGAGGAAGAGGCCGGGCTTCGCCTGTCCCGCGTCACCGTGAACCTCTCCTGCGGCCAGCCCGAAAGCCGCCTGTTCAACGTCCAGTGGCCCGTCGGCGGCCGCAGCGTCACCGAGGCGGACATCCGCCGCGTGCTGCAGGAAGGTCGCACCCGCGCCGCCAGCCCCGGGCGCAGCATTATCCACATCCTGCCCATGGCCTTCTCCGCCGACGACGCCCAGGGCGTGGGCGACCCGCGCGGCCTGCACTGCGAACAGCTCATCGGCCGCCTGCACGTCGTCGACGCGGGCACCACGGCCCTGCGCACCCTGGATGCCTCGCTCGCCCGCTGCGACCTCGAGATGGGCGATCTCGTCAGCGCCCCGATGGCCGCCGGCATCGCCACCCTGGTCGAGGACGAGAAGCTGCTGGGTGCCACCGTGCTCGACATGGGCGGCGGCACCACCGGCATGGCCGTCTTCGCGGAGAACCACCTATTGCACACCGAACAGCTCCCTCTCGGCGGCCTGCATGTCACCCGCGACATCGCCAGCGTGCTCTCCACCACCGTCAACGCCGCCGAGCGCCTCAAGACGCTGTGGGGCAGCGCGCTGGTCAGCCCCGACGACGAGCGCGAGATGCTGCCGGTCCCCCTGGTCGGCGAGGACGAGCACCAGATCGCCAAGGTGCCCCGTAGCATGATCGTCAACATCATCCGCCCGCGCCTTGAGGAAACCTTCGAGCTGGTCCGCCAGCGCCTGGACGCCTCCGGCCTCGGCCGCGTCGCCGGCCACCGCGTGGTGCTCACCGGCGGTGCCAGCCAGCTTGCCGGCGTGCGCGAGATGGCCGCCGAGATGCTGAACCGCCAGGTCCGCCTCGGCCGTCCCGCCCAACTGCGCGGCCTGCCCGACTCGGCCCAGGGTCCGGCGTTTGCCACCGCCGTCGGCCTCCTCTCCTGGAGCTCGGGCGAGGGCCGTCGCCTGCCCGATCTCGACCTCGAAGCTGAACCGCCGCGCGGGCTGTTCAGCCGCATCGTCGCCTTCCTGCGCGAAAGGGTGTGACGGCAATGCAACGTATGGCGACACGGCAAAGAAACGAACAGGCGCTCCGGCACGAAGGTGCGGCGCGGCCACTTGCGAATCGATCGATCACGGTAAAAGTGAATCTCCTGGGGAGCCCATCCTGATGACGTTGAACCTGACCATTCCGCAGACGATGCACACCGACTTCACGCCGCGAATTACCGTGATCGGCGTGGGCGGCGGCGGCACCAATGCAGTCGACAACATGATCACCATGAACCTCCAGGGCGTGGAGTTCGTGGTCGCCAACACCGACGCGCAGCAGCTCATGCACTCGCGCGCCGACCGCCGCATCCAGCTCGGGCCCCACATCACCCAGGGCCTCGGCGCCGGCGCCAAGCCCGAGGTCGGCCGCGCCGCAGCCGAGGAGGCCGCTGAGGAGCTGTATCGCCACCTCGACGGTGCCCACATGGTGTTCATCACCGCCGGCATGGGCGGCGGCACCGGCACCGGGGCGGCTCCCGTGATCGCCCGCATGGCGCGCGAGCGCAACATCCTCACCGTCGGCGTGGTCACCAAGCCGTTCACCTTCGAGGGCAGCCGCCGGGCGCGGGCCGCCGAACACGGCATTGCCGAGCTGCAGGAATTCGTCGACACGCTGATCGTCATCCCCAACCAGAACCTCTTCCGCCTGGCCAACGAGCGCACCGGCTGGAAGGAAGCCTTCAAGATGGCCGACCAGGTGCTCTACATGGGTGTCAAGGGCGTCACCGACCTCATGGTCGCCCCCGGACTGGTCAACCTCGACTTTGCCGACATCCGTACCGTGATGGCCGAGATGGGCAAGGCGATGATGGGCACCGGCGAGGCCGAGGGCGAAGGCCGCGCGGTCCGCGCCGCCGAGCTGGCCATCAGCAACCCGCTGCTCGAAGACACTTGCATGCGCGGCGCCAAGGGCTTGCTGATCAACATCACCGGCGGCGAGGACATGACCCTGTTCGAGGTCGACGCCGCCGCCAACCGCATCCGCGAGGAAGTGGACGACGAGGCCAACATCATCTTCGGCTCGGCGATCGACGAAACCCTGGCCGGCAAGGTCCGCGTCTCGGTCGTCGCCACCGGCATCGAATCCGCGATCAGAACCGCCGAGCGCCCACGCCTCGTGGCCGTCCGCAATGGCGGCATGTTCGAGCAGGGCGGCGACGCGGTCGCCTACCACGCCGCCTCCGTCGCCGACAGCGACGCCGCAGCCACCACCCAGATGCTGGGCGGCCAGCCGATCCCGCTGCGCCCCGTCGCACCCGCCCTGCCGCCCGGCATCGGCGCCCGCCCGATGCCCCGCCCCCTGGAGCGTGGCACCGCCGCGGCACCCGCCCTCGCCCCGCGCGTTGGCACCACCGCGGCCCCCTTCACCGAGCCGCCCCCGCTGGCCCCCCGCCAGACGGAATCGCGCCAAACGGAGATGCGCCAGCCCGAGTCCCTCCTGCCGGACGCGCCCGCCAGCCGCCGCACCGACCCGGCCGCCGCCCACCCGCTGCGCCCCGCCACCCGTCCGGCCCAGGCCACCACCGAAGCCGCCCGCCCCGCCCCCGCCACCGGCCCGAACCTGTTCAACCGTGTCACCGGACTGCTGCGCGACAACAGGGC
>Ga0209702_10006648_pt1 | contig 14709 bp, 9 predicted proteins | sample FRY01_FD_187210 | JGI IMG/M metagenome (GOLD analysis project Ga0209702, IMG submission 187210) | Freshwater microbial communities from Lake Fryxell liftoff mats and glacier meltwater in Antarctica - FRY-01 (SPAdes) (version 2) | ecosystem: Environmental > Aquatic > Freshwater > Ice > Glacier... | reverse complement strand
GAGCACACTCATACTGCGACGAAAGCTATATAAATCAATACATTCAGGAATATTTTTTTAGATTTAATCGGTTAAATTTTAGAGCAACGATTCTAGAAAAACTATTAAACAGAATGATAGCGCATTCACCAATTACTTATAAATCAATTAGATCCAATGCAACTTAAATAGGTAGCCCTAGAATTAAATAAATGATGCACAGCGGCAAAATGACCGTTTTTATTACCCCAAATTTGGGATTACCTTGATTGCGCTTTGAAAGCGACTTCTTATCTACAGTAAGCATAGCAACACCCCAAACCGAATAGAGCTGATGAGGGTTTCATGAATAAATAGGAATCACCAACCAAAAAAAGTTAAATTCGCGGTTCACAGAAAATAGGTATGAAGAAAATCAAAGTACTACGAATAATCAACAGATTCAACATCGGTGGGCCAACTTTTCACGTAACTCTGCTCACAAAATATCTTGGCGATTCATTTGAAACTAAACTTATTGGTGGTGTTCCAGATAAAGGCGAATCAGATTCTTTACATGTGTTAGCAGAATATGAAGTTAAACCTCTTGTTTTGGACGAGCTTCAGCGCGACCCAAGTTTTTCATCCGATAGAAAAGCTTATAAAAAAATCAAGGAAATCATCAAGGAATACAAGCCAGACATTGTGCATACACATGCGGCAAAAGCCGGTGCCTTGGGTCGAAGAGCAGCTCAAAAGTGCGGAGTTCCAGTAATCGTACACACCTTTCATGGTCATGTTTTCCATTCTTATTTCGGAAAGTTGAAATCAGAAATTTTTAAGCGAATCGAGCGATCTTTGGCAAAGATTTCTACAGGTATCATTGCAATAAGTGAGCAGCAAAAAATAGAATTATCAGAAATTCATAAAATTTGTGCGCCAGAAAAAATCGAGGTCATTCCTTTGGGCCTCGACCTAAGCAAATTCAATGAGAACAAATCCGAGAACAGAACGCGGATGCGCAAAGAATTAGGCTTAGAAGAGGATGAGGTGGCCCTTGCAATTATTGGTAGATTGGCGCCAGTCAAGGATCACATTTTTTTTCTTGACGTAATTCAACAAACTGCTCCCAAATGCAGTAAAAAAATAAAAGTTTTCATTGTTGGTGATGGAAGTGAGCGAGAAAGCATTGAGGCAAAAGCACAAGAAATTAACCAACAAATTAGACCTATTATAACCCTCACCTCATGGATTGAAGACATTGTTCCTTTGAATCACGCCATGGACATTATTTGTCTGACTTCAAAAAACGAAGGGACGCCTGTAAGTTTGATAGAAGCTCAAGCTGCTGGAGTTCCAGTAATTTCTACCAATGTGGGAGGCGTAAAAGATATCGTTGAAAACGGCGTCACTGGTTTCATCGTAGAACAGGGAGATTTGGGGGCGTATTCTGACAAACTTTTGGAACTCATTGAAAACGAAGATCAAAGAAAAGAAATGGCCGAAAACGGTTGGGCAAATGTTGGTGAAAAATACCATTACACTAGGCTCGTCCGAAATATTGAAGAATACTATTTGCGGTTGCTTCAAAAAATGTAACTTTGCTCAAAGTTCATGAAATCAATGAAAAACAGCTTGTTCTATTCAGCTTACGCAATTGTAATTGCTGCATTCCTTTCTGCTTGTGGTGTGAACTCGAGCGTAATGTTTAAAGAAGGTCCAAAATTCAAAGGATATGACTCAATTCCAATGACTCCTAACTTTGAATACCGCATAGCGCCAAATGACCAGTTGAGCTTGATTGTTTACACCAATGACGGTGAAAAAATATTCGACATATTGACTGGCGCCACATTTTCTCAATCTAGCTCAGGGCAAAATGCAAATCGTTTGCTTACTAGAACCAATACGGTTACTTATTTGGTTCGACAAACTGGTATTGTTGAATTGCCTTTGATTGGTGAAATAAATCTATCTGGATTAACTCTTTTTGAAGCTCAAGAACTTCTCAAGCAATATTACGCCAACAATTATGTTGGCCCTTTCGTGATTTTAGAAGTTGTTAATCAGCGGGCCATTGTTTTCAATGGAGACGCAGGGTCATCGACTGTTGTAGACATAGAAAATTACAACACCACATTACTCGAAGTAATTTCAAAAGCTGGAGGAATTCACGTAAGAGGAAAAGCTAAAAAAATTCGTGTAATGCGTCAAACACCGAAAGGAAGAGAAATTTATCTTGTTGACCTGTCTACTTTGGACGGATTGATGTATGCAGACATGATTATACAAGCCAATGATATTATTTATATAGAACCAGTTAAACAATATACACGCGAAGTTCTCAAGGAAATTACCCCTATTGTGTCATTGATTTCTAGTGTAATTATCGTAGTTACTGTACTTTCACGTATTAACTAATCATTTTGGAGAGAATAGGATTTATAGTAAATAAGGATTTCAAACCAAATATTTTGTATTTGGTCCTAAAAAGAAACTGGCTTTATTTGCCGTTAGTCATTATTTTTTTCTTAACCATGGCTTTTATATATTTAAGGTATTCCCCGCCAGAATTTGAATCAAAATCTATAATTCAACTTGGAGATAAAGACCAGGGTGAAGAAATCTTGGATATAAAATCTTTTTCCGAAAAGAAAGACCTGAGCCAAACCATAGAATTGCTCCGTTCACAATTTCTTTTCGAACGCACGATAAAGGCGCTCAGCTTTTATGTTTCCTATTATGTTGAAGGGTCCATATTGACTGAGGAAAAGTATCTGCAATCAAGCTATGCGATAATTCCATATACATTGGCCGACTCGGCTTTGTGCGATGTGCCAATTTATCTATTTAGCGAAAATGGTAGCTATTTTGTGGAATTTGAAATCAAAAAAAATCAAAAAATCAAGGTGCCTTTAAACAAAAACCAGGTTACCACATCGAAATATTTCGAACTCACATTCACCTTAGTCAACGAAAAAAATCTGCTTGAGGAACTAAAAAGCAACAAGGTATATTTCACCTTTAACAACCCTAAAAAACTTGCCGATAGACTGCGCAACGATTTAAACGCTAACGCTCTGAACCCCGCAGCAAAAACCATCGAAATCTCTTTTCGAAGCAGAAATGCAACATTAAGCAGGGACATTGTGAAGCACCACGTCGAACAATTTTTTGCTTATGACAGAGAATTAGAAAATCAATCGAGCCAAAATATTTTAAATTTCATCAACACACAACTGGATTCGGTAAGTAGAAACTTACGCATTTCTCAAGACAGCATTTTAAATTTCCAGTACAGCACAAATTCACCAGATTTAGAAATTTCTTCGTCTCGATTGAGCGATCAATTGGATGGTTTAAACGATGAATTGTTCAGGCTAGAAATTGATTTTCAAATGCTTCAGGCCTTGGAAACAAAAATTAGTACAAGTCCAAATCGTTTGGAGTTGTATAAAATACTGCCCGACCTTCTAGGCGCTTCCTACCAAAGCACCTTGTACACTCAAGTGGCGGATTTGCACTCTCTTTTGGAAAAGAAAGAATCATTAGCCTATTCTGTAACACCAGAAAGCAGCGAATTTAAAAGTGTCCTAGCCAAGATTCCACAAAGAGTAATTGGCATTATGCAATCAATAAGCACGGTTAAAGAACGCATTTTACAAAAAATGATGATTCTCCACCAAAAAGTGAATGAGACCAATTCAAAATATTTGACTTTGCCCGAACAGAGCATGAATCTATCTCGACTGACAAGCATCAAAGACTTGAATGAGAAATATTTTATGTTGCTTATGGATAAGCGTTCATCTTATGCTATTTCTACGGCTGGATATGCTTCAAAAAATGTAATTCTTCAGGAATCTGCAATCAACAACACACCCGTTTCGCCAATGGGTCAAATCATTTATTTTATCGCAGCACTTCTTGGCCTTTTCTTCGGAATAGCCATAATCGCATTAAAATACCTTACGCATGACGAGGTTAATTCCGAATTGGACATCAAAACAATCATTCCTGGGGTTAGCTTTTTGGGCAGTATACCTCAAATCAAAAATCCAGATCTCTACTCTCAACTGGTGGTGCACGATCGTCCGAAATCTACCATAACTGAAGCTTTCCGGGGAATACGGTCTAATTTGAATTTTATCAATCCTGATGCCAAGGTATATGCAATTTCATCTTCAATCTCAGGTGAAGGAAAAACATTTATTTGCTTGAACTTTGCTGGCATCAAGGCCATGTCAGGTAAACGAACTATTTTACTTGATTTGGACCTTAGAAAGCCTAAAATTCATATGGGTTTAAATAGCCCGAATGAGAAAGGAATGAGCACCATTTTGTCTAACCAGCACACTTTAGAGGAATGTATTCAAAAGAGTCCGATCGAGAGTTTGGATTTCATTCCTGCTGGACCAAATCCCCCCAATCCATCTGAATTGATACTATCTGATCGGATGGACATTGTTTTGGAGAAATTGAAAACGATGTACGACATTGTTGTAATTGACAATCCCCCGATTGGTATTGTTACAGACGGTATGAGTTTGTTCTCCAGAGCAGATTGCTCCATTTACGTATTCAAAGCAGGTTATTCCAAACATACATTTGCTTATCGCGTGAAAGACTTATATGAAAGCGGGAAAATTAAGGGGCTAACCGTTTTACTCAATGGGGCGCAACAAGCTGGCGCCGGTTATGGCTACGGTTATGGCTATGGTTATGGCTATGGCTATGGCGGATACTACGAAGATGAAAAGGTAGCGCCTTGGTACAAGAAATTGTTCTTTTGGAAAAAGAAATAATCAACATGAATAAGTTGAGGAAAATTAATGGGCATGGACATTTACTGCCCTACCCACATGAAATCCCAAGATTTATGAGAGACAAGGCTCTTTTTTGGGTAGACGACGATAAAAAATTCATGCGCCAAGGTTCTTGGTCAAGACCAGTTACAGACGACAGTTTTTTTTTAAACGAGAAGCTTGCTTGGATGGAAAAAAATGATCTCGACCATGCCGTTTTATTGACGCTTTCTCAACTTTATTGCAATAATTTGAATGAATACGACACCAAAGATGTCTTACATTTCCAGAATGATTATCACGCTGAAATTCAATATCAAAACCCCAATAAATTTACTTGTGGATTTGTGGTTCAACCCAGATTTATAGATCAAGCATTATTAGAAATTGAGAGAAACGTTACCAAAAACAACTTAAAACTATTGTGCTTGCCCACGCATTTTGTTGGGAACGACGAAAAATGGACCTCCGTTGCTGACGAATCAGTTTTTCCGATTTTCGAACTGGCCAATCATTACGGGTTGGCTGTTGAAATCCATCCTTATGATGGGCCCGAAATGATTAATCTCGATGACAGATATTGGCGCTTTCATTTGGTTTGGATGTGCGCTCAAACAGCAGACACTCATCATCTTTTCACACTTTTAGGTTTTCATAAAAAATTTCCAAACGTTAGAACTTGTTTTGCGCACGCCAATATGCTCGGACAGGCCAATTATGGTCGCCGGGTACAAGGCTATTACGGTCGCCCTGACCTTTTTGAAAACACGGAAAATCCTGAAGACACCAATGGTGTTTCCAATATATTCTTTGACACCTTAGTACATGACCCTGAAACATTTCGTTTATTGGTAAACCGCGCTGGCGTTGGACAAGTGCTTGCTGGCCTAGACGACCCCTATCCTTTGGGTGAAATGGAAACTGTGTCAGGATGCTATCCGGGAAAGGTGCTCGATCAAGCTCGTCAAATGAATATCATTACTGACGCTGATTACAATAACATTTGGCACCGCAACGTTTTGAAGTGGTTAGGGAAAACAAATATCTAAAAAATATGATTGAAGTTCGTGGCGTATCGAAAACTTTCGAATTATCCAAAAAACAACAGAAAGAGCTCAACACAACAGATACTCTATTCCAAGCAGTAAAAGACGTTTCTTTCACCTGCCGTCCTGGAAGAGTTTTTTCTTTGTTGGGACCCAATGGTGCTGGTAAAACCACCACACTACGATCCATAGGAGGCATCATTAAACCTAGTGTGGGCGAAATCTTAATTCAAGGCGTTGACATCGTAAAGAGCCCCAATGAAGCACGCAAACACATCGGTTTTCTGACAGGTTCTACAGGCTTGTACGAACGATTGACCCCCAATGAAATGATTCACTATTTTGGTGGGTTGTATGGCGTAGAAAAGGCAATCGTTGATTCGAGAAAAAACAAGCTTTACGATATGCTCAATATGCATGATTTTGCCAACAAACTAATTGGAAAACTAAGCACGGGTATGAAGCAAAAAGTCTCTATTTGCAGAACAATGATTCATGACCCTGACGTTTTGGTTTTTGATGAACCTACTAGCGGACTCGATGTAATAAGTGCTGAAGCCATCATCAACCTCATCAGAGATTGTAAAAACAATGGCAAAACCGTTATTTTTTCCAGCCACATCATGTCGGAGGTGGAATTGCTTTGCGATGATCTGGCCATTATGCACAAAGGGGAAATCATTGAACAAGGAACTTTCGCTGATTTTAAAAGCAAAAGTCCCGACAAAAGTTTAACAGAAAGATTTATAGATGTAATCAAAAATTCTGAAGCAATATGAGCCCAATTTTCCATATTATCAAAAAAGAACTGAAGGAAACATTGCGCGACAAACGCACTTTGATGACCATGATTGTGATTCCGATCCTACTCTTTCCTGTGATTCTGTCGCTCACAATGAAAACTTCGCAATATTTTGCAAATGAGGCCAATCTCAAAAAAATTGTAATCGCTTTTGATTCTAAATATGATGCGCATCCAATAATCAACGAGTTACAAAATTTATCCGAAACAGATTCTTTGCTAGAAATTAGAGGAATTGCCGATTTTTCAATCTCCAAAGAATTGATTCAAAAAGACAGCATACAAGCGGCCTTGTTCATTCCTGAAACCAGCAAAAATGCCTTGCCTGTAGTGATTTACCACAACGGGACGAAAATTGATCTGCTGAGTCGAATCAAAGAGAAAATCGAGCTGGTCAAACAAAAAACTATTTTATGGCAGATTGAGGCCCAAAACATTGATCCAAATTCTATCTCTGGGTTTGAATACCAAATGACGAGTACGGCATCGGCTCAAGAAACCGTGGGTAAATTGGCAGGCGGATTTCTGCCTTATGTTTTTATTGTCTTTGGATTCTTGGGCTGTATGTATCCTGCCATTGATTTGTTTACTGGAGAAAAAGAACGGGGAACCATTGAAACATTACTCACAGTTCCCGTTCAGCGATGGAAAATTTTGATTGGAAAAATGTGTGTGGTAGTACTTTCTGGTATTTTGGCAGCGTCGCTTTCACTTTTTGGTTTATTCATCTCTATCAAAGGACTAAACCTCATTAAAGACCCAGAATTGTTAGGAATCATTAATAATATTTTGAGCTTTAAATTTATTAGTGTCTTGATACTTTTGCAAATTCCTTTGACCATCTTCTTTGCGGGAGTTCTCATTCCTATCGCTATTCACGCAAAATCATTTAAAGAGGCGCAGAGTATCATTACGCCGCTCAATTTTATTGTAATTCTTCCAGCAATTATTGGGTTTTTACCGCAAATCGAATTAACCGCCATAACCGCAACAATTCCTATAGTAAATATCGTTTTGGCAACAAAAGACCTTGTTGCAGGAACATTAAACTACGGACACTTGTTTATTAGCGCATTGGTAATGTGTTTCATTGCTGCTTTAGCTGTTTTTGTGTCTTACAAACAATTTGAAAAAGAGACGAACGTGCTGATGTAGCAATACATTCCTTTTATCAGAAGAATACTCCTTTTGTGTAGATAGGCGTTTTCACTAGGCTTGATATATTAATTTTGAATTTCTTTAATTACTTAACAAGGTCAAAAATGTTCGCATCGTCTTTTTTTCAAAGAACAAAATATTTATTATTAAGGAAATTCTTCGCGCTCAACATCTTGATTTTGATAGGAGCTTTTTCCGCTTCTAGTCAGCAAAAATTCACGTTGAGTGGAACCGTTTATGATGCTGAAACAGGTGAAACTATTATCGGTGCACGCATTGCGTTTCCCGAAGTGAACCAAGGTGTTATGTCCAACCCCTATGGGTTTTACTCCATTAGTATGCCTGAAGGCACCTACGAAATGACAGTAAGTTATTCTGGTTATGAAACTATTCGGGAAACAATTGTTCTCACTTCAAAGGTCACCAAAGATTTCAAAATAAAACCAAAGACCACTCAAATGAATGAAGTGGTTGTAACGGGAAAAAACGAAAATGCCAATACCGAAAGTACCGCTATGGGCACCATTGAATTAGACGTTGAATTGATGCGCACCCTACCAGCGTTTTTAGGTGAAGTAGATGTGTTGAAAACCATTCAGCTTTTGCCTGGTGTATCTTCTGCCAATGAAGGCGCTCAAGGTTTTTACGTGCGTGGTGGCGGTCCAGACCAAAACTTGGTTTTACTCGATGAAGCCACGGTTTACAATGCGTCTCATTTGTTTGGATTTTTCTCGGTGTTCAATGCCGATGCTATTAAAAGCGTCAACATCATCAAGGGCGGAATGCCTGCACAATTTGGAGGACGTTTGGCATCAGTGCTAGAAGTGAAAATGAAAGATGGGAACAACCAAAAAATTCAAGTAGATGGAGGTATAGGTTTATTGGCATCTCGACTCACAATACAAGGTCCTTTAGTGAAAGACAAAGGTTCTTTTATAATCAGCGCCCGAAGAACCTATCTCGACTTGTTGATGAAAGCAATCATTCAACCCGGATCAGATTTTTTTGGAACAAGCTATTTCTTCCAAGATTTTACAGCAAAACTCAACTACAAAATCACAGATAAAGACCGAATCTTCCTGAGTGGCTATTTCGGTAAAGATGTTTTTACGTTTAACAACAACGTGGACGCATTCAACGTGTCTATGCCTTGGGGAAATGCAACTGCTACCGTGCGTTGGAATAGAATTATTAATGAAAAGCTCTTTATGAATCTTTCGGGGATTTTTACAGATTACAATTTCCAATTCAACTCAGAAATCAGTGGATTCAAATTTGGCTTATATTCTGGTATCCGTGATTTTGGAGGTAAAGTAGACTTTACTTACTACCCCAATCCTAAACACGAAATTCGTTTTGGAGGACAATACACCTATCATATCTTCACGCCCACAAGCGTAACTGCGGAGGATGGTGATGTGGTTTTTAATACCGGCGATATTAGTCGGATTTTTGGTCACGAAGGTGCTTTATACATCCAAGATGAATTTGATATCACTGATGCACTCCGAGTGAATGTTGGATTGCGCTATTCTTTCTACAACCACATAGGCCCTTTCACGAGATATATCACAATTCCTGGTCAGGTTAACAACGACTCTATCGTTTATAGCGCAAACGAATCCATCAAGTTTTATCATGGCCTAGAGCCACGAGCCAATTTGCGCTATTTGCTTCCTGATAATTCATCTATTAAAGCAGGGTTCAACCAAGTAAATCAATACGTGCATTTGGCAACGATAAGTCCTACCTCTTTGCCGACAGATATTTGGTTTCCAAGTACTGATATCGCACAACCTCAACGCGGATGGCAGGCGTCTGTTGGTTACTTCAGAAACTTGTTCGATAACAAATACGAAACGTCTGTAGAGGTTTACTACAAAGGCATGAGAAATCTTATAGAATATCGTGAAGGGGCGCAACCAGCAGACAATGTGACCACAAACCCAGACAATTTACTCGTATTTGGTAAAGGAAGGTCTTTTGGTGCTGAATTTTTTCTTCGGAAAAATGTAGGAAAAATAACAGGGTGGATTGGCTATACAATCGCGAAAACCGAGCGTTTTTTCCCACAACTTCAAGACACCTGGTTTCCAGCTAGATACGACCGAACTCACGACATGTCGATTGCCTTTAATTATAAAATCAACGACCATTGGACAGCAGGTGCGGTGTTTGTTTATGCAACAGGAAATACCTTGACTTTGCCAGTTGCCTGGTATTTACACCAAGGGAATGTTGTTTTTGAATATGGCGACAGAAATGGCACAAGAATGCCAGCTTACCACCGTTTAGACTTGTCTATGACTTGGTATGACAAGCCAACTAAATCATTTTTCAACCAAGAAACCCAAGAAACGATTCAAAGAAAAAAACGCTTTCGAAGTAATGTGAATATCTCCGTTTATAATGCTTATAACCGACAAAACCCATATTTTATTTACGTAAACACTGAAGGGAATCCCAATACAGGAAATCTAAAAATAGGATTGAGGCAAGTTGCTTTATTCCCAATAATCCCAAGTGTAACATGGAACTTTAGCTTTTAACACATGAAAAAACTATCAACACTTCCGCTATTTGTTTTTGGCATCCTCTTAAACTCGTGTTCCAAAGATGTGGTACTCAAAATACCTCCTTTTGAAGAAAAAATTGTTGTGGACGGTCGCATTGAAACCGGGTTGCCCCCATTGGTAATCCTCACCAAAACACAAGATTTATATGGCCCATCTGGAATTGATGCTCTTGCGGGTTCTTTTGTGAATGATGCGATTATTACCGTTTCAGATGGCACTAACACGGTAACCTTGACAGAGATTTGCGCCAATGATATTGACCCAGAATTGCTGCCAATTGTTTCTGAAATTCTTGGCATTGACCCCGAGGTTTTGGCTGAACTCAACTTTTGTGCTTACGTGTCATTTGAGGCTACTTTTGTTGGTGAAATAAATAAAACCTACAGCTTAAATATTCAGGTTGGAGGAGAAGTTTACACCAGTGAAACCACCCTTTTTCCTGTTCCCATAGTTGATTCTTTGTACTACAAATTAGAGCCTAATCTTACAGAACATGGCTTCGGTTATTGCGTTTTGAATGACAACTCTTCTATCTACAACGGCTATTTTTTCCAAATGAGAAGAATTCACCTCAATTTGCAAGGTGAACCAGCAGACGCATTTTTCCAGACATCATCGAACAGTGCCTTTGACGACACATTTTTTAATGGACTCGTGTTCGATTTTGTCTTTTCTAATATTGGAAGCAGACGCGATGATGAAACGCCAGATGAATTCAGGGGCTATTTTAAAACTAACGACACCGTGGTTATCAAATTCTCATCCCTCGATTACAATACATTCAAGTTTCATGAATTGAAGTTTATTCAAATGTCGAGCGGTGCGAGTCCCTTTGCAAGTCCAACTTATATCCCAACCAATATTGAGGGTGGTGCAATAGGTTGTTGGGCAGGTTTTTCGCCTCGATACGACACCTTGATTTGTGTGCCATAAAACCAATAAATTCTGCTGTTTCATAATAGAAATCTCGATATTGCATAGATTTGTGTTTAAACCAAACTTGACTTTCAGCGCACATAGCCTTAATTTCAAACTTTTCGAACTCGTAAAACTAAAGGAATTCAAGGTTTAATCTTCTATATTTGCGCCTTTGAAAATCGATACGATAAGCGATGGAATACAAATTCAACGAAATAGAAGCCAATTGGCGCAAATATTGGGCAGAAAACAAGACTTTTCACGCCGAAGATTTTTCTACAAAACCCAAGTATTATGTGCTCGACATGTTCCCTTATCCTTCTGGTGCAGGTTTGCATGTGGGACACCCACTAGGTTACATCGCTTCTGATATATACGCAAGATACAAACGCCACCAAGGTTTTAATGTATTACACCCAATGGGTTACGATTCTTTCGGTTTGCCCGCCGAGCAATATGCGATTCAAACGGGACAGCACCCCACCATTACAACCGAGCAAAACATTGCACGCTATCGTGAGCAATTGGATTTAATCGGTTTCTCATTCGATTGGGACAGAGAGGTGCGCACGTCAAATCCAGATTATTACAAATGGACGCAGTGGATTTTCAAGCAATTGTTCGACTGCTGGTACAACAATGACACAAACAAAGCCGAACGCATTTCAACATTGATTACGCATTTCGAACAAGACGGAAATGCCAACATCAAAGCAACACATGATTGCGAACAAATCTTTAATGCGGTGCAATGGAACGCATTCTCAGAAAAAGAACAGCGACAAATATTGATGCATTATCGCCTTACTTATTTGGCAGATTCTTGGGTGAATTGGTGTCCAGCTTTGGGCACTGTTTTGGCCAACGATGAAGTGGTGAATGGCGTTTCAGAAAGAGGTGGACACCCAGTAGAACAAAAACTTATGCGCCAATGGTCTATGCGCATCAAAGCCTACGCAGAAAGATTGTTGCAAGGTTTAGATAAAATCGATTGGTCTGACGCCATCAAAGAACAACAACGCAACTGGATTGGAAAATCAGAAGGCTGTTCTGTGCGTTTTGAAACTGAAAATTTAGGCGTTTCAATTGAAGTATTCACTACCCGCCCAGATACCATTTTTGGTGTCAACTTTTTGGTTTTGTCACCAGAACACCCCTTTGTAGATAACCTAACAACCAACGAATTCCGCAATGCTGTTGAGCAGTATAGAAAAGCGGCTTCTCTAAAAACAGAACGCGACAGACAATCTGATGTTAAAAATATTTCGGGTCAAAAGACTGGAGGCTTCGCCATCCACCCATTTACAGGTGAAAAGATTGAAATATGGATTGGCGACTATGTTTTAGCCTCTTACGGTACAGGCGCCGTGATGGCTGTCCCCTGTGGCGATCAACGCGACTGGGACTTTGCGAGACATTTCAATATTACAATCCTTAATATTTTTGAAAATGTCAATATTTCTGAAGCGGCTTATACAGAAAAATTAGGTAAAATAACGAACTCTGATTTTCTTTCGGGCTTAGACGTAAAAGACGCTGTAAAAAGTGCCATTGAGGAAATTGAAAAACGTGGTATTGGCAAAGGCAAAACGAACTTCCGTTTGCGTGATGCTGTGTTTTCCCGCCAACGCTTTTGGGGTGAACCTTTCCCAGTTTATTATAAAGACGATGTGCCTTACATGGTCGATGATGAAAAATTGCCCGTTCAATTGCCCGATGTCGATGCTTATTTGCCTACCGAAGATGGCGAACCCCCACTCGCCCGTGCGCTTAAAGAAGCATGGAATGTGTTTGAAGGCGACCGCATGGAATTCAACACAATGCCAGGTTGGGCGGGTTCTAGTTGGTATTTCTTACGCTACATGGATCCCACAAACGACGGTGAATTTGTTTCCAAAGACTTAGCCGATTACTGGCAAAACGTAGACCTCTACATCGGAGGTTCAGAACACGCAACAGGACACTTGCTCTATTCCCGCTTCTGGACAAAATTCCTCTTCGACCAAGGCTACATTTCTTTCGATGAGCCTTTCAAAAAATTGATCAATCAGGGAATGATTTTGGGGAGAAGTAGTTTTGTGTATCGTGCCGACTTTGCTATTCTTATTAATAAAAAAGATAGTTCTGGAAAAGAATTTCTAGAGCCTTTCAAACCAAAAAAAACATACTTTATCTCAAGTAACAAAAGAAAAGTTAAACTTTCCGATTTAGATGTGATTATTGATTTGGATTTGCAAAAATTAGTACTTGATTATGAGAATATTAAAGTCTCGGCTTCTGATAGCTTTGCATTATACCAATACACTCCCCTGCACATAGATATCAATTTGGCGGACAACGACACACTTAATATCGAAGCCTTTAAAGAATCGCGTCCAGAATATGCAAACGCTGAATTTATCTTAGAAGAAGACGGCACATACCTCTGTGGCAACGAAGTAGAAAAAATGTCAAAATCCAAATACAACGTACAAACGCCCGATGAGTTGGTAGTGAAATACGGTGCCGATACTTTGAGGATGTACGAAATGTTTTTGGGTCCTTTGGAGCAAGCCAAGCCTTGGGATGCGAAAGGCATCAATGGCGTGCACAATTTCTTGCGCAAATTGTGGCGTATGGTCACCAACGAGCAAGGCGAGTTCCATATAGCAGACGGTGAAGCCCCTGCAGAAGCCTTAAAAACCCTGCACAAAACCATCAAAAAAATCACCGAAGATTTGGAGCGCTACTCGTTCAACACGCCTGTTTCTGCATTTATGATTGCGGTAAACGAACTCACCGACATGAAGTGCAACAGCCGAAAAATCATTGAGCCTTTGGTGATTTTGTTGTCGCCGTTTGCACCGCACATCTCCGAAGAGATTTGGAAAAACTTGGGTCACGCAAATTCAATTACCCACGCCGAGTGGCCTGTTTTCAACCTAGACTTTTTAGTAGAAAACAGCTTTGAATATCCCGTTTCTTTCAATGGCAAAGTGCGCTTCAAAATCAATCTTCCCGCTGATATGAGCAAAGAAGATGTGGAGCAAGCCGTGATAAACCACGAGCAAACACAAAAATATTTGGAAGGAGGCACGCCTAAGAAGATGATTGTGGTGCTGGGTAGAATTGTAAATGTGGTAGTGTAGATTGCGATTGGATTGACAAAAGTAGACTGATTTAAAGGGGGCGTGCTTGAACACTTTTTGAGATGCCCAGTTTAAACATTATCTTTTCATAAAAAATAAGACCGTTGCAAAATTATGTTTTCCCAAATCCCTTGTCATTAGCTTGTCAATTTTTTAGATTTGAATCGATTTTTTGGCGTTTTTATCGTTTCAGATCGATTTTCCCGCTTCTTTTGCTCTTATTTTGCTATTTTTATTGAATTGGACACAATTATCCCTGGAGATCTATACAGATTGTGGGCTATCGCTTCAATTAGATTTTGGGTGTGCATTTTTGCT
>Ga0209702_10006647_pt1 | contig 14709 bp, 12 predicted proteins | sample FRY01_FD_187210 | JGI IMG/M metagenome (GOLD analysis project Ga0209702, IMG submission 187210) | Freshwater microbial communities from Lake Fryxell liftoff mats and glacier meltwater in Antarctica - FRY-01 (SPAdes) (version 2) | ecosystem: Environmental > Aquatic > Freshwater > Ice > Glacier... | reverse complement strand
ACGACGGGTAGTCTTCTTCTTGATGGCGTATTCGGCTTCCGCGAAAGTAATCTGGCTCATGAAAAGTTCCTCTGGATTCAGTAGCTGCATTATGCCAGATTGTGTGACTAATTCAGAGGTTCCCTAGATCCGCCGAAAGGGCGACATTGGGCACAAACGCAAGAAGGTATAGATGAGCTTGAAAGACAAAACCGACTGTATTACACAAGCAATGGGACTCCCTATCAGAAGAGTTATCTTGACGAGCAAGAGGGTCGGCCTATTCAAAACATATGGACTGACATTCGGATGACTAAGAGCGGTGCTGAACGTCTCGATTACCCAACACAAAAACCCGAAGCCCTGCTCGAACGCATCATCAAAGCCAGCAGCAACGAAGGCGATCTCGTCGCCGATTTTTTCTGCGGCTCCGGCACCACGGCGGCGGTGGCGGAAAAGCTCGGGCGCAAGTGGATTTGCACCGACCTCGGCAAGTTCGCCATCCACACCACGCGCAAGCGACTGATCGGCGTGCAGCGCGAGGCTAAGGATTCCGGCAAGTCGTTCCGCGCCTTCGAGGTGCTGAACCTTGGCCGCTACGAGCGGCAGGCTTATCTCAACGTCGGCGGTCGGCTCAGCGGCAAACAGAAAGAACAAGCGTTGGCGCAAAAGGAGCGCGAGTTCCGCGATCTCATCCTGCGCGCCTACTAGGCCCAGCCGCTGGAAGGCGAGAGTTTCTTTCACGGCAAGAACGCCGGACGGCTGGTGGTGATCGGCCCGATCAACCTGCCCGTAGGGCGGCTGTTCGTGGAGGAGGTCATCACCGAATGCCGCAAGCGCGGCGCCTCGCGCGTGGACATGCTCGCCTTCGAATTCGAGATGGGCCTGTTCCCCGCCGTACTCGAAGAGGCGAAGAGCAAAGGCATCGACCTGGTGCCGAAGCAGATTCCCCCCGAGGTGTTCGACAAACGCGCAGTCGAAAAAGGCCAGGTAGTGTTTTTCGACATCAGCTTCATCGAAGCCACGCCGCGCTACAACAAGAAAGATAAATTCACTCTCGCCATCGAGCTGACCGATTTTTCCGTGTACTACACCCAAGGCGCGATGGAAGCCGCAATCGCCAACCTGAAGGAAGGCAAGAGCCAGGTGGTGTGCGAGGCCGGACAACTCTACAAAATCGCCAAGGACAAACAGGGCGTACTCACCCGCAACAAACTGACCGGCCTCTGGACCGACTGGGTGGACTACTGGGCGGTGGACTTCGACTACATGAGCCGCAAGGAAATCATCAAGGTGGCGAAGGATGCCGGAGTTAACGACGTCATTCCCACGGAAGCGGGAATCCAGAACGCCGGCAAAACTCTGGACTCCCGCCGGAGCCTGCCCTTGACTTCGATCGGGGGCGGGAGCGACGGTAGCGGGGATGGTGAACTGGAGTTCGAAGAACGCTGGACCGGCGGCTTCATCTTCGAAAACGAATGGCAGAGCTTCCGCACCCGCAAGAACCGCGAGCTGGAACTCACCTCCGCGTCGCACACCTACACCAAGGCAGGCCGCTACACCGTGGCCGTGAAGGTGATAGACATTTTCGGCAATGACACCATGACGCTGGTGCCGGTGAGTGTGGGGTGAATGTGAATACTCGACTAACTCAGATAAGGAAGCGCACTTCGAACTATTGGGCTCCTAGATTGATTCAATGGCGGCTTCTTGTCGCAATTTTCACTAACCGACTTTGTGCTTGGATAGCTGGTGCTGTCGTCAGCCTCTTTGGATGCTCAATCGCCGCTAGTGTGCTCTTTATTCCCCAAATTCGTAGTGCCGCAGACGAATTTCAGCCCTTGGAAGCAATTCTTTCACAGCTCGGGGCGACGTATGGAACAATTCTCGCGCTCGTTCTGACGCTTTCAATTATTCCAATACAACGGGCTGGCGAGGTATGGTCACCGTCGATCATTCGCTTCTACCGTCGAGACCCAGTTACATACGTTACGTTCGTGTTGCTTGGCATTTTTTGTGTAGTGAGTTTCTTGCTCGCGGTGCGCGGACTTGCAGGGTTGCCGGTCAGCATCGTGCTTGCATTCTCTTTGGCAATTCTAGGTATCAGTCTTGACCTGCTTCGGTGGTATCACGGGCATGTATGCCAACTATTGGATCCGACTTATGCGGTGGGATTGGCTCTGAAGCATGTGAGGCAAGTTATAGATGAAGAAAAAACGCTTGTTACGCGGGTTGCCCGGCTTCAGCATCAGGTGCTCAGTTCAGCGCAACAAAGCCAATGTTCCGCCGAGGACATCGAAGCTACTATCTATCCTCTCATTCGCGGATATCCAAACTCCATCAATTCATGGATTAACGATCTAGCAGAGATAACAATTAAAGCGGTAGCCCGTGGCGAAAAGCTACTAGCCAAAACCGCGATATTCGCCATTGCCGACCTGACCATCCATTACCTGTCCTCTCGAAAGCACAATTTGACGCTAACGCAAGCGCCAGAAGCAATGTTTTTGGTAATGACATCGGATGTGAGCATCGTCACAGATCATGCTTACGAAGCGTTGCAGGAAGTAAGCCGCACGGCGGCGGTACAGAGTGATGAATCTACGGCTATCCGTGTGTCGGAGGCGTATCAGGCAATCGCCATTCATGCAGCTAAGCTAGAGGCCCGCGCTTTTCGCGAGCATACTGCGCCGCTAACGTTTGCTCCGATCTACTACGCTTTGGCTTGCGTCAAATATGCACAGGCCAAAGGGCTTGACGAGGTGGCGTTCCAGACAGCGGCCATCCTATCCAGAATTCCACGCGCGGCACCTAAGGATGTTGCGGAGACCGATATTCATATACCGGTAATCGATGGGCTCTTCGACATCGCGATGTACCTGTATGGGAAGCGCAGCCATGCGCTTGCAGAGGAGGTCAATGGTCATCACTTCACCATTCTTGCCCATATGCTTCAGCGGGAGGACTACTACTTCAAGGACACGCTGCGCCACGTGTTGGAAAAGATTGAGGTTCTAGCGCCGCTCGCAATTCTCAACGAAGCAATGGCAGGTCGCTTGAGCATGGTGCAGCCACTAGGGAAGGCATACGGACTGATCAATCAGACTTCGCTCGGCTACATCTTTGATCAGGCTGCTGCCACCTTGCCGAAAGTAGAGGCTGATCGCGAATGGATCAATCCTTACCATGATCTGATCGACATCTCAGACATTATTGCGGACCATCTGCGTAAGATCGCCGAAAACAATGAGTTCGGTGAAAGCTTCCTGATTTGGGAAATCGACAACCTCATCAAGCATATTGCGATCACGATTGAAAGGTTAATTGATCAGCCTCTTCGGACGGACCACGGCGACGAGAGCGCATTGATCGATAAGTTTCTTTGGATACTGGCGTTTTACTGGGTGGCGTTCAAGGGCAAGAAGAGCATTAGCAAGCGTCGGGCTGACGACTGCGGCGATTCTCTAGTATTTATCGGCCTACTATTTTTCGCACGAGGCCACCCAGAGGTACTCCGCGCAAGCATTTCGAACATTCGGTCCATCTTGGATTCCTATTGCGAAATTGCTCAACCGCCAGATTATTACGCCATCGGTGACATGTTTGCCCATTTGTGGGGTATCCGAATGGTTCTGGTCGCTAGGAACAATGCGGCGATTACTCAGGTAGTAGATCAGGCTCTAAATACCAAGCCGGCTGCTCTGACAGATGAGCGGTGGCAGGCAGCCCAGAACGCAATACTGCTTCGCCGAGGTCAACTTGAGGAGCGCTTGGCGGAAAGGACAGATCGCTTGCAGTCGGATAACGCTGAAGCACTTCTACGTCGATTGCTGCGAGAAGCGCAGTGAGCGGCAGCCTGCGGGCGCAATAACCGCAGGGCATTGCGCCGCATGTAAATAATCAAAATACTCCCAAGATGCGGGACAATAGGAACAGGAGGTATAAATTATGGCTGCCGACATCACGTTTGAACTTGCTTCGCTGCGTTTCGATGGCAAGCGGTTCGAAGGCCACGCGCTTGACGTGGAGTGCACGCAAGAACTGATCGCTTACCGTACTTTGATTCTTGAGTGCGCCAAGGAGTTGTGGCGGCGCAAGAATCAAGGTCGTGTGCGGCTTCCCAAAGGCTTCGAGGAAGGTTTCCGGTTGCAGTTCAACAGACTTGATCCGGGTTCTGCGGTCGTTCCGCTGCAACGAGTTCGCGTGGCTGACCAGTCTGAACTGGACTTTGGCAATTTGGATGAGTTCGACGAAGCAGCCGACTTGATAGACGCGGCGATCACCGCCGCGAACGAGGATCAGTTGTTGCCGGACGCGCTACCCTCCAATGTGATCCCGTTATTTCGTGATTTTGGTAAATCGTTGCGCGCCGATGAAGTGTTGTTTACCCGTTCGCGCCACGGCTCCAAGGATGCAGCCTACACCGCAAAAGCCCGTAAACGGCTGGCCGAATGGGTCGGGGAGACTTACGAGGATGTAGTGGATGTAATTGGAGAGGTTCGCATGGCCAACGTGGGGCCTGGAAATTTCACGCTCCAGCTTGAGAAAGCGGAGACCTTGGTGGGCGGACGCTTCAGCCCGGAACAGGAAGCGGAAGTTCTTGATGCGCTCCGCAATCACCGGGCTGTGCGTTTGCGCGTGCAAGGAACGGCAGAATTCGCAACAAGCGACCGGCAGATCAAGCGGTTTTCACGGGTGGATAAAGTGGAGACTGCGGTGCTGTCGGATCAGGAATTCGATGAAATGGCGGTTCCAATCTGGGAGCAACTGGCTGCAATCGGTGAATCGGCGCCTCTAGGTGCATGGGATTCTGTTCCGACAGACCTGTCGAAGCGCATTGATGACATTGTCTATCGCTCTGATTCGGGGGCCAAGTGAAAGTCGTGTTCGCAGACACCGGCTACTGGGTGGCGCTACTCAACCCGAACGACCCGCTACATGGGAAGGCTATCGCTACTTCAAAGGGGCTTGGGAAATTCCGGCATTTGACAACGGAGATGGTGTTGGACGAGCTCATGGCAGCACTTTCCCAGTTGCCTGTGCGAGCGCTTGTTACCCGCGGTGTTGAAGCTATTCGCGCGAACCCGAATGTGGAGGTCGTACCGTAAACTTCCATCCAGTTCCGGGAAGCTTTCGAATTGTATAAACGGATGGCAGATAAGGAATGGAGTCTCACAGACTGCGGGTCATTTGAACTTATGAAGGCGCGAGGAATCTCGGAGGCTTTAGCTCACGATCGGCACTTTGAACAGGCGGGTTTGATAGCGCTGCTTCGAAGCTGAATTGAACACGCTCCGCCGAATGATAGGCGGTAAAACGAACCGCGCAATGAGTAGACCTATGACAAACCGACTAGCCCTAGAAACCTCCCCAACCGTCGCAACGCTCGACGATCTCGCCAAGTTGGCAAACTACTCGCTCATGGACACGCTCAACTGCGACCCTGACGCGACAGCAAACGGAGCCGACCACGCGCCGCGACAAGTCTTCACAGGCCACTATGTCCCTGTCAATCCCACGCCAATCAAAGACCCCGAGTACGTCGTGCACAGCAAAAGTTTTTTCCGCGAACTTGGCTTCGCCGACAGCATGGCGCAGTCAGCCGACTTCGTCCGCATGTTCTCCGGCGACATCTCGCACGTTCCGGAGCCGATGCGCAAGGTTGGTTGGGCGACTGGGTACGCACTTTCCATCTTCGGCACTGAATACGACCAGCAGTGCCCGTTCCAAACCGGCAACGGATACGGCGATGGTCGCGCAGTTTCCGTGCTTGAGGCCGTCATCAACGGAAGCCGCTGGGAAATGCAGCTGAAAGGTGGCGGCCGCACGCCATACTGCCGCGGCGCGGACGGTCGCGCCGTCCTGCGCTCGAGTGTCCGGGAATTCCTGGCACAGGAGCACATGCACGCGCTCGGCGTGCCAACATCACGGTCTCTGAGTCTGTACGTGTCGAAAACGGAGAAGGTCAAGCGGCCGTGGTACTCGGAGGGCTCGCACTCGCACGATCCCGACATGCTTATATCGGAAGCAGTCGCCATCTCGACGCGCGTCGCACCGTCATTTATTCGGGTCGGCCAACTCGAGCTCTTCGGTCGCCGTGCCCGCAAGCAGGAACACCCGAAAGCGATGGAGGAGCTCGAGCAGATTGTGTTGCACTTGATTGATCGTGAGTACGCTGAGGTCATCGACAAGCAACTAAGCACCGTCGAAAAAGTGTTGTTGCTCGCGCGCGAGTTCCGCAGCCGCCTTACGTCGCTGGTGGCGAACTGGATCCGCGTCGGCTACTGCCAGGGCAACTTCAACAGCGACAACTGCGCGGCCGGTGGCTACACACTCGACTACGGTCCATTCGGATTCTGCGATGTGTTCGACCCGCACTACCAGCCCTGGACGGGTGGCGGACATCACTTCGCGTTCCTGAACCAACCCGTGGCAGCGGAACGCAACTTCCACATGTTTTGCATGGCGTTGCGGCCGTTGCTGACGTCGCATCAGGACACTCTGCGACAGCTCGACGAGATTCGAAATGGCTTTGCGACAGTGATGCAAGCGCAAATGGAGAAGATGTGGGCTGCCAAACTTGGACTTGGCACTTTTCACGCGGCGTTGTTCAGTGAGCTAGAAACGCTCATGGTACAAACTCCTGTCGATTACACCCTCTTCTTCCGCGAGCTCTCGATGGTACCTGACGATATAGACCCGCTCAAAAAAAGCTTCTACAAGGACTCGACGCATGAGACAGGCCCCGAAGGGATGGACCAGCGCTGGTCCGAGTGGCTCACAAAATGGCAATCGCTCATCGGCGGCGCCAGCACGACCGACGCGAATGCTGCTCACCCCCCCTCCCGTGAGGAGCTCTCCAGGCAGATGAAACTCGTCAACCCAAAATACAGTTTGCGCGAGTGGTTCCTTGTGCCTGCGTATCAGCAAGCGGGCGCGGGGAACTACCCTCTAATTCGAGAACTGCAGGAAGTCATGACACAGCCATACGCCGAGCAGTCGAAGGAGGTGGAGGAGAAATACTATAGGCTGAAGCCGTCTGAGTTCTTTGAGGTCGGTGGATTGTCGTATGTTAGCTGCTCATCATGATTTTTCGAAAACTGATCGGCCAGGGACGACACACCGTTTGCGGCTTGCCCGCCGTCACAGACAGACACCGAACAGGCGGACATCGAGCGCGAACGGAAGGAGATCAAGAAGGATTATCCAGGCGAGAGCAAAGAACTGGCAGCGATCTACGTCGGTCGAGGCCTGGATCCTGCGCTTGCGAAGCAGGTCGCCGATCAACTCATGGCGCATGACGCGGTCGGCGCACATGCCCGCGATGAACTCGGGATTTCCGAAACGCTGGATGGGATATTGGTATGAGCGAATACAACGATATTAACTTTGAGTGATTCCGATAATCTATCGAACTTGGGAGAATGATCATGAGCATGAACGTTACGCAGAAACTGATCCAGTCACATCTGGTGCATGGTGATATGACCCCCGGCGAGGAGATTGGGATCCGCATTGACCAGACGCTCACCCAGGACGCCACCGGCACGCTGGTGATGCTGGAGCTGGAAGCGATGGGCCTGGACCGGGTGAAGACCGAGGTGAGCGTCCAGTACGTTGACCACAATATCATCCAGGAGGACTTCAAGAACCCCGACGACCACCTTTTCCTGCGTAGCGCCTGCCAGCGATTCGGCGTGTGGTACTCGCGGCCTGGAAACGGGGTGAGTCATCCGTGCCACCAGGAAAATTTCGGCAAACCGGGCAAGACGCTCCTCGGCTCTGACAGCCACACGCCAGCGGGCGGTGCGATAGGCATGCTCGCAATCGGCGCTGGCGGGCTGGAAGTGGCGCTGGCGATGGCGGGCGAGGCGTTTTTCACGCGCATGCCGCTGGTCTGGGGCGTAAAGCTCACCGGCCAACTGCCGGACTGGGTGAGCGCGAAGGACGTGATCCTGGAGATGCTGCGCCGCCACGGCGTGGACGGCGGTGTGGGCCGGATCGTCGAGTACTACGGGCCGGGGCTGGCCACGCTGAGCGCGATGGATCGGCATGTGATCGCCAACATGGGCGCCGAGCTGGGCGCGACCACCACCGTTTTCCCTTCCGATCAGGAGGTGCGCCGCTTCCTGCGCGCCTGGCAGCGCGAAGACGATTGGGTTGAGCTGGTCGCAGAGTCGGACGCGACCTACGACGTGTACGAAGAGATCGATTTGTCCAGCCTGGTGCCGCTGATCGCCATGCCGTCCAGCCCGGGGAACGTGCGCCCGGTCAGCGAAGTCGCGGGCGAGCGGATCTACCAGACCTACATCGGCTCGTCGGCCAATCCCGGCTACCGCGACTTCGCCGTTTCCGCGATGATGGTGCACGGTCGGCAAGTGAATGACCGTGTGTCGTTCGACATCAACCCCACGTCCCGCGCGCAGCTCGAAACGCTGGTGCGCGACGGCCACATCGCTCACCTGCTGCACGCCGGCGCGCGGCTGCACCAGGCTGGCTGCAACGGCTGCATCGGCATGGGCCAGGCACCGGCCACCAATGAACTCTCTTTGCGCACGGTACCGCGCAACTTCCCCGGCCGCTCCGGCACGCGCGAGGACAAGGTCTGTCTGGTCAGCCCGGAGACCGCTACGGCGTCGGCGCTCACCGGCGTGATTACGGACCCGCGCACGCTCGGCATCCCCTACCCACGCATCGCTGATCCCGACAACCCGATCATCAACCGCGAGATGTTTATGTCGCCGTTGCCGCTGGAGGCGGCGCGCCAAGTGGCCCTCGTGAAGGGCCCGAACATCGCTTCGCTGCCAACCTTCGAGCCGCTGCCGGATGAGATCGAAGTGCCGGTGCTGCTCAAGGTGGCGAATAACATTTCCACCGACGAGATCATGCCGCCAGGCTTGCGGGTGCTGCCGTTCCGCAGCAACATTCCCAGAATCGCTGAGTTCTCCTTCGACAGGATCGATCACACCTACGCCGCGCGAGCCAAACATGTGAAGGGCCACGTGGTGGTGGGCGGGAGCAATTACGGACAAGGATCGAGCCGCGAGCATGCCGCGCTGGGCCCCCAGTACCTTGGGCTGCGCGCAGTCCTGGCCAAGGGCTTCGCGCGGATCCACTCACAAAACCTGATTAACTTCGGCGTGCTGCCGCTGACCTTCATCGATATTGCTGACTACGATGGCATTCAGACCGGTGACGTGTTGCGCTTGTCCGACCTGCGGCGCGTGCTCGTAGCGGGGGGCAATCTGTTGGTTGAGAACGTTACGCGCCAGCAGACGTTTCAGGTGCGCCACAACATGTCGCCGCGACAAGTGCAGTTCTTGCTCAGGGGGGGACTGATCAACTGGATGAAGGAGCACCTCTCCGGGCAGTAGAAAAAAATCAGCAATGCAATTTTAAAAACCATATTGCATTTTTTATGGTATTTAACCTGAATTTTGCACAAAAAAGGGCAGATGGAATATCTTCGTGAAGCCCGTGCCCGAATGGACTGTGTCGTGGAACGGCAGCTACATGCACGCCACGTACATCGACTTTACGTTTACGGTGCTGGTGCTGGGCGGCTGGCATGGTGAGCCAGCTGCTTTATCTTGAAGCCGAAGAGGCGGGCATCCGTGGCACAGGGATCGGCTGCTACTTCGACGATCCAGTCCATGCGGCCTTCAGGATCGAAGCACGCGAGTGGCAAAGTTTCTAGAACTTCACTGTGGGCGGCCCGGTTGAAGACAGTCGACTCACGACCTTGACTGCGTACAATGCGGACACGGAGTGCGGTGCGATGTTACCTTCGCAGGGGGTTTACAACTTTGCTCTTTAAGCTCACTCATGATGTCGCTCTTCTTACATAGTGTTTAACGACGTAGTCATCAACAAGCGCTTGAAATTCTTCGGCGATGTGCTCGCCTTTGAGCGTGGGGCCTTTTTCGCCATTGATATAGACGGGTGCAACGGGTCGTTCGCCCGTACCCGGTAAGCTGATGCCTAAGCTTGCGTGCTTGCTTTCGCCGGGACCATTTACCACACAGCCCATCACCGCTACCGTCATATCTTCCACGCCGACATAATGCTTACGCCACTTCGGCATTTGATGGCGGATGTGATTTTGAATCTTTTGCGCGAGCTCTTGGAAGTACGTTGACGTTGTGCGACCACAGCCGGGACACGCAATCACCATGGGCATAAATGAACGCAGCCCCATCGTTTGCAGTATCTCCTGTGCAACGATGACTTCGTTGGTGCGATCGCCGTTGGGTTCTGGTGTGAGCGAGACGCGAATCGTGTCGCCAATGCCTTCTTGTAACAGCACGGCCATGCCCGCAGTGGAGGCGACAATGCCCTTTGAGCCCATGCCTGCTTCGGTGAGCCCTAAGTGCAGCGCGTAATCGCAACGCTTGGCAAGGTTGCGATATACCGCAATTAAATCTTGCACGCCGCTGACTTTACAGGAAATGAGGATACGATTATGGGCGAGTCCCAATTGTTCGGCACGCTCGGCACTGTCGAGTGCGGATACGACCAGTGCTTCGCGCATCACATCGTTAGCGTTAAGTGGCTCGGCCTGTTTGGAGTTGTCATCCATCAAGCGCGTGAGTAAATCCTGGTCGAGACTGCCCCAGTTGACGCCGATGCGTACTGGTTTGTTGTTGGCGCAGGCAACTTCAATCATCTCCGCAAATTGCAGATCGCGTTTGCTGCCGTACCCGACGTTGCCCGGATTGATGCGGTACTTGGCCAATGCTTCTGCGCAAGCCGGATGCGTTTTAAGTAGTTTGTGCCCATTGAAATGAAAATCGCCCACGATGGGAACATGGACATTCATTCTCGCTAGTTGATCGCGAATATATGGCACCGCCGCTGCAGCTTCATCGGTATTCACTGTGACGCGCACCAGCTCCGACCCAGCGCGCGCCAACGCTTTGATTTGCGCCACAGTCGATACGATATCAGCCGTATCAGTATTGGTCATCGATTGCACAACCACCGGCGCAGTTCCGCCCACGGTAACGGAGCCAACGCGGACGGGGATGGAGCTGCGGCGAGTGAGGGTGGTCATCAGAGTTTAGGGACACTGTTGCTGCTGGTGGATGGATGGCTGCATTGTAGCTTGGGCACGCCATCGTGTCGCGCTTCTTGCGGCAAAGCCGAAAGATAATGTCGATACGCTACACCAAACCACCATCAGGCGTTGCACTTCGACGTTGAATCCACCCCAAAAAGAACCGTCATGACATCGCGTTCAGGCGACATCTTACTAATTTTCGTTCACAAATCGACGGCTGGCGACATTGATTTTCACGCATGGCTCGGCACGGTTCAGAGCGCTTAAGGGCTGCGGAACAGGCCGCGAATACCAGAGATAATGCCGCTGCTGTTCTCGGCTTGCGCTGCTGCAATCGGTTCGAACATCTCCACGGGATATGCCTCGTACTTACGTTCCGCGAAGGCTGCTTTCTGCTCGTCGTCCACCAAGCTGAAGCTCTTGTCTTCCACACTGGCTAACTGCTCAACCCCTGCGTCATCGGCAAAGCTCAAACGGTTATTGCTCTCTTGGAAAACCAGCATCTCCTGACAGATTTCGTTGTACTGCTCGGCCGAAAGAAGCTCGGGTTGCTCCTTCATGTTCAAAGAGAACTGCTTGTCGTTGGCGGCAGAGAGATAGTGCAAGTTCCTCTTCGTGGTCAGCAACAGGCCTTCGGCCTTGGCGCGCTCATACAATGGCGTGCCACGTAGCGGGATATAGGGGAAGAAGAAGAAAAACTCGGGTGCGATGAGACGGTTCAGTTCCAGCGTCTGGCGCATATTCTCCGCTGTTTCCAGCGGCATGCCGACGATGTTGAAGGTCAGGCGATTGATGCCCGCCGCCTTGCAGGCCCTGGCTGCCTCTATCACTTGCGCGTTCTTCATCTTGCGGCCCAGCATGGTGGAACGATAGGTCTCGTCACCGCTCTCAATACCGAACCAAATGGTGTGGCAGCCCGCCTCTTTAGCCTCGGCACAGAATTTCTCGTTCATCACCTCCACGCGGGAGTTGATGGAGAAAGGCAAGCCGATGCGCTCCTTATAGATCGCGAAGAAGGCATGCACAAACTTGAGATTAGACAGGAACAGCTCGTCCCAGAACTCGAAGTAGCCTACGTTGTAACGATCGCGCAGGCGAATCAGTTCGGTGACCATGGCTTCAGGGTCATATTTACGCAAGAATTCTTTCTTGACCTTCCAGGCGTCCAGCAGCGGAGTATTGCAGCAATAGGTGCAGCGATAGGGGCAGCCGCGGCCAGTCATCACCGGCAGAACGACCTTCTCTTTCGGACCGAAGATGGAGGTGTTCACATCATCAAAGTTGCCGTCTTTCTCGAAGATGTCGTAATCGGGGAATGGCAAGGATGCGAGGTCGCCAATCTGGTGTGGTTCGGTGCGGAACACTTCGCCGTCGTTGAGCTTCTCCCACATGCCGTCCACAGCACCGTCTTTGCTGCCACGCAGGAACTGCATGAGATTGCCGATGGCGTATTCGCCGTCGCCCACGCAGATGAAGTCGACATTGGGGTTCTGGATAGTCTGCTCTTGCGAGAGCATGGCCTGATAGCCGCCGATGCAGATCGGCAATTCCGGTTGCATGGACTTAAGGACCTCGAAATAGGGTTCCATCGGGTACCAATGCGGGCTCATCACGGAGAACGCGATCACATCGGGCTTGAGCTCGAGGATGCTGCGTGCATAGTTCTCGGGATTGTAGGCCACCTCATCACGCACGATCAGGATGGGCTTGAGGATGACCTCTACCCACGGGAAGTCGCGCTTGAGGTAGGCAGACATGGCGGCCAAGGGCATGGCCACTTCGTTGCCATCGGGGGAGTAGAAACTGAACACCAGGCGCAACTTCTTAGCGTCGGCCGCCTTTCCGAACCACTTAGACTTGGTTTGCGGGTAAACTGGCTTTTCCGAGCTTACGGCTATTAGATCTGCGACTGTAGACATGTATGTACCTTGGTGTTGAAGACAAAAAACCTTGTGATTAGAGTGGGTTAGAATAGTTGAGTATTTTAGTGGGAAATTTTACTGCAAAGACTGTTGGATTTCCATGAGCTTGTTGGAAGGAACTGACAAATCAACGCTTCTTCTGCCAGAATTCCAGCACGAAATTATCAAGAATGTACGAACGACTCCGTTTCCCCGGTGAAATCATCCGGTATGCCGTCTGGCTTTACCATCGATTCAACCTGAGTCACCGCGACGTCAAAGACCTTCTGGCGGAAAGAGGCATCACTGTCAGCTACGAAGCAATCCGCCTTTGGTGCAACAAGTTCGGGCCTGACTATGCCCGGCGACTGAGATGAGAATATCAGGGCTACGGCGACATGTTGTTCATCGATGCAGTGTTCGTGAAGATACGTGGCAAGCTGCATTACCTTTGGAGAGCCTACGCCAACAATCGTGCCGAGCTTTCGCATCAACCCACGAGGGTTAGAGAACGGGGTATGAGAAGGTTCAAGTCGATAGCGCAAGCACAGCGGCTCTTGGATGTTCATTCCGCTGTCTCAAATTTATTCAATTTGGGGCGTCACCATCTTTCCGCCCAGAACTATCGAGATTTCAGGCAGCGTGCCTTTACGTCTTGGGAAAAGGCGGTGGCGATATAGTAGTTGGTAATAGCAGTTTTTTCGATTCGAGTAGTTAACTTGTCAATACCGTTCTGCGTCCACCGAACCGGTCGGTTGCCCTCAAGCCGAAGAACTGCAACGGCTTTTTCCCCACCGAGCACCGAACCGAACCCGATCGTACTTCGAGTTGCACCAAGTCATGCATCTTGTATCTCTGGCTTTGCAGTTTGCGGGGCGCGTTACTGACCGCGCTGGTGCAAGCTTTTTTTACGTCGCATCAAGATGGAGAAGTTTCAACTTATCAGTACCAGGAAAACCTCTTGATTCTTTATTTCCTCTCAGGCATTAAAGCAGAGCCAGAATTTATTTTATTTCTTATTTCCAAATCCGTAGCCTCAATATTTAGATAACGTTCAGCGCTTGCTGGATGAGATGCACTAAATGAACCCTTTATGCTTCCGGGGTACTCTGCTGACATGCGCCTCCAAAAATTTGCCGCTTCAATTGTGGGCACGCTTGCCTTAGAGAGCATATACATAGCGACATAATCAGCTTCCCTTTCAAACTCCTGAGAAAACATTCTCGAAGTCGCATCAGAAAAGGCACCTTGTGTGTTTATGCCGTATGCTGCTGCAGTTACATCTAAAACAGCCCCGAGAATTGTATTGCCCAGTTTCTTATCAAGATGCCCTTCTGAGTTATGAGCTAGCTCATGGGCTATCACGAGCTGAAGTTCCTGATCACTCTGCGCAAACCTGTACATTCCGGTGGTTATATAGATGTTCGTTCCGTCTGCATAAGCATTGATTGCATCGCTCGGATCTAGGAGTACAGGGAAAGAGCATGCTGCTTCAGGTGTAATATCGATATTTGTCTCTGTCAGATCTCGCCTTATACCTAGTTTATAAGTCGCTTCTTCATTTTTTTTCAGTAGATTATTCATCTTAGTGGCACCGCGATTCCCTGCGCCTATAGCTTCACCATTGAAACTGGTAATAACATGGTAATCATCCCATTTTTAACTAACTTCGAAAGTAGAAGTCATGCTGCCGTCAGCATTTTTTCGGTGGAAAGCCACCATTGGCCTTGTTAGGCCGTTCGTTATTGTAAAACCAAAGCCACTGCGTAG
>Ga0209702_10006646_pt1 | contig 14711 bp, 13 predicted proteins | sample FRY01_FD_187210 | JGI IMG/M metagenome (GOLD analysis project Ga0209702, IMG submission 187210) | Freshwater microbial communities from Lake Fryxell liftoff mats and glacier meltwater in Antarctica - FRY-01 (SPAdes) (version 2) | ecosystem: Environmental > Aquatic > Freshwater > Ice > Glacier... | reverse complement strand
CGATAAGGATGCCATCCAAACAGGATGCCTATTTCAGGCAACCCGCGTAATGCCTAAAAGCCAATATCTGTGCGGGTCAGAGGCCGCAGCCGACCCTCAATTCACCCACACGACTTCCTGAAGACCCCCCATTAGAATGGGGAAGTGCCTCGTCTTGCGGGGCGATGGGGCAGAGTGGTCGCTCGTTCTTCGGCGCTCCCAGACATCGCTTCGCGATGTCTTGCCGCTCAGCAGCCGAGCTTCGCTCGGCTCACACGCTGAACGAGTTGCCGCAGCCGCAGGACGAGCTGGCGTTCGGGTTCTTCACCTGGAAGGACGAGCCGACCATTTCCTCGACATAGTCGAGCTGGCTGCCCTTGAGGAACTCCAGCGACGTGGCATCGACCAGCACGGCAGCGCCGTCATGCTCGATGACGAGGTCGTCGTCGTTGCGCGCTTCCTCGAACGAGAAATTGTACTGGAAGCCCGAACAGCCGCCGCCGAGGACCGCCACCCGCATCATCACGGGCTTGGGCTCCTTGGACGCGAGGAAGGCGATCCGCTTGGCCGCGTTGGATGTCACGGAGAAGGTGGTGTCGGTCATGAACACAAGATGTGGTTGGCGAGGCGATTCGTCAATCCCGACAAAAACCCTAGGAGATCAGGGACTTTTTGCGGTCGCGGGCCCGGATGCGCTCGCGGTGGAGGATATAGAGGCCCGAGCCCATGACCAGCGGCAGGCCGTACCACACGGTCGGGGAGGGCTCCTCGCGGAACCACAGATAGCCGAACGCCACCGCCAGGACGATGGCCGTATAGTCGAAGGGCGCCAGCACGGCGGCCGGGGCCAGCCGCCACGCCCGCGTGATCAGGATCTGGGCGATCCCGCCCAGCAGGCCCAGGGTCAGCAGCCAGACCCAGTCGAGCAGCGGCGGCCAGATCCAGTCGGGGATGGCGCAAACCAGCGAGATCAGGCTGCCCACGATGGCGAACCAGAACAGCGTGACGACGTCGAGATCGTGCCGGCTGAGCAGGCGGACCAGCACGGTCGACAGCGAGTAGCAGAAGGTCGCGCCCAGGATGACCAGCGATACCGGGTGGAACTCGATGGCCCAAGGATCGAGCATGATCAGCACGCCGGCAAAGCCCACCCCGACCGCGGTCCAGCGCCGCCAGCCGACCGGCTCGCGCAGGATCGGCACCGACAGCGCCACCATGAACAGCGGCGCCGAGAAGGAGATGGCGTAGGCATCGACCAGCGGCATGCGCGGGAAGGCATAGAAGAAGCCGAACATGCTGCCGAAGCCGATGCCGACCCGCAGCGCCTGCAGTCCCGGCCGGTTGCTGCGGACCACGCGGAGGCCGCCAGCATGCCAGATAAGCACCGCGACCGGCACCAGGGCCACGGCGCTGCGGAAGACCATGAGCTGGAACGAGCCGTAGGTGGCGCCCAGGCCCTTGACCATCGCGTCCATCGTGCAAAAGAGCACGAGGGCGCTCAGCTTGAAGTAGATGCCGTGCAGGGCGGTCTGGCTGGGGGCGGGAGGCAAGGTCGGGCTATTTGGCGCGGCCGCCATCCGCTGTAAAGTGAAGTTCGTGGGGGAGCAGAGGGTGGAACGCGCATGAGCTGGCTGTTGCGTTGCATCAACTCGCCCCGGGCCCCCGTGTTCATCGCGCTGCTCGTGCTGGTGGGCGCGCTGGCGCTGCGCATCGCCGATCCGGGGGCGGTGACGCGCATCCGCGATTTCGCCTTCGACGCTTACCAGCGCCTCGAGCCGCGCCAATACAATCCCGAGACGCCAGTGCGCATCGTCGACATCGACGAGGAAGCGCTGCAGGAATACGGCCAGTGGCCGTGGCCGCGCACCATCATCGCGCGGCTGGTCGACAAGCTCACCGAGAAGGGGGCGGTGGTCGTGGCCTTCGATGCCGTGTTCGCCGAGCCCGACCGCTCGTCGCCCCATCGCATGGTGCAGGACCTCGCGGCCTTCACCGATCCCGAGACGGTGGAGAAGCTGGAGGCCGTGGCGCTGGACAACGACAAGGTGCTGGCCGACGCGATGGCGCAGGCGCGGGTCGTCACGGGGTTCGGCTTCGATCTCAAGGGCTCGGGCAAGCCGCCGCGTACCTTCCATGGCGTGGCCTTCGCCGGCGACCAGCCCAGCCAGTTCCTGCCGCAGCAGGGCGGCACGGTGAAATCCCTCGAGATCCTCGAAGCCGCGGCCAAGGGCAACGGCAGCGTCAACACCGACGTCGACAGCATCGTGATCCGCCGCGTGCCGATGATGTTCCGCGTCGCCGGCCAGCAGGGTCTGTTTCCCGCTTTGTCGATCGAGGCGTTGCGGGTGGCGCAGGAGGCGTCGTCCTATCTGATCAAGTCGTCGGGCGCGAGCGGCGAGATGTCGTTCGGCGAGAAGACCGGCATCGTGGCGATCAAGACCGGCAGCCTCGAAGTGCCGACCGATGCGCGCGGCCGGGTCGTGCTCTACGACACCGGCCACCAGGAGGAGCGCTTCATCTCGGCGCGCGCCGTGCTGAAGGACGAGGTGCCGGCGGACAAGCTCGAAGGCCAGGTGATCTTCGTCGGCACCAGCGCGATCGGCCTGAAGGACCTGCGCAACACGCCGGTGCAGGACGGCGTGCCGGGGGTCGAGGTCCATGCCCAGCTGGCCGAGCAGATGCTGGAGCAGCGCTTCCTCGCCCGGCCCGATTATGCCGACGGCGCGGAGTTCCTCTACCTGGCGGCCGTGGGCCTGCTGATGATCGTGCTGCTGCCGCGGCTTACGGCGGGCAGGATGGCGTTCGTCGCGGTCCTGTTCATCGGCGTCGGCCTGATCGTGCCGTGGATCGCCTATTCGCACTATCACCTGCTGTTCGATCCGATCTATCCGCCGGTCACGCTGGCCGCGATCTATATCGGCGGCACGGCGCTGGCCTTCATGCGCACGGAGCGCGAGCGGGCGGAGATTCGCGGCGCCTTCGGCCTGTACCTGTCGCCCGACCTCGTCGAGCAGCTGGCACGCAATCCCAGCCTGCTGCAGCTCGGTGGCGAGCAGCGCGAGATCACGGTGATGTTCACCGACGTGCGCGGCTTCACGACGATCTCCGAGCAGTTCGATCCGCAGGGGCTGACGCGGTTCATGAACCGCTTCCTGACGCCCATGACCGACCTGATCCTGGGGCTCAAGGGCACGATCGACAAATACATGGGCGACGCCATCATGGCGTTCTGGAACGCGCCGCTGCCGGTCGAGCGCCATGCCGCGCGCGCCTGCGACGCGGCGCTGGCGATGCAGGCCCGCCTTGCCGTGCTGAACGAGGAGTGGCGCGCGGAGGCGGAATCCGAGGGGCGCCGGCACATCCCCGTGAATATCGGCGTCGGCCTGAACACCGGTCCCGCGTCGGTCGGCAATTTCGGTTCGACCCAGCGCTTCACCTATTCCTGCCTGGGCGACGACGTGAACCTGGCGTCGCGCCTCGAAGGCCAGTGCAAGACCTACGGCGTCGGCATCATCGTCGGCCGCAAGACGCGCGAGGCGATCGAAGACTACGCCACCCTGGAGCTCGATCTGATCACCGTGAAGGGCAAGACCGAGCCCGAGCGGGTCTTCGCGCTGCTGGGCGACGCCTCGGTGGCGAAGACGCCGGCCTATGCGGCGCTGGTAGAATGCCAGGACGGGTTCCTGCGGCTTTATCGCAGCGGCGGCTTCGCCGAGGCGCTGGGGATGATAGAGACATGCCAGGCGGCGGCCGATGCAGCCGGCTGGCGACAGAGCTATTACAAGATGATGCGCGGACGACTCGACGACCTGATCGACGATTCGCCGGCGGACTGGACGGGAGTGTATGTCGCCAAGGACAAGTGATCGGGATCGCCGCCTCTCTGCCATCGAGGCCCTCGTTTGCCGCGACGTCGGCCGCAAGACACAGGAATTGATCGATGCCAACCGCGGCGGCCTGGCCGCGGCGGCGGCATCGCTGGCGACGGCCTCGCGGGTCGGGCTGATCACCGGCTTCTTCGTGCCGCGTGGCGACGTGGCCGCGCCGGAGACCGACGGGCCGGTGGGCACCGCCTTGCTGGCCGCCGCTCTGGTGGCCTGCGGCATCCCGGCCCGCATCGCCGTCGACACGCCCAGCGTCGCGGCCGTGCGTTCGGCCGTCCGGGCGACGGGCGAGAACGTGATCGTCGACGAGATCGGGCTGGGCGACGACGGCGCCATCGACGCGCAGGCCAAGATCTGGCGGCAGGACAAGCTCAGCCATGTCGTCGCCATCGAGCGCTGCGGACGCAGCGCCGACGGCCGGCCGCGCAACATGCGCGGCGTCGACGTCTCGCCGTGGACCCTGCCGCTCGATGTGCTGTTCGAGGGCGGCGACTGGGCGAAGCTCGCGGTCGGCGACGGCGGCAACGAGATCGGCATGGGCAAGCTGCCCGCCGGCCTGATCGCCCGGCACGTGCCCAACGGTGCGGAGATCGCCTGCGTGACCTCGTGCGACCACCTCGTCGTTGCCGGGGTCTCGAACTGGGGCGCCTACGGACTGATGGCGGCGCTCGCGGTGCTGCGTCCGGACTGGCGGCCGATGATCGCGAAATTCCTGACGGCGGAACGCGATTACGTCGTCACCGAGACGATCGTCCGGGAGGCCGGCGCGGTCGACGGCGTGACGGCGCTCCGGGAAGCGACGGTCGACGGATTCGGCCCGGAAATCCACGGTCCGCTGGTCGACACGCTCGCTCGCATTGCATGGGGGGAAGGCGCGCATTAGCTTGCGCGCCATGGAAAATCCCTACGCACCGACACATCCCGAAATCCGCGACGCGGTCCGCCAGCTCTGCCTGAAGTTCGACGGCGCCTACTGGCGCGAGCTCGACCGCGAGCGCGGCTATCCGACGGCCTTCGTGAAGGCGCTGACCGAAGCCGGCTGGCTGTCGATCCTGATCCCCGAGGAATATGGCGGCGCCGGGCTGGGCATCTCGGCGGCCAGTGCGGTGCTGGAGGAGATCCACAAGGCCGGCTGCAACGCCGCGGCCTGCCACGCCCAGATGTACATCATGGGCACGGTGCTGCGGCACGGCAGCCAGGAGCAGAAGGAACGCTACCTGCCCAAGATCGCCACCGGCGAGCTGCGGCTGCAGGCGTTCGGCGTCACCGAGCCGTCGAGCGGTACCGATACGCTCAGCCTGCGCACCACGGCGGTGAAGAAGGACAACAGCACCTACCTGGTGAACGGCCAGAAAGTGTGGACCAGCCGGGCCGAACATTCCGACCTGATGCTGCTGCTCACCCGCACCACGCCGCGCGACCAGACGCAGAAGAAGACGGAAGGCCTGTCGGTGTTCCTGGTCGACATGCGGACCGCGCTGGGCAAGGGGCTCACCATCCGGCCGATCCGCACCATGATGAACCACAACACCACCGAAGTGTTCTTCGACAACATGGAAGTGTCGGCCGAGAACCTGATCGGCGAGGAGGGGCAGGGCTTCCGCTACATCCTCTCCGGCATGAACGCCGAGAGGGTGCTGATCGCCTCGGAGTGCATCGGCGACGGCAAGTGGTTCGTCGAGCGGGCCGTGAACTACGCCAAGGAGCGCAAGCTGTTCGGCCGTCCGATCGGCCAGAACCAGGGCGTCCAGTATCCGATCGCCCGCGCCTACACGCAGATCGAGGCGGCCGACCTGATGGTGCGCAAGGCCGCGGCGATGTACGAGGCCGGCATCAACGCCGGCGCCGAGGCCAACATGGCCAAGATGCTGGCGTCCGAGGCCTCATGGGCGGCCGCCGAGATGTGCGTCCAGACCCACGGCGGCTTCGGCTTCGCCGAGGAATACGACGTCGAACGCAAGTTCCGCGAGGCCCGCCTCTACACGGTGGCGCCGATCTCCACGAACATGATCCTGAACTACGTGGCGGAGCACGTGCTGGGATTGCCGCGGTCGTATTAGATCGAAATAGAACGGGTTAGCAGGCTGTTGGAATGGGTTTTTTGCAGGTACCGGCGAGCAACATCGACCCGTGAACGGTACCAGGATACCTGTTTCAGGGGGGGTGCGACTCTCATTTCGTTTGATTCGTTTATTTCGTTTGTTTCGTTTATTCGCCAGGATCCGGCTTTTTTCAACGGCCCGTTGGAGCCGGCCAGCGCACGGCAGGCGCGAGGTTTTTCGCTTCACTCAGGACGACAGAATCGTTCTACGATTCGGCGCCGACCGCCTCGACGATCATCTTCTGGAAGTGGATGACGAGGTGTTCGCTGTTGGTCAGGAACCGGCCCTTATCGGGCAGGCCTCCCAATAGCCCGCGCTGAACGGAATCCGTCAGCGCATCGTCTTCCGCCGCGACCTGCTTGTTGAAGGCGACGAGCGACGTGGCGAACTCCTCACTGACGCCGGGGCCGAAGAACTGCTCGGAGAGGCCCTTGGTGGCGTTCGGGCCGTCCGGCGTCCACACGTCGATCGAGAGGTTGGGAAAACCCGGATTGATGTTGATCGTCACGTTCGGCCACAGGAAGTGATACTGCGACTGCGTCACCGTGCCGGCGACGTCGTACAGCTTGATCTTGCTCTTGCCCTCGAGAGCGGCGGGGCGGACCTGGCCGCTCTGGCTCGAGAAATAGCCGTGCGTCTTCAGCGTGTAGACATTTGGGCGCACGTCGATGGCGGCATTGAAGCCGGGATGGGCGACGGCGCAGTGATAGCATTCGAGATAGTTCTCGAGCATCGTCTTCCAGTTGGCGTTCGAGCGCCATTCCTCGCGGCTGTAATGCACCAGCGTGTCGAGCACGACGCCGCTTTCGGCGATCAGGTCGAGGACCGGGCCGTAGCAGGACGCAGCCGTCGGAGCCTCGGGGTCGAGATTGACGAAGACGAAGGGGCCCAAAGCTTCGGCGCGGATCGGCAACAGGGGGAAATCGGCCAGGTTGAAGTTCGGCTCCGACTGCGAACGCGGCACGCGCTTGAGGCCGCCCGCGAGATCGTAGGTCCAGGCGTGGTAGCCGCATTGCAGGCTCTTTGCATTGCCGCGGCCCTTCATGACCTCGTGCCGGCGATGGCGGCAGACGTTCACGAAGCCGGCCAAGCCTCGCTCGTTGCGCAGGACCACGACGGGCACGCCGCCAGCATAGCCGGTGACATAATCGCCGATCGCGCTCAACTGCGAGAGCGGGCCGATATAGTTCCAGCTCTTGCGAAAGACATGCGTGATCTCGCGCTCGGTGATCGACGGGTCGGTGTACCAGCGCGCCGGCAGGGATTCGCCGCGGTCGAGGGCCGAAAGCAGGTTGGGAGCGGTATCGATGGTCTGCGTCATCAGTCGAACATAGCGCTCCGCAGCGTCGAAATTGCGGCCGAGATCGCGGCATGCCCGACCATCAGGAGGAACACGGTCCAGCAGGCGGTGACCGCCGTCATCACCCAGCCGAGCATCGCCATCACGCCGTCATCCTCGATCAGCGCGAAGCAGAAGAACAGGATCGCCCAGGCCGGGAAGAAATTGTCGAACGGAATCGGCAGAGCGAGGATCAGCACGTCGATCGCCAGGGCCAGCAGCAGAAGCCGGCGCGGAAGGCCGTTGACCCACCCTTCGTAGCGCGCGTGGACGGTGTTCTCCAGCCAGCGGATGAAGCGCCGCGTGCGGCCCAGGAAATCCTGCAGCTTGCCACGCGGCAGGCCACGTTTGCCGATCGTTGCGGGCAGCGACGGCACGGGATGCCCGGCGAAGTATTGCGCCAGCACGTACAGCATCGGCACGCCGGTGATCGTCGACAGCCAGGGGATGCCCGACGGGACGATGTTCGCGACGTTGATCGCCAGGATCGCGAAGGCGTAGGAGCGGCCTTCGAACCCTTCGAGGAATTCGTTCAGCGACAGGACGGAGCTGCGGTCCCCGGCGAACAGGCGGTCGAGTGTCGCGAGAAGGCCGAAACTGTCCTTCATTCCCCCGTCCGCGAGACCAGGCGGCGGGCCAGCACGAGATGGGGCTTGTCCAGCATCTTGCCGTCCATCGTGTGGACGCCGGCGCCGGGATTGTTCTCGAACGTCGCGATGACGCGCATTGCCCAGTCGATCTCGGCCTCGGTCGGCGTGAACACCTCGTGGATGATGGCGACCTGGTCGGGATGGATGGCGATCTTGCCGCCATAGCCCATGCGGCGCGCGTCCCGTGCCTCGGCGCGCAGGCCCTCGACGTTCCTGATGTCGGGATAGACGGTGTCGTAGGCCGTGACGCCGGCGGCGACCGAGGCCATCAGGTTGATCGTGCGCGCGAGCTTGAACGTGTCGTCGTAGACGCCGGGCGAGGGGCCCTTGGCCAGCGCGCCGAGATCGGCCATCAGGTCCTCGCCGCCCCACGAGTGACCGATCAGGCGGGCATGTTTCGCCGGCGCCGCCGTCAGCGCCAGGATCGCCGCCGCGCTTTCGGTGGCGATGGTGAGGATGCGGGTCTTGCCCGCCTCGATGCCCTCGCGCGCCTCCAGGGCGTCGAGATAGTTCGACATCAGGTCGAGGTCGGCCTGGCCGACGCATTTGGGGAACACGATGCCGTCGGGCTTGCCCTGCAGGACGGTCGCGAGGTCGCCCAGAGTGAGGCCGGTGTCGAGCGCGTTGACGCGTACGTAGAGCTTCGGGCCGGCCCGGTCGGCGCTCTTGAGATAGGCCAGCGCCATGTCGCGCGCGATCTGCTTGCGATCGGTGGCGACGGAATCCTCGAGGTCGAGGATCAGGCCGTCGGGGCGGGAGCTGGGGCCCTTGGCGAGCTTGCGTTCGGAATCGGCGGGGACGAACAGGAAGGATCGCATGTGATTTTCAGTCCTTGGGCTGCTTGCGCATCAGCGCCTGGCGGGTGCACTCGGCGACGATCTCGCCGCGCTGGTTGATCGCGGTGTGGGCGAATTCGACGATGCCGGCATCGGGACGGGACCTGCTCTCGCGCAGGCTGACGACCCGGGTGCGCACCCGGAGCGTGTCGCCGTGGAAGACCGGCTTGGGAAAGCGCACGTCGGTCATGCCGAGATTGGCGATGGTGGTGCCCAGCGTCGTGTCGTTCACCGTGATGCCGATCATCAGGCCGAGGGTGAACAGGCTGTTGACGATGCGCTGGCCGAACTCGGTCTTCGAGGCGAATTCCTCGTCGAGGTGCAGCGGCTGCACGTTCATGGTGAGCGAGCTGAACAGGACATTGTCCATTTCGGTCACGGTGCGCGTCCAGGCGTGCTCGAACACGCGGCCGACCGTGAAGTCCTCATAATGAAGTCCTGCCATCTTTCTCCTCGCGGAAGACGAGCCTTCCTAGCATGGATGGACGCTGGCCGGCTCGCCATCGTATCAAGGGCGCCACAGGATGAAACACCGGGACGGGGAGTGAGACGATGCGCGCGATGCTGAGCGAAAAGCCGGGCGGGCCGGAGAGCCTGAAGCTGGTGGAGATGCCGTCCAAGCCGGTGGGCAAGGGCCAGGTGCGCGTGGCGACCAGGGCGGCGGGCGTCAATTTCCCCGACACGCTGATCATCCAGGACAAATACCAGTTCAAGCCGCCGCGCCCGTTCGCGCCGGGCCACGAGATCGCGGGCGACATCACCGAGGTCGGCGAGGGCGTCACCGGCTACAAGGTCGGCGACCGCGTGATCGGCATGATCGGCAGCGGCGGCTATGCCACCGAGGCCGTGGTCGACCAGATCCAGCTCCTGCCGATGCCGAACAACATGAGCTACGAGGATGGTGCGGCGTTCACCATGACCTACGGTACCTCGTACTACGCGCTGAAGCAGCGCAGCAGCTACAAGCCGGGCGAGACGCTGCTGGTGACCGGCGCCTCGGGCGGCGTCGGCCTCACCGCGGTCGAGCTGGGCGCGCTGATGGGCCTGAAAGTCATCGCCGCCGTCGGCTCCGACGAGAAGATGGACGTCTGCGAAAAGTACGGCGCCACGATGTTCGTGAACTACGCCAAGGACAAGATGCGCGACAAGGTCAAGGAACTGACCGGCGGCGTAGGGGCGGACATCATCTACGACGCGGTCGGCGGGGATGCCTTCGACGAGTCGATCCGCTGCATCGCCTGGTATGGCCGCCTGCTGGTGGTGGGCTTCGCGGCGGGCCGCATTCCGTCGCTGCCGGCCAACCTCGCGCTGCTCAAGAGCTGCGACGTGCGCGGCGTGTTCTACGGCGCCTGGCGCGGCCGCGAGCCGGCGGAAGCCCGCAAGAACTTCGACGAGATGCTGGCGTGGTACGGCGAGGGCAAGCTGAAGCCGCATATCTCGATGCGCTTCCCGCTGGAGAAGAGCGCCGATGCCATGAACGCCCTGCTGTCGCGCAAGGCCACCGGCAAGGTCATCATCGAAGTCGCCTGAGGCGAAGATCGTCATCGAGATCGCCTGAGGCGATGGAGGCTTTCATGGGCAGACTGGCCGGCAAGATCGCGATCGTGACGGGGGCCGCCTCGGGTATCGGGGCGGCGTCGGCCCGGCTGTTCGCGGACGAGGGCGCACAGGTTCTGGCGGTCGACCGGCCGGAATCGGCGATCGCTTCGGTCCATGAAGGCAACGGGTCGATCGCCAGTTTCGCGGCCGACATCACCGGCGACGATGCTCCGAAGAAGATCGTCGCCGCCGCGCTGGACCGCTTCGGGGCGCTCGACATTCTGTTCAACAATGCCGGGGTCAGCGGCCGCGCCTTCGTCGAGGAAATGACCGACGAGATGTGGGACCGCGTGAACGACGTGAATGTACGCGGCATGTTCCGGCTGTGCCGCGAGGCCATTCCGGCGCTGAAGCTCAGGGCCCGCGAGAAGGGCCGCGCGCGCATCGTCAACACCGCCTCGGTCATGGCGTTCGACACCGATTACGGCCTCGCGGCCTATTGCGCCTCCAAGGCCGGGGTCGGCGGGCTGACGCGCACGCTGGCGCTGGAGCTGGGCAAGTTCAACATCACGGCAAACTATGTCTGCCCGGGCGCGATCTACAGCGGCATGACCCAGTCCAACTTCGACAAGCCGGAAATCCGTGAGGTCTGGGAGAAGAAGGCGGCGCTGCGCCGGCTCGGCCAGCCCATCGACATCGCCCGCGGCGCCCTGCTGCTGGCGTCCGACGACGCCGACTTCATAACCGGTCACGAGTTGGTGGTGGACGGTGGCCTCACCTTGCGCACCTGAGACGCAGGCCAGAAGAGTACGAAGCAAGGGCGCTGGAAACTTCTGCCGCTAGGGGCAGGCCCGGGCATTTCATGAGCTCTCAATGTTGGCGGCCCCCTAATTGTTCGAAGTCGTCAAGCCTGGCAGGCGTGAGATCGCGCAGCAGCAAGAGTCAGTCGAGGGACGCCGAGGGACTGCCCCACAACCGGAGCCGGCTCCGGGGAGTCCTGAGTTCCGTGCGGCTCTAGAGACGGTTGGTGAGGTCGTGCGTTTGCCGGATGGCACGGCAATACCCGACAAGAATTCACCGACTGGATATGTGATGTCTCCCAATACCGATCTTGCCAGAGTGGCTGCGGATGGCCGCCGCATTGGAGAACAATACGCCTCTATGCGCTCCAATTCCGATCCGGCCGCTGACCTAAAGCTGATGATAAGTCTTGGCACGCTTGTCGGGCATGCTGGCGCCTATGACTACCAGCGGAAGGGTAGCTTTTTCACGGGATATACCCAGCTTCGGCATTTCAGGAACATCTCCAATATCAATGTCGGTCTGATCGGTCAGCAGGCAGGACTGACGCTGCATGAGCTCCTGACGATCTCCGGAGATTTCGCGAAGGCACGTTCCTCCAACTCGGATCCTGCGGACGAGTACGGGCTTTCTGCGCAAACGAGACACTATATCGAAGAGGGGTATAAAATCGGCAGCAGCGGCGTGTATGGCCCTGCAGCATCGCTTCCCGGCAAACGTTAGGACGATCTGTGTCGTCGTACCAGTACGAGGACTGTCCAGAGGACAGTGACGATCAATGCCAATGACAAGATTGTAAAAAGGCGAGGATCGTAGCCCGCTTCAAGAAGACGAGCATCGAAGCCTTCGGCAAGACTGGAGTCGTAACCGTCTTCGTCGGTAATCCGAGGGAGCAGCAAGAAAGCTAAGAACGGAACGGCGACACAAAGATCACTCCAGTGACGGGAACACCTGTAGAGGATGACTGCTGCCGAGTAGATGTACCAGGTTGCCAGGAGCGCGACGAAACCTCGGGTTAAAAGGCAAACGAGGGCCAAAACCGCTTGGCGGACGACAGTGCCAATTTTCTTGAGGGTCACGTCAAACCTCTACACCTCGGACGCAGTCGATTGAAGAACCGAGACGCAAACTCGAAGATGCATCGACTCATAACAGTTCCATAGGGTTCGTCGATTATCGGCCATTCTTTTGTGATGCCCGCACCGAAGAGTGGTGATGAAAGAGTAGATAGGCAAGCAACCATAAATGGTATCCAGTGCCTAAAGAGGCACCCCCGGCCGCGCTGCCGGAGAGCCAAGGCCGGAGAATGACAATCCGATCGGCAATTAGACCGGCGGAATGGCCGACGAGATGTTCGCGCGCCAGCTCGACACCGGCTTCGCGGGCGAGGTGCGCGGCCTGGTGAGCGATCCGGTGACGGGTCTCGCGGGCAAGGACCCCGAGGAGGCGCTGGCCGGGATCGCCGAGACCCCCCGGCTTCTGGGCGCGCTGAAGGACCGCTATCTGGCGCAGGCGATCGGGCCCCGCCAGAAGGCGCTGCTCGAACCGGTGATCGACCGGCGTCTCGACCGCGCCAGAGGTGACCTCGGCCGGGTCGCGGAGCAGGCGACGTCGGTGCTGGACGACCGCATCGTGGCCGAACGCCTCGCCGACCTGCGGCAGGACGCGGCGCTGTCCTGGCACGACCCGGCCCATCTGCGCACGCTGGGCCGCACCGCGGTGGGCGAGCTGCGTTACCAGGGCGAACGAAAAGGCTGGGACGCGGGCCGGACCGATACGGTGGTTCGCACCGGCCTGAGCGATCTCTATGCCGGCGCGGTCGAGGCCGCGATCGGCCAGGATCCCGAGCGCGCGGCGAAGCTCTACGACCACGCACGCGACGTGATCCAGCCGGAGCGGCGGGCCGCCGTCGAGCGCAAAATCGAACGGGCGCGCGAGGAGCGTCGCGTGACGGAGATCGTCGGCGGTCTGGCCGACACGCCGGACGATCCGACGCGACGCCCGGACCTCGACGATTACCAGGCGCGTGCCGTCGAGCAGACACCTCCGGACGCCTCGCCCGAGGTACAGGCGCAGGTGTCGAGGATGGCGCGGATCGAACAGGCGCGCGCCGACCGGGCGTGGCAGGCGGCGCGGGGACGTGCGGCTACGGGCGCGCTCGACTGGCTCGGCGCCAATCCCGCGGCGCCCCAGATGGCGATGCCTGCGGAACTGCGCGACGGGTTGAGCCCGGAGCAGACGGAGGCGCTCGACCGGACGGCCATGAACGGCGGCCGCGTCGTCACGGACCGCGACGTTTACGAGAAGCTCGACGACCAGGCCGTGCACGAGCCGGAGAGCCTCACAAGAATCGATCTCACGCAACACCGGCTGTCGCTCGGCGACAGCGATTACAACCGCCTGACCAAACTCCAGAAGACTCTTGCTGAAGGCAAACCCGATCCCGCCTTCGAGCGCCACCGTCTCGGTCGCCTGTTCCTGGGCGAGGGACTGCGCACCGCCAACCTCGATCCCGACGGAGAGGAGGCCCGGACCGCGCGGCAACAGCTCGACAGGCTTTTAGGCGCCTTCGAGCCCGTCGAGGGCAAGCCGCCGACGATGGCGGACATTCGCGGCCTCGTCGGCGACGTGCTGCCGCGCGCGGAAGGCGATCCGAATATCGTCCGGGTTTCGGGCGACCAGCCGGCCGAAGCGCTGCCGCCAGAGCTTGAGGCGAAGGGAGTGTTCGATGGGGCAGGGCCTCACATTGCGCCGGTTGATGCCGTATCGACACCCTCACCCAGCGACGAAGTGGTAGTCGAAAAATCGACAGGCCCTAAGGCGATGGAAGCGGCACCTACGACGCCCCCTGCGCCCGACGTCACGCGGTTCGACGACGGCACCAAACGGGTCACGCGCCGCGGCGTCGACACCGAGCGCGGCAAGGCCGACGTCACGGAAGCGTACGACGAGCAGGACCGCATCGTCTCGACCGATGCCACCTTCGCCGATGGCCATCGTGTGGAAAGCCGGTGGTCCTATCCCGCCGAGGGCCACTGGTCGCAGGTCGATACCATACGCGACCCGGAGGGCAAGACGCTGGGCGCGATCACCACGACCTTCGACGGTGAGCGCGTGACGCGCACCGTCGAGCCGATAAACGGACCGCCACAGAACGACATCTGGGATAGGGATGGTCCCGTGCCGACGATGCAGAACGTCGTTGCGCCCGCCTTGGCCATTCCCATCTTGCTGGATCTCGCGGCGGCGGCGATCGGGGCCGTGATTGTCGGAAAGGCGATAGACGACACGATCGCTCGCCAAGGCTCGGGCGGCATCTTCGGTGGCAGTGAGATGGTCCGTCCGCCCGGCAAGAATCCGGGCCCGGACGACAATGGCCCACCGGAGCGAGTCGAGGGCGACAAGCGACCGCCTTCCCGACCTCCGGTGCCGCCGTTTCCGCCGGGGGAGCGTCCTAGTACCTCTGCACAGAGGATTTGACGGGTTGAGGGGCTCGCAGGATCGGCAGGTCCTCTGGGGGGACAAGGAGTTCGATGCTTCGGGCGACGCCGGTCTGACGGCGGATCAAGCCCTGGCGTTGG
>Ga0209702_10006645_pt1 | contig 14711 bp, 13 predicted proteins | sample FRY01_FD_187210 | JGI IMG/M metagenome (GOLD analysis project Ga0209702, IMG submission 187210) | Freshwater microbial communities from Lake Fryxell liftoff mats and glacier meltwater in Antarctica - FRY-01 (SPAdes) (version 2) | ecosystem: Environmental > Aquatic > Freshwater > Ice > Glacier... | reverse complement strand
CGCCGCCGCACAGGCCGCGCTGAAATCGCGTCAGGGCGTGCGCTATCTGCCGCTTGAAGGTCTCGAAGTGTTGGACCCCAAAACCATGCAACCCGTGCCGCGTGATGGCAAAACGATGGGCGAGGTGATGTTTCGGGGCAATGTCGTTATGAAGGGCTATTTCCGCAACCCCAAAGCTACTCAAGAGGCCTTCGCGGGCGGCTGGTTCCATTCCGGCGATCTGGGCGTGCGACATCCCGACGGCTATATCCAACTCAAGGACCGATCAAAGGACATCATCATCTCCGGCGGTGAGAATATTTCGTCGATCGAGGTGGAAGAGGCGCTGTATCGCCATCCCGCGGTCGAGATTGCAGCAGTGGTCGCCATGCCCCACGACAAATGGGGCGAAACGCCTTGTGCATTTGTGGAGTTGGTAGCAGGAAAATCTGTAAACGCCGCGAACTTGCGCGCTTGGTGCAAGGATCAGCTTGCCCCGTACAAAGTGCCGGGATATTTCGTTTTTATGCCAATACCCCGCACATCCACCGGCAAGATCCAGAAATTCGTTTTGCGCGAGCAAGCTAAAGAAATCGCGCAAAACGCAAGTGCAGGTAAAACGGCCCCAGCTTAGCGCGCCGGTGTCATTGATGTCCGGTCAAGCTGGCAACTCTAAAATGAACAAAGCGCCAGAAGTCTGCTTTTGCGGTTAGTGCAGTGTCCCCCTTCACCCCCAGCGAATAACCGCTCCGCCTATATCGACCGCCCTTCTGCCGTCCCCTGGATTCGCGACGAATTGCGCTATCAGTTGCACTTTCGAAAAGGGCGTTCGACCAAAAACGCCAACACACTGAAATTGAAAATTTTTTTGAATGCGCCCTCCTGAAGACCTAGGGCGGTCGGTTAGAGACAACGCGGGTTCAGAGACCAATTTTGCGCATTTGGCCAGTCTCTGAAGGGCGGTCGCAATTGCTAAACCCCTTTGAAACAAAAACAAAAAAGGGCCCCATAAGGGCCCATCATCGGTTTCGGCAAGTGTAAGTGGCGGAGGGAACGAGACTGACATCGAACCTTCTCCACCTTAGGTCTTTGTTTTCAAGAGGCATTCAGGTTTAGGAAAACCATCTGGCTTAATCAACAGGCCGCGAAACGGCCTTCTTCTTCGTAAGCGCGGCGCTGATCCTCTCCTGCCGCTGCTAATCTGAGTTGTGCGGAACGCGACATTCCGTGGTGCCGCCCTCGGCCGGCAGTCAAGTATGCTTTTTCTCGGCTTCTTCTTTCTGGCGCGCACGTTCCTCTGCCGCATCAATCCGTCGGCCGATCCCCTGTCCGACCTTAACAACCTGACGTCCCAAGAAGCGGCTCGGACGCGACGTAGCGACCTTGTAACCCATCTCGGCTAAATCCACGGTCGCCTTCATGGTCCCGGTTACAGCGACGCCGATGCCTTCCTCAATCGCCTCGGCCTTGTCGACGCCTTCACGATTGCGATCGATCGCGTGATTGATGCCCCGGAGAGTGGCAAAGATACCTAGACCGCTGAGGCCACCGATCACCGCGTCCATCGCCGTGTCGGGGAAGTCGACAACGGATCCGCCTAGGGCGAGAACCGTGGCGCTGTCTAGGTCGGCATTTGTCATGCCGCCGTCGATGGCGCCGGTCTCCACGGCGACTTCGCTGGTCGCGATGACCGGGATGTCAGGATCGACGCTTTCGATGTAGCCTGCGCTGTCCGTCGCCTTCACCTGGAACTCCATCCCATCAATCGTGATGTCGGTATCCGGCGTATTGAAGTGTTCGTGGAGCGTGCCCCCGGTGCTCTCTGCGACATGCGCCTCGAAAAGCGCGCCCTTTGTGAGTGACGCGAGGCCTGCAAGGCTCTCGGGCTCCATGGCAAGCGTTTGAAGCCAAATTTCGCTGTCGCTCATGCCCTCGAAATTGCCATTGACTGAGCGCAGCGCGTCATAGACCTCGCCGGCTTGTGAGATGTCCTGCCAAGCGGAGACAGGAATCGACAGCGCCGACAGGATAAGCGCGTCCCGTGCGATGGTGTCCCCGTCAAAGGGTTCCTGCCTCCTATCCGGAATGGCGCCAATGACGGTTTCCTCGATCCGCCGGAGCCTCTTGTCGATGCGCCCGGCCGCGGCGTCGAGTTTTTCTTCGGCCTCCCGAATGATCTTTGTATTGCGCGACAGGAAAAGTTTGACGTCCCACTCCAGATCGCGGATTTCTTTGTCCATCTGGTTGTAGTCAGGATAGTCGTAGTTGAGCTGAGTCCACCAAGACTTGCCTTTTAGCATCTCGTCGACATCGACTTCGAGCTGAACCCTGCGGGCCTTGACCCGCGCAAGCCGCTGAATGGCTGCGTCGCGCGCGGCAAGGACAGGATGCGCCTTGCGTGACTGGGCAATCCTCGCTTTCGCCATCTCCCGCATCTCGGCCGTAGCTTTTGAAACTGCTTTGCGCCGGCGAATTTTCTCCAGACGATTCCACTCGAGTTCCCTGAACCGTCGCGCTTCTTCCAATCTCTTCTCGATCGCCGGCATCCAGATCTCGACGAGCTGCCTCAGATGCGGAGCAAGCTTTGTCTCACGAAGATCCCGGATTCCGCGATCAATCGTTCTCGGATCCTCCTCGTCGCACAGGCTCTCGAGTTTCCTGCGACGCGCCCTGTACTCTTCGCACTTGGTCCGGCTTTCCTGCGCCTTGCGGCCTTTCAGCGCGCCAATGAAAAGCAAAAGGAGTGCCCCGATGAGCCCGACAGCGAAGCCGTTCGTCTCCTCGCCCGCACTCAGTGCCCAGGCTAATAGAGCCGCAGCACCGAGAGCGAGTAGGACCGCATGTCCCCGATGGCGATCGGCAGACTTTTCAAAATCGCAATCGAGCTCGGCGTCTGTCGGCTTGATCGTGGTTTTATTCAATCCGATCCTGAACGCATCTTCGCCGTTTCCATATATGCTTGCTATAGCTATGCCCTCAATTTGCCCAGCATGATTGAACTGCCACAGCCGAGATTCCAAAAGTGGTCTTCAGTTTGGCATCAGTATTACCGGATGATGCCAGCAGAACAAGCGGATATCGATTCGGGGGACCGCAGTCACGGAAAAGTCCTTGGTCACGCACTTCGAGCCGCCAAACAGTGTCATCGAGAGCCCGACGGCCTCGTTTTTCCAGCGCTTGTGCCAGACTCCTCGAGCCGCTTTCGTTTGGGTTAGGGCAGGTCAACGTCACGCACATCTCGGTGTTGCTTGCCGGCAGCGGATCTCCTCTGGAAGTCAGAACGCGGAAATCCTCGCCTCTTTCTTCAACCGAAGCTCCTCGGAAACCTCCAAAAACTTCATTGCATCTTACACTTGCCCACGTCAGTGTCGGAGGAGCAGGCGTGCGCGCCTTAGTCTCATCTTGTAGGCAGCACAAATGCAAATCGAACTCACACTGGAACAATCCAAAGCCGTCGAAGCAGTCCGACAGTTCCTCAAAGACGATGCCGCCGACGTTTTCGTCCTCGCAGGAAGCGCCGGAACCGGCAAGACGACGATGATCGGGAGGCTCGTCGAGATCGTCGCGGATATGAAGCTCTCCTGCACGCTAGCGGCGCCGACGGGACGCGCAGCTAGGATCCTCGGGAACAAAGTTGCGCAGGCCACCGGGATGGATGTGGGAGCCAAGACGATCCACAGCATCATATATGCGCTCGACCGGCTTGAAGTGAACGAGGACGCGGAGGCCCCGAATGACCCCGGCCTGCGGTGGTTCTTTCCCCTCACGGAGGACGAGCCGGCCATGTCAGTTCTCGTTGTCGACGAGGCGTCTATGGTTGGCGACCGGGAGTCTCACGGCGACGTGATCCGATTCGGGTCCGGACGTCTTCTTAAGGACATCGTGACCTTCGCGCGATTGCGGCGCAGAGCGGGCTCCGATGATCGGCTCGTCAAGCTGCTCTTCGTGGGCGATCCCGCTCAGCTGCCTCCGGTCGGAGAAGAAGAATCGCCGGCCCTGTCACCTCAGCGTCTCGAAGCCGAGTTCGGGCTAACCGTGTCCACCTTCGAGCTCGGCAAGGTGATGCGCCAACGCGAGGGCAGTGCAATCCTAGAGCGCGCTACAGCGATACGGAAGGCGATCGCAGCCGACGTCTTCAACGCCTTCTCGTTGGATCCGGATGGCGAGGAGATCGTCCGGATCGAGTCCGAGGTCGCGTTCGACGTCCTTGAGCGGAGTGTGCGGTCACGCGGCTCGAGCGTAGTCGTTGTACGGTCTAATGCCACGGCGCTGGAATACAATCGCGGCATCCGCGAGCGGCTCTGGGGCAACGCGGCATGCCCCGTGCAGGTCGACGACATCCTGCTCGTGAACCGCAACGCTTACTCGGTCGACCTGCGCAACGGCGATCTTGTGAAAGTGCTGGACGTGGCGCCGACCAGCGAACGCGCCTCTGTATCGCTCAGAGGCGGAGGCATCGTCGAACTATGCTTCCGCGACGCGACCGTCGCCTACAGAGAGGCCGACGGGACCGTTGTGAGAAAGCGCTGTTTCGTACTCGAGAACCTTCTCGACTCGCCAGGCCGGGAACTAACGCCCCTCGAACAACGTGCGCTCCTCGTCCACTTCCGTCAGCGCAACCCGCAGCTGAAGCCGAAGTCCAAAGAATTCGCCAAGCATCTCAGAGCGGACCCGTACTTCAACGCAGTACAGGTCAAATACGGCTATGCAATGACGTGCCACAAGGCGCAAGGAGGCGAGTGGGACGACGTGCTGGTGGACTTCGCCGGCGGTGGGGGCGTCCGGAACCGCGCCTTCTTCCGTTGGGCTTATACCGCCCTAACCCGCGCCAAACGCCGACTGTACGTCGTCGATCCGCCAGAATTCGACGTGATTTCGGCGGATATGTGGGGCAAGACCGATGGCGACGAGGAGGTTGTCTGCGCTGACGATGCGGAGGCCGCGAAACTCGATCCCGATTGGGACCGGTTTTCCTTCTCGCCCGCCACGGCGAGACTGCTTCCGCGGCATCGACAGCTTCGCGAACGCTGGTCCGCGCTTGGCATCGATGTCGCGAGTCTGAGGCATCTCGAATACTGTGAGCGCTACACCTTGGTCCGGGACGGGGTAACGGCGGAACTCCAGTACTACTACAACGGCAAGAACCTTGTCCGCCGCTTTGGACCCACGCCCGGAACGCGGTCGGACGAGAGCCTCCTTGCCGGAGCCCTGTCCGCCTTCGACGCGCTGGAGGATACTGGTGAGCGGGAAGAACCGGACGAGTTTGTGGCGGAGTTCTTGAAACGCCTCGACGCGTCGCTCGAGGGGGGTGAGATCAGCCGCACATCCTTCAAGCTGATGCCGTATCGGCTACGCGTTTCCTTTGCGGATGGTTCTCGGCAAGGCGACATCGACTTCACCTACGACGGCTCCAAGACCTGGACGGCAGCACAGGAGGTCGGGGGACCAGGCGGGAGCGGTGGGCTGTACAGCGAGGTTCAGCGGTTCATGAAGCGGTTGAAGAATTAGGACGATGGATTCAAGGGAGATCTTCGGGCTTCGTCGTGCAGGCAAATCCGCAGAGGCGCTGGAAGCAGCTCGCGCAAGCCTCACGGGACGTGAGGACGACCTCTGGTTTTTGCGGGCCTATGCTTGGGTGCTCTACGATCAGGCCAAACAGATCGTGGAGGACCACGAGCGGAAGCGACTCTCCGATCCCGCGATGGCCAGCCGTATCTCGCCTTATATGCGAGAATTCTCGCAGATGGCCGCTCCCCTCCGTGGCGATACAGCCTTCTCCCAGATGCTGCGCCTTGCCGGAAAGGTCTCCCGCCATTGGCCGGATTTTCTCGCTTTCGCGCAATGGGCCGGCATCGACGGTTTCCCGGCCGAGGACCAAGCGCCCTTCGTTACCGACGACGGCAGGCGGGTCGACAGCCTGCGGCAGCGGTTCGCAAGTGCGGTTGCTCGGGAGGCTGCATCCGCGGCGGCTGAGGGGCGCCGGGACTCCGATCCGGTCCGTTGGGGGCTGTCGATCCTCGCACAAGCGCTTGCAGAAGATCCGACCGACCAGTGGCTCAATTACTACCAGAGCAAGATCGACCTGAGCGAGGATCGGCTTGAGGACGCGGTGCGTCGTCTCGTACCGATACTGCGAAGGCAGTCGAGAGCCGCCTGGCCTTGGGCCCTGCTCGGCGAGATACTCGAAAAGACGCAGCCCGGGCAGGCCGTGGTGTGCTACGTCCATGCCACGGAACTGGCGCGGGAAGAGCAGGAGGTCGCGCGCGTCCGGATTCGGCTGGCCGAGCTTCTGGCAGCGCAGGAGAGGTTCGACGAGGCGGCTTTTCAGGCACACCTAGCAGCGGACTATCGCGAAGAGCATAGCTTCAGGACTCCGGCGGAGCTATCGCGGCTGCTGCAGAGCGATTGGTATTCGCGCGAGATCGCAACGGATCGGCCGAAGCCTCCGCCGAAGGCCGCAAGCGCGGCAAGAAAACTGATCGCAGAGCTTGACGCGAGGCCTGTGGTTTACTCCCTCGGCGTCGTCGAGCACATCAACGAGAAGAAGGCCCTCACCTATGTCGCGACTGGCGTGGAGAGTGGATCTCCGATGCCCCACGGGCGCTTCCCGGGAATCGCCGAGGTCGAGCCGGGCACTATCATCGAGATCGGAAGGACCGGTCCGGCCGAGAAGCCGACTGACTGGAGGCGGGCGGAGGCCGAAGTGATCCCGGGGTTCTGCGAGGACGTAACAGGCCGGATCGAGAGGCACGAAGGAAACAGCTTCGCCTTCCTTCGCAATCCTCGAGGTGACGTTTTTATCCCCCCCGATCTGGCGAAGGAAATCGGCGACGGCGAGGTCGAGGAACGAACCGTGCGAGCTGTACTGCTCAAGGCGAAGAACGGGAAGGTCGGCTGGAAGGCGCTCCGATTTCTGGGCTGAAGCCAACTGTTACCAACTCCACCGTTACGGCAAAGCTCCAGAACGCACTTGTCGCGCGCCAGTTCTGAAGAGCTTCGTCATTCAATGGATTGCGTGCTGGCGTGCCGCGCGTCACCGACCCCGATTGAAGCACACCCGCCCCTGTTCTCGCATCACGGCGTAGTCGGCCAGCATTTCAGAGATCGCCGAACCCACTGGCAGGAGCTGCAGTTCCTCCGCCGACCGCGCTTGGAACTCCCGGCTGTACTCAACGACGGACGGACAGGCAGTTGGGATGCCGGGCTCAGAACCGTCCGTCGCGCAGCCGGTCAGCAAGCTCGTTGCGATCACGAGGACGGCGAGCTGCTGCGTCGAGCATCTTGCGTTGGACATCATTTGGCCTTCTCTGTGATTTCGAGGCGCTCTGCCATCCGTCCGACACGTTCGCCTGAGCGCCGAAGCGCAAGCAGGAACAGGAGCACCGTCAGCGTGATAGCACCGTAGCGCAGCGCCGCCCGCATCCACGGGCTGGCGACGATCCCTCCGAGAATGCTGGCGATCATCGCTGCCCCCGACGCCAGTCATCAAGGCGGGCATAGATCGTGACAGCAATGCCCAAGAGTGCCAGGGCGATGAATACCCAACAGAGTGTGTCGAGGTATGGCACCAGCGGCAGGACGGCGGATTGGGTCTCAGCGAGGATGTCCTGCGCCACCTCGACGCCTGCAGCGCCCAAGGTTGCCACCCCGGCCGCCCCGCCACCCTTCATGGTGCGGCTTCCTGCGAGCACCTCACGGGCGTAGGGCTTTTCCTTGGCGAAGGCGCTCGCCCTGACCGGGAAACGCTGGCCCCACTCGCGCGCAGGGCCCAGATCAACATGAATGAAGCCCGACCGCGGATAGAACCCGAAGCCGAGGAAGCCGACAGCGCGCGCTGCGGCCTCGAACGCCACCGGATCGTGGTTCGACATGGCAATGTCAAAGGCGGCACCATCCATGTGCTTCGATTGCGGGGCACCTCTCACAGCACGATTATGCTCTGGACTACGATAGGCTGAGCGCAAGACCAGCGGCTTGCCGAGCCGGTCGCGTAGTGCCTGAAGCTTATCGAGCGCGGCAACGTTTATCAGTAGCTTGCCAGTGCCACGGCAGGCTATCTCAGCGGGCGAGAAGTTGGGCCAACGCCAGGTGCCCTGCGGCACGTCGCGCCAATGGTCGTAGAATGTCGTTGTCATGACGTCCTCCAGAAACGAAAAAACCCGCCACGAGGACGAGTTCGGGTCGGGCTTTAAGGGTGTTTGGTGCGGCTATGGGCCGCCGCCGAAGGGGTTGCGGCCGGGGATTTCAGGAAAGCCCCCGAAGTTCAGAAGATTGCCGAACTTCGCCGCACAGGTAGTGGCGCGCAGATCGCAACCTGGGGCGATGTCGGCGAGGACTGGAAGCGGGTCGCCCGTATCCGGGTCGAATTCCGGCATGGTGAGCGCTGCGGCCAGTTCTGGCATCGGGCGCGAGAGCGTTATGGCGGCGGCTGTATGGCCCGTGATGAAGCCCAGTTGCGCCCCGAACCGCAGCACCCCACCGCGATACCAGCCGTTCGGTTCACTGGCCGCCTCGGGAATTGTCACCATGGATCCACCATTTGCGGTGGCTGTTACTGTACCTGTCAGCCAGGAAAGCGCGATGTCGAGCCCGCAGCCCCGCCCGTAAAGCGCATGGCGGCACAGGCGCTGGTACTTGGCCCGCACGCCTGCGCGGCGCAGCGTGCTGAACACGGATTCGCAATTCAGGATGATCCGCTGACCCTCGACCTCGGCCCCCACCACGCGGCCCTTCCAATGGGCCACTGTCTCGCCCAGCACCTGCTCATGACCGCGAAAGATCGTCAGCGTCACGGGCGTGTTGCCCATCGGCGCCAGAAACCGCCGCGCAAAGGGATGCGAGAGCGGCCAGGTCAGTTCCAGCCGCCCGCGCTCGATCTCGCTGGTCTGCACCACATTGCCATGCGCCACGGCGGCAGGGTCCCAAGTGATCGTATCCCCGCCGCTGCTGGCGCTGATCCAGTCCTCGGCCCGGCTGGTGAAACGCCAGACCTGATCGCCCTCGACGAACTGGTAGAGAAAGTACGGGCGGCCCTCGGCGGTGGAGACCTCGATGGTGTCATAGGTCATTGTGGAACCTCGATAACCGGCAGGGTCAGTTCGCTTGCGACTGCCCCGTGCTGGATCTCCACCCGGTCGGCGTCGGCGCGCACTGCGTTCAGAAAATACACCTTCGCGCCGACTGGCACTGGTTCGCCAAGGTTTGAGGAAATTGTCAGCCGATGGTCCAGTCCGTCTGCAATGGCGGCGGTGATAGAGCGGAACCGCATCGCACCAGTCATCTCGAACATGATACGGCGGCCGACATAGGATGTGAGCGGCGCGATCGGCGCCACACGCATGATCACCGAGCCCGAGGTCATCGCTGCGCGCAACTGCAGCTCACGCCCCCATGTCGGCAGCCAGAAGCTGGCCTGGCGTCCGCGCAGCGACCATAGCCAGCGGCGCAGGGCGTCTCTTGCGGCGGGGCCCCGGGCCTTCAGTGTGATCGCCTCGCCGCGCTCGAACACATCGCGCATCGGTTCAACCATTACGGGCCCGAAGCCGTTGTCGACATACTCGACCGCGCGGCGCAGGCTGGCGCTCAGCGGCCCACGCACAAGGCTTGGGTCTGTCTGGACACGCCGATTCAGATAGGTCGGCAGCGTCGGAGCCGCGAGGTCGGGGGCGCCGCGCAGTAAAAAGCTGGCCGTCACCGTGCCATCGCCCTGCCTGCGCCGCGTGATCTGCACAGCCGAGGTCAGCAGACCTGGGCGGATCGGCATGATTGTGATCCGGCGGGCCGATACCGCCTGATCGGGCAGGTGCAGATCGGGCAGCCCCATATCCAAAGGCGCTGCCAGGATCAGCCTGTCGGCCTCCACGGCTGCGATCTCCACCAACCCGACCGCGCCGCCGTCTACAGCGATCCCGGCCAGCCCTACTGCCCTAAAATCCGAGACTGCCGTGTCCAGAGGGATCTGCGTCATCCCCGCTACCAGATCAGCGGCAGGCTGGAGCGCCATGTGCCACAGCGGCACCCGCCATTCCCCCGCAAAGCTCGCCCGCACCAGTTCCGCGGCCCGCGCCATGCCCAACGCATCCAGCCGGTGGCGAAACGTGACGATCTCGCGCGGGCGGGGCCGAAGCGCGATGCGCTGTTCGCCGGCGCGCGACTGCAGCACGTCGGTGCGCCATTCCAGCACCTCAGTGATTTCCTGCGCTGCCGGGAAGGGCCAGAGCGGTGGCGTATCTCCCACTTCAGGCATTCATGGCACTCCGGTTGCGGCGGATGACGTTCAGGATCGCGCGCTCGCCCGAGGGTGTGGCGAGATAGTCGCCGACCACCGAGGGGTCGAGGACGTTGATGATGCGGGTCGACATGTCGGTGGCCGATGACAGGCTGGCCGCACCATTCATCTCGACCCCCAGCCGCCCGTCGCGGCCGCGGCGCAGGGGCAGGATCGCCTCTGGCCCGGCCTCGCCCATCAGCCCGATGCCGCGCGAGAATGGAAACACCATGGGCCGGTTGACGACGCCGCCCCGGGCGAAGGCGGTCAGTTCCTGGCCACCGGCAAAGACACCACCCTTCGCAAAACCGAACAGGCTCGCGAGGAACCCGCCGCCACTTCCGCCGCCAGAGAAGGCATTGATCAGCGCATTCTCGATCGGCTTGAAGGCCAGATCGATCAGCCGGCTCGCGAGGTTCTGGGCAATGCGCGAAACCGCGCCCGCAAAGGTCTCCCAGGTGAATTCGCCGGATTTGAGCGCCTCCTTGATGGGGCCGGTGATGTCCTGCGCCAGACCTTCGGCGATCTCGCGCGAGCGTTCTTGAGCTGCCCGCAACGCTTCCGTGGTCGCCTCCCAAGCAGTGCGCGCGGTATCTGCGCCGTCACGCAGCGCTTCGCCAGCGCTCCGACCGGCTCCGCCCGCGCCGCCTGCTGCCTCTTCTGTGGCCTCCAGCGTATCTTCCAGAGCCTCAGCAGCCGCACGCGCGCCATTCAGCCCTGCCTCCGCCGCCAGCCCGCTTGCAGTGACGGCCTCCCGAAGTGCCGCAACCGACGCGAGCGGAGCCGTCGCAGCCCCGACCACACCGGCCATGGTCGCGCGCAGGGCCTCGGCCTCGGCGCGGGCCTCAGTAGCATATTGGCCCAGCCCGAGATCGGGCAGTGCAATCGGCTCGGACGTGAACGCCGCCTGAAACGCCGCGCGGGCTTGCGCACCTGCCTCGGTCGCGGAGCCTGCGAACGGGTTGTCGACCCGGCCAAGCTCCAGATTGCCGATCAGCGAGATGCGGCGCTCCACACCCAGCGTCTCGAGCCCGGCGTTGATCCCCTCCAGAAACCCGTTGATGCGCTGGCCGACGCCGTTCAGCATCGCCTCGACGCCCGCGATCAGCGCATTCGCGGCCTGGAAGGTGAAATCCCCGATCGTGCCGGGCAGCGCGCCCCAGAGCACCTTGATGGCCTCGAACGCGCCCTGAAACGTGTTCAGCACGGCATTGCCAAAGCCGATCACGGCGACGAGTGAGGCCTGCAGCGCCTCGGCGATGGCGGCCTTGATCCGGGCCCAGCTGGCCATGATCGAAAGCCCCATCGCAACAGCGCCAAGCTGCATGCGCTGCCAGACCTCGCTGGCAAGATCGCCCAGCAGCGACAGCGCGGCGCCAAACCCGCCCGCGCCGCGCACCAATCGAGCGAACCAGTGGATCAGCTCGCCCGCCGCCACGATCAGGCCGATGAACGGCAGGCGCAAGAGCGCGCCGCGCAGGATGACCAGCGCCATGGCGAGGCCCTGCACTGACACGGCGGCTGCGATCTTGGCTGCTACGAACCGCCCGGCCAGCAATGCGGCGATGCCGGTTGCATAGGCCGTGAGCCGCCCAAGGTTGTCGAAAAGCGCCCCGATGGCGATACCCAGCGGCCCGGTGGTGCGCGCCACCGCCGCCATGGCATTGGCCACGCCCTCCAGTGCCGGGGCCGCGGCAACCGCGAGCTGGTTTGACAGCCCGGACCAAACCAAGCCAAGCCGCGAGATCGCATCGTTGGTGCGCTCGATCTGCGCTGCGTCCTGATCGGACACCACAACCCCGAAATCCCGCACATCCTGCGTCGCCTGGCGCAACGTCGCGGTGTCGATCCGCGTGAACATCAGCGCGGCGCGATCCCCGAAGAGCTGCGAGGCCACCGCCGCGCGCTCGGCATCGGGCACGAACTCGGCCAGCCGGTCCTGAATGAGCGCGATGCGCTGATCGAGCGGCAGTGCCTGCAGCTCGGCAGCGGACAAGCGCAGCCGGTCGAGCGCATCGACCGCAGGACCGGTCCCGGCAGCGGCCTGGCTCAGCCGCCGGGTCAGCTGCATCGTGGCCTGCTCGATCTGCCCCATCGACACGCCCGCGAGATCGCCCGCGCGCGTCAGCACCTGAATGCTCTCGACCGTCGTGTCGAGCGAGGCCGCGAGCTTGGCCTGCGCGTCGACGGTCTGAAGCCCCGAGCGGATCATAGCCGTGGCCGCCGCCGCAATCGCGGCCGCCGCCGCCACCATCGCCACCCGCGCGCGCCGCGCAAATGCTGCAAGCCGCGCATTCGCCATTTCCATCTCGCGCGACAACCGGCCAAAGCCGCGCGCACCGGCCTCGCCAACGCCTTCCAGCTCGGCCTTCACTTGCCGCCCCCCGGTGGCGGACAGGCGGACAGAAACGCGTTTCTCGGTCATGAGGGTCCTCCCAGCTGCGTCTCCATCTGGTCATTGAGTTTGCGCACCATCACCGCCTCAAGGACGGGGAGGAGTTCGGCGGCAGCGCTGCGATCCACGCCCAGTGCGTCGGCCATGGCCAGTGCCGCGCTCATATCCCAGCCGAGCACGACGCCGGGCACGGCGCGGATCTGGCCGCCGAGCCGTCCGGCCAGATCCCAGACCTGCCAGCCCTCATGCGTGCGCGGCGCGTTCAGGACTTGCGGGCAGCCTTCGCAGCTTTGCGCACAGGCTGCGCAGTAACCTTCGCCCCCGCCGTAGACCCAATCGGCGAGGGCGCGGAGACGTTTTTTTCTGCGTCCAGCTCCAGACCCTTGGCGACGTAGCCCATCTGGAAGCGCTCGAAGATCGGCCAGATATCGAGGAGGGCAGCGATGCCTTCAGGCGTCACTGCCACTGGTGTGCCGTCAGTATCGCCGACCCCTTCCCAATCGAGAATGGCGCGTTCGGCCAGCGCCTTGCCGAAGATCACTGCGATCTCGTCGTCGCTGGTGCCATCGGGCAGAGTGCGCACGGATGGATCGCTGCGCGCCGCGACCATCAGCGCGGTGGTCAGCGGTTCGACCCGGACGCGCACGCCTAGACAAAGGGCAAGCCAGTGCGGCTCGCGGGCGAGGTTCAGGCGCAGCATGATCAATACTCCTCGATGGCGTTGATGAGGGTCACGGTGCACATCCGGCCCAAGATCGCGTCGCGGGCGGCCTGCCAGTCGAAGGTGGCCTGCACGCCCTGGGGCCCCGCGATCTCAATGCGCGGGCGTGGCAGATAGACGGCATGGGCGGTCAGCGTCAGGCTTTCGCCCGAGGGCAGCGCATAGCCGAAACTCAGCGCGCAGGGATCGCCGTTGATCGCCTGATCGACCAGCACCTGATCGGCAAAGCGCACCTCGATCCGGCCGGTGAGCGCCGCGATGGACGGGTCCGCGCCGTCGATCCGCCCGTCCGAGCGGATGGTTTCCACCCGGTCGAGGGCGTTGGCATAGGTGATCTCGGCCGAGACGATGTTGCCCAAGCTGCTGCCGTTGCGCGTGATTGCCCCGTTGAAATGCCCGAACCGCTGCAGCCCCAGTTCGGTCAGCGTGCCCGCAGCAGATGCGCCAGCGATGCTTTCGCCTTGCGCAACCAGGCTCGCGGTTGCCGTCAGCAGCCCCGAGCGCTGCATCTGCCAGGACAGCGTGTCGAGCACGCAGCCCGAATACATCGCAAAGCGCGGAATCTCCGGCATGCCGGTCTCGATCGACATCGAGGGCAACGTCCAACCGCCCGAGCGGAATTCATGGGTATAGGGCGCGGCAGTGCCGGTTGTCGTGGGTTGGCCGAAGGCCGCCTTGAGCCAGACGCCGAAGCCCTGTGCATCAATCGGCACGATGACATTGCCGTCCGCCGTCACCGCATCCTTGATCGGTGCCAGTGGATCGCGGCCATAGCCCAGAAGCTCGCTGTTCAGCAGCGGCTGCTCTGCACCCAGCGTGGCGCTGGCAAAAGGCATCCGCGTGAAGCCGCTCGCGGGCGGCGTCTCGGCTGCAAAGGCGGTCGCGCGGACCGGGAACTTTTCACCCCAGCTGCGCGCAGGCCCCAGATCAATGTGCATGAACCCCGCCCTCCGTGCCAATAAGAGTGAGACAATTGAGTGGCTGAAGTTTACACTTGAGGGTGTAGGAGAACGTACCCATGGTTATGCCTTCGAAGACACCGCTTTCTGACGATATTGTGTCTGACGATACAGCACTCACGCTACCGCCAACCCGCATGGTGACAGCGCCAGTTCAACCCACATCCGAGCTGACAGCTATCCCCAAGCGGAGGAATTTCACAGCCAAATACAAACTGCGCATTCTTGATGAGGCGGACCAAGCAGCAGACACGGGTGGTGTTATACCAAGCGGCGCGAAGGCTGACTCAGGAGGGGATTCCCAACGCGCCGAAAGTCTGAATCTATGGCGGCAGGTCTTGGGAGGACGTGGTCATGGGTACAGCGATAGGATTGCGGGCGGATTTTGAC
>Ga0209702_10006644_pt1 | contig 14713 bp, 15 predicted proteins | sample FRY01_FD_187210 | JGI IMG/M metagenome (GOLD analysis project Ga0209702, IMG submission 187210) | Freshwater microbial communities from Lake Fryxell liftoff mats and glacier meltwater in Antarctica - FRY-01 (SPAdes) (version 2) | ecosystem: Environmental > Aquatic > Freshwater > Ice > Glacier... | reverse complement strand
AATCTGTAGCCATTTCATGTTAGCTGAACGCCTGCATTACAACAGCGCCACCTTGCGCAGCCTGATGTCGATTGCACTGCCAATGGTGGTGTCGCAGGGTGCGTTTGCCGCAATGATTTTCACCGATCGTTTTTTTATGTCGAAGATTGATGCCACCCATATGGCCGCCTCGCTGGGCGGGGGGGTGGCAGTATTTTTTACCCTGTGCTTTTTCTCTGGGGTGATCTCCTATGGCAATGCGCTGGTAGCGCAATATCTGGGCGCAGGCGAGACCGCAAAATGCTCGCGGGTGGTAACGCAGGGTCTCGGTATGGGACTGCTGTGCCTGCCGTTGCTGTTCATCGTTGCGCTGGGCGTGCTGAGTCTTTTTGACGTGATGGGACATGACGCGGCCGTGCTGGAGTTGGAGCGCAGCTATTACATCATTCTGATGTCCGGCGCGCTGTTCAGTTTGTGGAAGGTCAGCCTGTCCTCTTATTTTGCAGGCATTGGCCGCACGCGCGTGGTAATGGTCTGCGATCTGGCCGGTCTGCTGTTGAATGTGCCGCTGTGCTGGGCGATGACTTTCGGTGAACTGGGCTTTCCTGCCCTGGGGATATTGGGCGCTGGGATCAGCACGGTGGTTTCTGCAGTTTTCGCGCTGCTGTTGTTCTTCATTGCCTACTTCGCGAAGAAGAACCGCGAAGCCTTTCAGGTGATGCTCTCCTTCCACTTTGATAAGGCAATTATGCGGCGCTACCTGCGGCTGGGTCTGCCCTCCGGCGTGGAACTGTTCATGAATGTCGCCGCGTTTAATCTGTTCCTGTTGATGTTTCAGGGTTATGGCGTGGTCGAGGGTGCTGCGGCTGCCATTGTGCTCAACTGGGACATGCTCTCTTTTGTGCCCATGCTGGGATTGAATATCGGCGTGGTCAGTCTGATCGGACGATCGGTTGGTGCCAACAGCATGGAAAAAACCAACGAGGTTATTACTGCGGGCTTTTTGATCGCGGTGTTCTGGTCATCGGCGCTGGCACTGGTGTTTATCGTGTTCCGCTTTCCACTGGTCGATCTGTTTGAACCGCCAGTTGGCGACTTCAGCGAAATTCGCGTATTAGCGACTTTTATGATGATCGGGCTGAGCTGCTACACCATGGCAGATGGCCTGATTCAGGTATCCGGCGGCGTGCTGCGCGGTGCTGGCGACACCCGTTGGGTGATGTGGGTATCGACGGCGCTGCACTGGGCGATGCTGATCTTTCAATATCTGGTGATCAAGGTCTGGCAGTTCGGGCCCAAGGCCTCCTGGCTGGTGTTCTGCGTGATGATTCTGGCCATCGCCGCAGTCTTCCTGATGCGTCTGGCGTCCGGCCGCTGGCGCGATGCGGAGGCGTTGCGGCTGGTTATGGCGGAGTGAATCCTCCCTGGTAGCGTCAGATTCGCGTCCCTTCATCTGGTTCGCGCAGCTGTCCTTCTGTCATCAGGTAGAATTTTGTGTTACTCAAAAACCAGTCTTTCAAAGTAAGCCCCTCCTTAGCCAAAACAGAGTAAAGCCGCTTTTTAATTTCAGGTTCCACTTCGATAACTATCCGACCACTGCTGCCAATGCTCATCCACAATCATCCGCTATGTAATGTGCCTGATGTCATGTAACATCGGACAAGGCTTTTTAGGTTGGGGTTTTAGAACAGCCCTGAACTCAGCATAGACCGGATTTGCAGATTCCGCCAATCGGCGCCCGCCTCAGTTCGCATTGGCCGGATTGCAGCTCCAGGGACAGAATCATGCCGCGACTGTTATACCCATCTTTCCAGCTAATCCTGCTTGCGGTCTCACTATGCCTTTCCCCTGGCGCCTGGTCTCATGGCGGCGGGCTGGACAAAGAGGGCGGCCATACTGACAGCAAAACCGGCTTTTATCACTGCCACAGCGCTGCCTGTTTTGAAGCGTATGGCGACTCTGTTGGGCAGATCGGAGATGACAGCGAAGGCGCGCCGTTTGTCACTCTTTACGACCGAGCCGAGTGGCCGCACTGGATTGATGAGGACAGCGACTGTCAGGATGCCCGAGCAGAAGTGCTGATCCGGGACAGTCTGGTTGCGGTAACTTTTGCGGACAACAAAAAGTGCACGGTGGAGACGGGTCTGTGGCGGGATCCCTACACGGGAGCTCACCACACGAGCGCGGCAGTAATGGACATTGATCATATCGTGCCGCTCAAGTGGGCGCATGGTCACGGTGGAGACAGATGGGCGCGACCTCAGAAACGGCTGTTCGCAAATGATCTGACTAACCTCGTGCCGGTCGCAGCCTCAGTGAATCGGCAAAAAGGCTCGAAAGGGCCAGACGATTGGATGCCCTCGTCTCAGGCGCACAAGTGCGACTATCTGGGAAAATTTATAGCGGTGCTCGATGCCTACCAGTTGCGTTTCGTCAACGTGGAGCTCATCGCGTTGCAGAAAGATTTTCAAGCATGCAGGTTTTCGTCAGGACTAAACAACTCAGGTTAGCGAGCAAGGACTATAAAAATCAAAACACTTTCTATCTGGCTGGGGATGTTATTGCTCGTGGTATCTTCAAACTCTGGCGCGCAGCCTCAACAGGATCTGACCCCGGTTGGATTGATCAAAACCCCGTTGGGAGAAATCCATATCCGCTTATTGACGGAGACCCCGAATCACCGAGCCAGCTTTATTCAACTGGCGACGCAGGGATATTGGGACTCGCTGACCTTCAATCGGGTGATTCCGGATTTTGTCGCCCAGGGCGGCTGCCCCGATACTGAGCAGGGCTTCACTGACCCCGAGTATTTGTTAGAGCCAGAATTTGTCGAAGGCATAGTTCATAGTTACGGCGCAGTGGGAGCGGGCAGAGACGACAACCCCGGCAAATTATCCGCGAGGTGCCAGTTCTACATTGTGCATCAAAAGGAAGGCATCCCGAGGCTGGACAACAACTACACGGTTTTCGGACACGTCATCAAAGGCATGGACGTGGTCGACCGCATTGTTCATGCCGAGCGCGACGAACAGGATGAGCCGCTGGCTCCCATCACGCTGACTGTCAGCGTTGAGTATCTTACGGTTCAGGAGCTGAAAGCGCTGGAAGATCATCGAGATCGCTGAACGTCAGCACCAGGCGGGTGCTGACCAGCAGTGCAATTACAGCGCGAATACCATCATGGCAGGGCCCGCGCTGGGAGTGCCGATCACGCTGTTATCAGCGCCCAGAAAACCGGAAATGATTCCGTACAAACTGCCGACAAAGCGGCTCGGCTGACCGCGCACGATTGCAATATACTGCTTGCCATCGACAGCGTAGGTAATCGGGAACGAAGACGGGATATGCCCTAGCGAGGTTTGCCAGAGAACATCGCCGGTATCCGCATCGAAAGCTTTGAACGACTGATCAAGAAATCCATCGAACACCAGACTGCCCCCGGTTGTCAGCGTGGCAGTCACCGGTGGCGTCGTCTCGCGGTGAACCCAGCCCAATTCCATGGTGTCCAGGTTAATGGCCTGCAGGCGACCAAAGTTACCATCGCTGTCTGGGCGTGGTTCGGCGCTGATATTGACACCCGAGCTTAACAGGCCGTCCTGACCGGTGGGTCCGCCCATCATGCATACTTCTGAAAGCGGCAGGTAGACCATTTTTCTGCTGGGGTCATACGAACCAGCCTGCCAGTTTCTTCCCCCCAGCACATAAGGGCACAGTAAATGTCCCTGCTCGGCATTCGGTATCGCGTTAGGGTGCAGGGTCTTGTCGCCAGTCAGCGGATCAATATGGGAAATCATGTTCTGGATTCCCGTATCCAGGGAATTCAGATATTTGCCGGTTGCCGCATCCAGCATGTCATACAGCGCCATCTTGCCAGCGGTGAAAACAACTCTGCGCTGCTCGCCAGCTACCTCCAGATTGGCCAACTGACGTTCATAGACCCAATCCAGATCCCACTGATCGTTGGGCATATGCTGGAAGTACCACACCAGTTCACCGGTGCGTGGCCGAAGTGCCAGGGTGGCATTGGTATACAGCGCGGCGTTGGACACCCCGTCTATACCCAGATCGTTCATCAGTGGCGCAGTATCGTAAGTAGGTGCAGTGCCGAAAAATACCAGATCCAGCACCGGATCATAACTGCCGGGTATCCACACCGATCCACCGCTGCGAGCTTCCAGCGGAAGGTTGTTCCAGGTATTTCCACCCGGACCATCAGGGCGGGCCACCGTATGGAAGCGCCATTGTTCCGCTCCTGTCTCGAGGTCCAAGCCAACAATGAACCCGCCCTGGGCAACAAGCGTAGCGCCTGCTCCCTGCACAACCATGCCATTGGCCACCATGGGCGCACCACGAAGGGAATAGTAGCCGTCTGTCGCTTCCGACGGGACGCTGATCGCCTGCTCCCACTCTACCTGGCCGGTGCGCACATTAAGTGCCACCAGGTCCAGATCGTTATGCGGCACGATCACCTTGTCACCGTGCAAGGCAATGCCAATGCGGCGACCATCGAGATTTTCCGATTCGTGCTGATAGCGCCACAACTCTTCCCCGGTGCGGGCATCCAATGCCAGCAGTACGTTGCCGGTGTCAGCGATAAACATGACTCCGCTATGTACCAGGGGTGTGGTCATATTACCGCCCTCACCCAGCGGCGCACTCCAGGCCAGTTTCAGTTCAGCAATATTCTGGCGATTGATCTGATCCAGAGGGCTATGACCACTGAGATCATAAGTTCGTCGCCACATCAGCCAGTCGCTGACCGGGGGATCCTGCAGCAGTTGATCAGTAACCGGTGAATAATCCTGCAAAAGAGAAACATCATTGTCGCCTGGCTGGGCTAGCGCCGTTTGCTGAAAGACAAGGGCTGCACCGGTCAGGACCAGTAGCCGAAATGAAGGTCGCATGGGGAAATCTTTTTTTGGCTTATGGAGGATAGGAAGAATAAACGAGTATTCCAGAGCCGTCGAGCCTGAGATGAGATGCCTTGCATTGCCATTTATGGATTTCGCAGGGCGAGTGTGGCAAAACTCGGTTGAAGTTAAAACGACCGGCAAGCGCTTGCCCGCCTTCGCCGCAATCACCTCATCCAGCCAAGGCAGCTCGATATGCAAGACATTGCGGTACAAAAATAATAACGCAGACTTAGCCTGGTTTTAGTTGGAAGCAGCAACATTCCGCTTCACGGCAAGATAGCTCAAAAAGCTTTGAACCTCATCCGCCCCCATATCCCTGGGGTGGCGTTTGTGATGGAACAGAATAAAGCGGCGCGCCCAGTCGAGGCAGGTTTCCTCGGTGCGGATGCTATAGTGACGCACGCGAATCTCTGCGCGCATCCGGTCGAGCAGCTTGGGCGAATCTTGAGATACATCTTTAACTTCCATCTGTTAAATTTCAGGTTGCCCTAAAATTAAAATCCAGCAGCATATTTCCTCAACTAATTGGTATTCTGGACCTTAAAGTGAATGCTTGACAGGGCGCCCTTGTATGGACGACATTGCCACACTATGAAAATGTTTTCTATTTTACGTTAGGTGGCAAGACGTGTACTTTTAACCACTTACTCAGGAGAAAAAAATGACTACCGCTGACACACGACCACTACGGATGGCACTAGCAGCAAATGCCGCTTTCTCGTTCATCAGCGCCGGATTGATGTTTTTCCGCCCCTCGCTAATTGGTGACTGGCTCGGCATCCAAGCGCCGCTCTTCCTCCAAGCTGCCGGCATTGGCCTGCTCGTTTTTGCGGCAGACCTGCTCCACCAGGCAACGCGGCACAGAATTGAGACCTGGCGCGCACTCTACGCGAGTGCTGCGGATTTCTTGTGGGTTGTCGGCACATTCGTTTTATTGGCGCTGTTCCCGAGCGCACTTTCGCAGACGGGCTATACGCTCGTCGTTTCTGTTGCGTTTGCGGTTTTTCTCTTCGGGTCATGGCAACTCTGGGCCATTGGACAGGCCCACAAGCTAAAGGACAGCGGACAGTATCGGCATTGCATTTTGGTTGCAGTCAATGCCCCCGCTGACGCCATGTGGCGCGTGATTGGCCGGATCGGAGATATCAAACATTACATGCCTGCCCTGAAACACTCCGCGATTCTTGATGGGAAAACGCCGGGAGTTGGCGCTGTGCGCATGTGCGAAGACCGCTCAGGAAAACGATGGGCTGAAGAATGCATCGAATTCAAGGCGGGTCGCAGTTTCGATGTCCGCTTCCTGTCCGAGGCGCCGGACTTCCCGTTCCCTGCGAAAACCATGCGGGGTGGGTGGGAGGTCATTCCAGCAGATGGAGGATCAGAGGTCCTGGTCTGGTGGGAACTGGAGCCGAAGCAAAAGCTTTTGGCGCCAATTATTCTTCCGCTTCTGGCATTTCAAGCTGACCGTGATTTCCCAAAGATCGTTCAACGGATGGCGGACGATGCGTTGGGGCGCGGCCCAGATGTTGTTGGTCAGAGGAATCTAGGAGTAATTGCCCGTCTCCGGCCAAACTTCTGCTAAAAACGAACGGCTGCCTAACCCGGCATTCGAGAGGGACGCCGCAAAAGCGCGGCGCCCCTCAATTTTACGTTAGGTTCTCCACGCCCCTTGACACTGTTATCATATATGATAACCTTTGCCCATGTCATGGAACGTCACATTTTGCTGCGGAAAGGTTAGAGAGGAAACACTCGGATTCCCGGACGGGATATTGGCAGACTTTCTCCATATAGCAGAAATCATTGAGAAATTTGGTCCGGCAATCGGAAAACCCTATACAGCTCCTATGGGCTCAGGGCTGTTTGAGATACGGGCTCGAGGCAAAGAAGGCATAGGCCGGTCACTTTTCTGTACGGCCAAAGACCGGGAGATAATCATCCTGAACTCTTTCGTCAAAAAGACTCCAAAGACTCCAAAGAAAGAGATTGATAAGGCCCGCAGACGAATGAAGGAGTTAAAAAATGACTAGACCAACATTGAAATCCTTCAAGGAAGAAGCGCTAAAGCGTGAGGGCGTTAAGAATAGCTATGACGACCTCTCTGCGGCGTACGAAGTGCGTAAGCAACTGATCGCACTCCGGCAGCAAGCCGGTCTTACTCAAGAGCAAATTGCGGAAATTTTGCAGACTAAGAAGAGTAATATCTCCAGGCTGGAGAGTGTAAGCTCAAAAATTTCTCCCAAGCTCTCTACACTTACCGATTATGCAGCGGCAATGGGCTACAAATTAAAAATTGAGTTTGTGCCAGATAATGAAGCGCAAACATAACAATCGCTTCCAGTCTGCCGTCAAAACCTGCGCGTTTTTGTGTCACTCGCTGCGCTCAAACAAAACACAAAAACGCTCCGGCTTCGGTGCAGCTGAAGCGGGCGTTAGGCGAAAAATACATCTAAATGTGCGCAAAAAAACGCTCGTCAGCAAATCCATCACTTCATTTGACCTACTACCGTACTTTACGTAATCCTATTTTGAGGAGATTGTCATGAAAAAGACAACATCGTTTGTACGAGGTTTTCCCCTCCCAATATTCTTTTTGTTGGCTTATGCGCTCTCGTGGTTTCCATCGCTATTTGAAGCACATTCAATTCTTCCAATTGGTCCGTTATTTGCGGCGCTGATTGTGCTGGCATTTTTTGGCGGGTCGCAGGTCAAGGATTTTCTGCGCCACATTGTGCAATGGCGTGTTGACGCGGGATGGTACGCGATGGTGCTCCTTTTGCCGATCGTCACGACAGGCGGCGCGGTTGGACTCAACCTACTGCTCGGCGCACACTTGCAGGCTTCGGTATCTGCCCCTATTCTTTCAGACCTGATCGGTACTTTTATCTTCATCCTGCTTTTCATCGGTCTGGGGGAGGAAGCGGCATGGCGAGGTTTTGCCCTCCCGCGCTTGATGGTGGGACGGTCAGCTTTAGCCGCAAGCCTGCTGTTGGCAATCCTGCATATCATCTGGCACCTGCCTCTATTCGGTCTTGAGTTCGACTCAACAAACGGTTTGCAATGGGGATTGGGTCTTGTCGCGTTCACGATCATTACTACCTGGATGTACAACCGAACACAGGGTAGTTTGCTCCTGCCAATATTGTTCCACACCTCGGTGAATGTGACGGCAAAATATTTGTTCAATCCACTGTTCACGGAAGCAGACTTAGTCCAACTTTGGTGGCTCTGGTCTGGAATCTGGTGGATCGTGGCACTTGCTGTCCTCGCCATAAATGGATCGAATCTGGCAAAACCCGCTCAGCAGGATAATACTGTTGCGTCATAGGATTACGCAAAAAACAGACCCGCCTAACACGGCGTGCAGCGGACGGCGGGGAGTCTACGGCTTCGAAAAGAGGATTCAACGCTTGGAGATATTTCTGATCCCAATCATTCTCTCGCCCGCCGCCGCTAACGCAGACCGTTAGGTTTTACAACTTCTCAGGATTTATGATCATAGTCCACTCTGAGAACAGTTGAAGCAATCATGAAAGAGGCTCATGAAAATGAAAGCGTTTGTATACACAAAATACGGCCCACCGGATGTTCTTCATCTCAAAGAGGTAGCAAAACCTACTCCCAAGGATAATGAAGTCCTGATAAAAACATATGCGACAACGGTAACATCGGGGGACTGCAGGGTACGAAGTCTCAATGTGCCTGTCGGCTTCGGGCTCATCTCGCGTTTGTTTTTGGGAGTCTTGAGACCCAGGCAACCTATTCCAGGGACGGAGCTCGCCGGTAAAATTGAATCGGTCGGCAAAGACGTAAGAAAATTCAAAGTTGGTGACTCGGTTTTTGCATTTAGTGGTGTCGGCATGGGTTGTTATGCAGAGTACAAATGCATGCCAGAAGACGGGGCGATGGCACTAATGCCGGCCAATCTGACCTACGAGGAAGCCGCCGCAATATCTTTTGGCGGAACAACGGCGTTGGATTTCTTCAGAAGAGGAAAACTTCAGAACGGGGAAAGAGTGCTCATCAATGGCGCTTCTGGAGGGGTAGGCACAGCTGCGGTGCAGCTTGCCAAGCACTTCGGTGCAGACGTGACTGGGGTGTGCAGTACCGCGAACGTGGAATTGGTGCGATCTCTGGGCGCCACTCATGTAATCGACTACACCAAAGAGGACTTCACGCAGAATGGTGCTTCCTATGACATCATTGTCGATACAGTCGGCACGGCTCCGTTCTCCCGTAGCAAAGATTCGCTAAAGGAAGGAGGACGCCTACTTATGGTTTTAGGTGGGCTACCAGACATGCTTAAGATTCCATGGGTGTTGATGACGAGCAGCAAGAAAGTCATCGCTGGGCCAGCAGCCGAGCGCGCAGAGGATTTGCGTTTCCTCGCGAAGCTGGCTGAGGCGGGAGAATTCAAACCGGTCATCGATCGGCGTTATCCGTTCGAGCAGATCGCCGAGGCTCACCGCTACGTCGACACCGGGCGCAAGAAGGGAAATGTAGTCATAACGTTGGAACAGAATAACAAAACCTGACATGGCGTTCGAGAGAGACGCGCCAAAAGCGGCGCTCCCCTCAATTTTACGTTATGTGCTCATGCGCTAGCCGTTCCGGTGCTACACTTTTGTTCAAATCAGTCGTCAAGGTCCTTTCAAAGGTTCTATGCTATCGAAATTCAATCACTTACAGTCTCTGAGCGTATCATTCTCGCTGAGACCCTGTGGGACAGCGTGATAGCTGAAGACGTTGAGATCGACTTAACTGGCCCCCAACTCGCGGAGCTAAATCGTCGGCTCGCAGCGTTTGAGATAGACCAAGAGTCAAGGAAATTGGAATACGTCAATCTGGCCACAAGTCTTGATGATCTCAAGGTGCCGTCACGAAATAAGCTGCATAGGCTTTCCGATGATCGTGAAGGACAGCATGCCATTGCGGTTAATGACCAGTGGCGAATCTGCTTTCGGTTTGAGGATGGTGACGCTTTTGATGTTGAAGTCTGCGACTATCATTAAAGGAAGGTGAAATTTATGGCTATTACTAATACTGGAATTAAACGCAGACCTACCCATCCGGGTGAGATGCTGCGTGAGGACTTTCTCCCCGATTACCATCTGAGTGTTTCGGGTCTGGCAGAGGCGTTAGGTGTGTCCCGCCAGTCAGTTAATGAGTTGTTACGCGAGCGCCGGGCAGCCAGTCCAGAAATGGCCATTCGTTTGGGCCGTTTGTTCGGAAACTCCGCTGAATTCTGGCTCAACGCTCAGCGTGCTTTAGATCTCTGGGACGCAAATCAGGCGCTTAAATCTGAGGTGGCCCGAATTCGTCCACTCAATGCTGCATAACCATCAATTACACGAGTGGTGCCCCGAGCAGCTTTCAGGGACGCTCGGGGTTAGAAACCGCAGTCAAACAGCCACTACTTCGCCCGCGTCATCGACCATTCCACAACACTGCCCATTGCCGAGGCAGCGCCTGTTACCTGATCGCCCTCCACATTTCCTGTCATCGCATAGGTCATTGCAGCACCATCGCGATTGATCAAGAACGCAATGTCACTGCCCGCAACGGTTCCCTCTTCGATCAACCATTTACGGCCACCGCCAAGATCGAACTCACCCGTTAGCGTCTCGCCCTCAACTTTCATAGTGACCTTCGCGGCAACTGAACCCATCTGACTGGCCATCGCGAAGTCCCAGGTGCCATCAATAGCAGATTGCGCGCTCAGCGAAGCCGCCGAAAACACCAGCAGCACTGCCATCAAAATTTTTGCGATCATAAAGTTTCTCCTTATTGTTGTGAATTATCGTAGTGAATTATTGTTGCGCTCGTGGCGCCCACGCCACCCATCCGGCTGAATGAATGGCTGGCAGAGCGATTGGGTGGCATGCTTCATTTTGAAGAGATGTCCGGATTCTTTTACGCAAGGAGGTGGGGTTTGGATCTGTGCGCGGCCTAGCCGGTTTCTCAACTACGTGTGGAAACGTCGCCCAACTGATGATGACGTCCTGCCGTCCGTCACCGTTAAAGTCTCCCAGGCCGACCTTATGAGCGTCCATGACATGTACGCCCGCCGGGTTTTGGTCATTGAAAGTTGGGTAGAAATAGGCGTCATGATACTGATTTGTCAGGGTCGAGATGACATTCCACTGACCTGGTCGATAGTATTCTGTCGTCAGTCGCTCAACGGCATTGCCTGTCAAAGCGATGGGATAGCTGTCCGTAATGGTCCAAGGCGCATCCGCGTGAAGATGGCCGGTAATACTTGCAGAGAATAAAAAGTTAGCCACTATCAATAACCGCGTTGTCATTCGAGATCTCCGGAAAATTTTATAGCAGCTGATTGTTCTATACCTTGAGACGGTGAAGCGAAAAAATTCGATTTGGATCGGTGTCTTTTTAATCTTTAGCGGCGTGGCAGTCAAGGGACTAATTAACTTAGCCACGCCCACAAACAATATTGCTCGGCCTTGCCGATGATACAGTTTTCTTTTCGTCATCATTGCCAGTCAATTCATCGCAGAGATCACAGCCACCAAAGTGCTTACAATCTCTGCATCAATTTTAAATGTCGCAATATCATCCGCTCGTGTCTTCCCCTGAGTAAGAATAAGCAGTGGCTTGTTCTGCAGGCGGGCCTGGCGCGCAAAACGAAAACCTGAATACACCATCAGTGACGAGCCGATCACCATCAATGCGCTGCTTTCATTTAAGGCATAAAAAACATCATTCACGCGCTCGCGCGGCACATTGTCCCCAAAAAACACCACGTCGGGTTTTAATATGCCGCCACAAAGAGGACATCCTGGCACCTTAAAGTGTTCAAAATTGACGTCCAGATCGGCGTCGCCATCCGGCGCTGCGCTGGCGGTAAGGCCAGCAAACTCCGGGTTGACTGCGGCGCATCGCGCATGCGTCAGTGCACGCGATTCGCGCTGTCCGCACTGCATACAAATGACCTCATCAGCTCGACCATGCAGATCGATGACAGAGTGGCTGCCCGCTTTTTGATGCAGGCGGTCAACATTCTGAGTGACCAGTTGTTTGACATGGCCCCTTTGTTCCAGGCGAGACAAGCTAAAGTGCGCATCATTAGGCAGTGCCGTTTGCATCACGGGCCAGCCTGGCAGGCTGCGCGCCCAATAGCGCTGGCGAACCTTGTGACTACGCATAAACTCCTGGTGCTGTACCGGTTGTTTTCGCTTCCAGTTACCGTTCTGGTCCCGGTAATCAGGGATGCCGGATCCTGTGCTGATGCCGGCACCAGTCAGCACAAGAATATTTTGATGTTGGGTCAGGAATTGCAGCAGCACATTGTGGCTGCTGTTGTCAGAGTCTGTGCACACGTTCAATCGACTTCTCTGCCTGGGGGCTGGCTCTTGCCGTCAGTTACTTGTCGCAGGAAGCTGTTGGTTTCAGCTGGCAGGCACGCGGAAGGGGGCCAGTTACTCTGTTTAATTTGGCACACTGTCATTACTGCCCATGTGAGTCATGCTGCGATCAACTTCGTTCAAAGGCAGGGTTGGCAGTATGGTGCTGGGGCCGGTCAGGTTGGCGTGGCTCATGATCTGATCAATACGCTCCTGACTGAGCAGATTCTCCTCCTGAATCAATTCCACCACGCTGCGACCGGTCGCCAGCGCAATACCCGCTATGCGGGTTGCCTGCTCGTAGCCCAGATGCGGACTGAACACTGTCACGATGCCGATGGAGTTGCGAACCATGGCTTCGGTATGCTCTTTGTTGGCGGTGATGCCACGAATGCATTTTTTGGTAAGCATGCGGATTGCATTGGTGAGCATGCGGATAGAGCTCATCAGGTTATAGATGATCACCGGCTCGAAGGCATTGAGTTGCAGCTGCCCCCCTTCCGCGGCAAAGGAGACGGTCAGATCATTGCCGATAACCTGAAACGCCACTTGATTAACCGCCTCGGGAATAACCGGATTTACTTTACCGGGCATGATTGAGGAGCCTGGCTGCATGGGGGGCAGGTTGATCTCGTTGAAGCCAGCTCGTGGCCCACTGGAGAGCAAGCGCAGGTCATTGGAGATCTTGGAAAGCTTGATGGCCAGCCTTTTCAGCATGCTGGAAAACAACACAAACGCGCCGGTATCAGAGCTGGCCTCTACCAGATGCTCTGCCAACCGGAATCGGTGACCGCTGATGTCAGTCAGATGGGAAACTGCCTTGTTGGCGTATCCCGCATGTGCATTGATACCGGTGCCGATAGCCGTGCCGCCCAGATTGATTTCGCAAAACAAAGTCGCCAGCTCTGCCAGGCGGTCAACATCCTCCTGCAGAGTAACCGCCCAGCCAATGAACTCTTGTCCTAATGTCATGGGGACAGCATCCTGTAACTGCGTTCTACCCATTTTCAGAATGCCGCCGAACTCCTCGCCTTTCTCCCTGAGCGCCGAGGTCAGCTCCACCAGCGCATCGACCAGTGGATCGTCACCGTAAATCAATGCCAACCGCACGGCAGTGGGATACACATCGTTGGTTGATTGCGACATATTGACGTCATTATTGGGGTGCAGAAACTGGTAATCGCCTTTTTCTTTGCCCAATAATTCCAACGCTCTGTTAGCGATAACCTCGTTGGCATTCATATTGGTCGACGTACCCGCGCCGCCCTGAATCAGGTCAACCACAAACTCAGTGTGCAGAGCGCCACCCACTATTTCTATGCAGGCTCTTTCTATGGCGTTCGCTTTCTTCGGTGCCAGCAGATTGAGATCACGGTTGGCGCGGGCGGCAGCCTGCTTAACTTGCGCCAGCGCAATAATCAGTTCTGGGAAGTGGCTAATGGGCACACCGGTGAGATTGAAGTTCTCCAGCGCGCGTTGGGTCTGAATGCCATAGTAGGCATTGACGGGAATCTGTCGTTCTCCGAGCAAATCGTGTTCGGTGCGGCATAGGATAGGTGCTTCAATTGCCATAGTAAATCCTGACAGTTAAGTGACAAGGGTTCGAGCACGCCGCAAGCGCAGACTTTTATTAATGCGCTTGAGGTGATCTTTCAGTAAGGGCTTGCGATAGCGTGCCACACCCATGGCCAAAACACATCAATCATCAGCAAATGAGCAATGCGAGAAGAAACTGGTGTAAACACATCTGATTACGTAGGACCTGAAAACCTGAAATGTCGGCATCAATACGCACATGTAACAATTGAGGCTCGGCAACGTGTCAGAGTTCGAGAGTATGTAACAATTCGAGGAACGTTTCGAGGGATGTTCGGAACCGCACGGACCAGCGAAACGGTGACTCATTAGGATGCTCTCAGTTGCTGTGGATTTACCTCTATCTGCGGCAAATTTCGGCGGTGAAACTGCCGCCATTACGTCTAGAAGGAGTGAACCATGAACCGCAACGAACATGACGGCAAGCAACCGAACCGCGACGAGCAGCCAGGCAAGAAACCTGAGCCACGACAGGCGCAGAGCCAAGAGGCGAAAGAGCGCGAAGAGCAGCTGCGTAAGCAGCAAACCCAGCATGATAAGGACGGCAACCAGCAGAACCGCAAGTAGCGGAAGTTTGAGCGAGCTGGCCGGAAGGGAAAAGCCCTTTCGGGTCGGCAGCTTGCGAAACCGAATCAAGGTAAGTCTGCTATTGATGTAAATTCTTCCCCACTCCGACCATTGATGGCTGAGCCGCCTCTGCGACAAAGTCAGTTCGCAGGAAGGTCAGCCTCCAAATCATAAAGCGTGGACGTGTTGTCCTCTAGCGTGAACCGTGCGCGCAGACCGTCGGGTGTTGCCTCGAACCAGACGCTTAAACGTGGTTTTCTTCAAAGGTCAAAAACAAGCGCAAATCCAGCTCCA
>Ga0209702_10006643_pt1 | contig 14713 bp, 15 predicted proteins | sample FRY01_FD_187210 | JGI IMG/M metagenome (GOLD analysis project Ga0209702, IMG submission 187210) | Freshwater microbial communities from Lake Fryxell liftoff mats and glacier meltwater in Antarctica - FRY-01 (SPAdes) (version 2) | ecosystem: Environmental > Aquatic > Freshwater > Ice > Glacier... | reverse complement strand
GCACAATACTTTGCCAGAATAAGAGGGTATATCTCTACGGTAAAGAAAAATCACCAAAATGTACTCCATAGTTTAGCTACCGCTTTTCAAAATGCTCCCTTCATTCCTGTTTTGGGTGAATAGTTACAACCTTTTCCTAAACCATTTCTATTCGACTACTCCAACACCTTGCTCATTGTGTCCACATGAAAAGCGCTGTAAACTTCTGACCTAGGATGTGCCGGATTCAATTCCGAATCTTTATCAAAAAAATATACCGCCTTCATGTCCTGCCCCTCGTAAAACCCATAAACCGAATTCACCAGTCCAAACTTCTCATTCAACTTTTGAATTAGTTCGTTCTCTTTTTTCCCGAATCGGTTTACTTCATTCGCCACATCAAACATGTCGTTTCCAAACATAGTGTTGATCTTGCAAAAGCTATCCGATTCTGCAAATTCAACCAAATGAGCCCTATTTACAAATGGTAGTTCAAAACGTTTCGCAAAGTATCTGTTCGTTTCCGGCTCATCGAAGTAATAGTACTTTTTTAATAGAACTTCTTTGCTAGAATATTCGAAATTAATGGCAGGATTCATTTTTAGATGAATCCAATCGGGAAGACTTTCGGGTCTGCCCAGCATCTCGAATGTTTCATCACTGGCCTTCAACCTCAGGTAGAAACCGACCACTTCATCCTGATTGGCCTTGAATTTGACCTCAAAAGCACAGCCTGTATGGCTGGGGTCGCACTCATTGCTCTGCGCGTAGTATGGATAATATGCTAGGATATGATCAGAAAAAGGAAGGAATTTCTCCAGCTCATCTCTATTCAACCGAGAAAACCAGTGGAAATAAACCTTTATGCTTACCACCTCTTCTTCTTTGAAATTCAAACCGAAATAAGAGAAGTAAGGCAGTCCTTTTGGCTGATCGTGAAGCAAATTATATTTCTCAAACATCTGAACAACGATGTTTGAACGCAACCGATCTAGAACTTCATTAAACCCATTTTCAGGGGCTTCCGTCAACACAATTGGCTTCATATCAACGTGTTCCTGTTCATGAATTTCTTTCTTAAACCTTCTCTTTAAACCAAGCGAAGGCAGGAGACAAGTTACAGTTGATATTGAATCTAGACAAATCCAGACAAACCGAATTTGCATGAAATACAGGATTGAAATACATTAAATTCCTAAATATGCAGCACACATTCACGCCTCCGCTCTGCAAGAAATCCTGATACTTCAGAGGCTTTTCACCATTATACGGGGAGAGCACATCCTTTGTGTTCTTCAGGAATGTAATACTGAGGGCAAACACGCGCGAATTAAAAAGACTTGCAGGTATTACGCACCTGAGCCTGTACTTGCCCGAAACCGTTTCTGTTGACGGTACGCTCGCTATCAAGGGTGTGGTGAAAAAGACAATATTTTCCTGAATATCGCTCACAATGGCGATGCAATCTAACGAACAGTCTTCTTCCAAATGCTCATAGACCATTTCTAGGACAAACTCCATATCTGTTCTGAACTGCCCCCCAATATTCTGCGGTTGACTGAGTTTTACCTCAAGCAATTCCAATTCTGCTGGCTGATCGTGCGAAGAAAAATCCGTCAAAGTGGTATCGGTTGTGATTAGTTCCACGTCATCATCCAATGTAATTACCGAAGCTGTGAGATAATCTGTCAATACTTCGCGGTTCCTGTCGAACGATTGTAGCACTCCATCACTAAGATGAAGGAACGAACTTTGCCTTTCCAACGCACTCATCTGATGACTGACAAGGACAACGGTCTTCTCCGATTCTATGAGTGTCCTCAGGGTCTTGCTCACTTTTGCTTCAAACGTGGCGTCTCCAACGGCAAAAACCTCGTCAAACAGATAGACGTCAAAATCTAGATGCGCCAAGATGCTGAATGCCAAACGCAGGAACATCCCGCTCGAATAGTTTTTGACAGGTTCGTTGATGAAGTTGCCGATTCCGCTGAATTCTATTATCTCCTGTTCCAATTTGGATGCTTCCCGCTTGGAGAATCCCAGTACATTGCTGTTCAGATAGATATTCTCCCGTCCGCTTAATTCTGGGTGAAATCCTGCACCAATGTCCAAAATAGAAGCAACTCTGCCTCTGATGGCAACAGTTCCACGCGTTGGCTTGGTTACACCAGCGAGCACTTTTAGAAGTGTGCTTTTTCCGCTTCCGTTGTGACCAAAAATACCTACCGAATCTCCCCGTTTTACAGTGAAGGAAACATTGCGAAGAGCCCACAGTTCATGTGTTCCTGATTCGGATGCTCCAACTCTCGTGTAGCATTTTGAAAGTTCTTTGACCTCTATGGCATTATCTTTCTCCATTTCAAGCATGATCGCTAAATTCTCCTTCCTTTCGATGGAAATAAAACATTCCTCCACAGCATAGTAGCAAGACAATGAGAAATGAAATTATCCAAGTTCCTTGGAAAGTGCCGAATCCGAAAAGCATCCATCTCCAAAAATCGACCACTGATGCCATTGGGTTTATAACGAGAAAATCGGACACTTCTTTCGGAAGCATTTTAGTTACGAAGAATACTGGCGTAAGCCATATTCCGAAATAGACCACAAATGGCAAGAGATGAAAAAGATCGCGTTTCCTGTAACCAAGAGCTGCTACCCAAAATACTGGAGCCAAACCACAAAGTGCGTTGAATAAAATAATCAACGGGAGAAATAGCATCCGCCACGAAAGACCATAACCGAAATATATCATCAATGGAATAAGGAGAACGAAACTCAACATCAGTTCAATGAACGCAACAACCGTTTTAGACAATGGCAGAATACTTTTGGGAAAGTAGACCTTTCGGATAATATGTGAAGAGTCCTGAACACTGGATGTACCCGAATAAACAACGTAAGAGAAAAAATTCCAGCCTAACAAACCGCTTAATACATAAAGCGAATAAGGCAACTCTCCTGCTGTCCAATTAAGAACATACCCGAATAAAAACGTGAATATGAGCAGTGCGGTAAGCGGCTGTACCAAACTCCAACTTATACCGAGTATAGTCTGAGAATATTTCACTTTCAGGTCGCGCACGGCAAACACCCAAATCAAACCTCGGTGCTGATAGATTTTCTTCAAATAATCAACCACAGAATCAGGTCTATTGCTAAAAACAGCTACCTGCTCGCGAGATGATGAAGAAATCATATCCATAAACGCGAAAATACGAACTTAGCCATCATGTATAAACCCTCAAAACAGAGGGCTTTATGCAAATTTGACACTCGCCAATAACATGCACTCAATTTCACACATCATAAACCTGTTTCAGCCCGCTGAAACCTCTGACCTGAAACTAGCTCAGGAAGTGACTATTGCATCAATGATTCGTGCTAAAAACGACTGCAAAAACTCATCTAAGATTCAACTACTCTCAGCGCAAACGGAAGAGGATAGAAAGATTGTGCCGCCTGAGTTTATTGTAACTAAGAGCCTAACACGTGATGTGAGCAATCTTGCCACATTAGATGGCGAGATGCGGTTACCGATTTTAAAAGATATTCTTGATCGAGCCTACAACGAATCTGAAGCTGAATATCTGATTTTTAGCAATGTTGACATTGGAGTTCAACCTCATTTTTATGATGCGGTGAACTGGCTTATTGAACAGGGACACGATGCGTTCATGATTAATCGCAGGCGGATTCCTGAAAAATTCAATTCTGTGGATCAGTTGGATGAGATGCTGGCCGAAAAAGGCAAGAAGCATCCTGGGTTCGATTGCTTTGTTTTCAAACGTGAATTGTATCCGAAATTCTCACTGGCAGAGGTTTGCATAGGTGTTCCCTTCATTGAGATTACGCTGTCTCAGAATCTGTTCTGCTTTGCGGAAAAACCAATGGTTTTCGCAGATGAACACCTCACTTTCCATATCGGAATGGAGATTTTCAAAGGGCGTGCTCCAAAGGAATATTACCGATACAATCAGGTTCAATTTTGGCTGGCTATGACTGAAATATGGCCTAAGTTGAATACCCGTAAATGGCCTTACGGCAACGCATGGTTTCCCTTAAGAATGATTTATTGGGGACTTCATCCGTGCTTCCCAATCAGACTTGCGTTGAAGCTGGAATCAAATAGGTGAATCAGAAGTTGATTGAGAAGGGCTTGAGGTAATCTGCTGCTTCCAGCGTCAAATCTTTAAACCGCTTTGTCCAAACCGAATCTGGCCGTAGGCCGATGCCAGTTTTGTTTCCGAACATTCTGGCTGCATTTGTCCGCAACGCATGCGTAGCTGCTTCAAATTTTCCAAACGTTACAGAATAATATTGAAATCCATCTGGTTGATTCGGTTCCAACTCATATCCAAGGTCTTTATTAAATCGGATTGCCTTGTAATTCTCGTGATGAATTTTGGCCCGTAAACGCTTCAGTCCAACCAAGTAAAACGCCACTTCCATCATCACCAAAATCGCCAACATTGGTTGTGCGGTTTCCAAAAAACTTGGTTCTCCAACGAAAACTCCTGCCTCGCCAGATTCTCCATCCATATTCTTGATATGCACCAGTCCAATTGGATAATCAGCATTAAGAATAACCCAATAAAGGTTAGATTGGGAATCAAGCCCATGAAACCATTGCAACTGATCTTGACTCGATAACACTTTCTGAAATTGCATTCTGGATCGGATATAATCCTGATTACGCCAAAGCCTAATCATTTCAAGATGCTCCTCGCGCATGGTTTCTAGCACAAGTCCATAGCGTTGAATTTTCACTGAACGATGGTTTTGATTGCGTAAACTGGCTTTTTGATTCTATCCGCATAAATACGACTGATGTATGTGCCAAGAATGCTTAGGCAAATCATCATGATTCCAGTCGTAAAGAAGATTGCCGTGATGATGGAAGCGAATCCGGGCTCGGTACCAATCATGACCCGTTCATATAGAAAAAAAATGCCGATACCAAAGCAGACCATGGCGATGAGAATTCCCGAAATGCTCATCATCCTCAATGGAAAATCGGTGTAGAACACTATGAGCCGCATGGCCATGCCAACGAGGTTCAAGAATGAATAACCAGATTTACCTTCTGTCCGAGATTCGTGCTTTACAACCACTTTTCCGATTCTCTCGGTGTACCAATGCACCACTTGATTGAGAAAGAGTTGATCGTGTGCTTGCTTGGCCAACTGTTCTTTCAACTGTGGGCTGATGTAGCGGAACGATGAGCCAATTTCCGCACCATCGGCCCAAAGGAAAACTCGCTTCATAATATCGGAGCCAACACGCTTCAAAAACGGATTACTTTGGGTTGAGGTAATACCAAAAACAATATCCGATTCCGTTTCCTCTTGATGCTTCAGCAACTTGGATATTTCGGCTGGCGGTGTTTGAAGATCGTCATCAATGGTTATGACCGCTGCGCCTTTGGCGTTGGCAATTCCGCAAACGGTGGCCGCATTTTGCCCGTAATTTCTTGCCAACCGAATAAGCCTAATTGAATCTGAATGAAGACCTTTCAGTCGCTCAAGCTCATTCCAACTTTCATCCGAGCCACCGTCTTCCACAAACAGAACTTCAAACGATAAACCTTCTGTTGACAGACACGTTTCTATCCCATTGTACAACGGCTCTAGCGTTTCAACCGAATTGTAAACGGGAACAACAACTGTTATTTCTAGGGGTTGGCTCAATAGTAAATTAATGTTGGACAGACTATGTTTTCTGTTGTTAAAATTACATTACCCCACGACAATCCAACACCGAAACCGCTAAGGAGCATTATTTTTCTACTTGCCGTCAGGTCTTCTCGCAACTGAGTAACCAGTGTAATAGGCACTGTAGCGCAACTCGTATTACCAAAATCGTGCAACGAACTTGGAGCCTTCGACTTATCAAATCCAACCTTACGCACTATAGAGTCATTCAACAATTGATTGGCCTGATGAAGAACGATATAATCAATCTCAGCCTCAGTAATCTTATCCGATTTCAAAAGCTCCTTAATCTCCGAAGCTACTGTGGAGAGTCCAAACGTAAACACAGCCTGTCCGTTCATGTTGAGCTGATTCGCTTGTCGGGAAACGCCCTCAGATATTGACTTCATCTTCAACGAGTCCTCATTCAATGGATTCCGAAAGCCCCCTTCTTTGGTGTAAATGGCTTGATAGGATGAGCCATTCGACCCTAATCTAAAAACCATCTTCTCCGTTGAATCTGCATCAAATTCCAAAGCGGTAGTCGTTCCTGCATCCGAAAATATGGGGCGTAGGCTGTAATCTTCTTTAGAAATCATTTTGGTGATGGTATCTCCAACCAGAAGCAGTCCGCGTTTGATACCGAATGACCGCATCATTCCGCTCATAACCGATAATCCATATACATATCCGGCACAGCCTTGATTGATGTCCAAACAAATGCAGTTGATAGGAAGACCAAGTCTGTCTTGCAATTGGGTTGCTGAACCTGGAACAAGATGGTCAGGTGTCTGGCTCACAAAAACCATCAGACCAATCTCATTCGCTGACCAGTTCAATTCCTGTAGTAGCTTTTCAGCTGAAGAAAAACAGAGGTCGGCAGCGGTGGTTGCATCATCTGCAACGTGTCTGTATCGTATTCCTACCTGATTGAGAATCTCATTTCGAGAACGCTCAGAAATGGAATCCAAGGTACTATTGTCCTCTCGATTGGAAGGAACTGCCGCTGAAATTCCCTTGATGGAAACACCTGAAACCGACAGCTCAGGCATTTTCCTTTAATGAAATGGTCAGTAGAAAAAGTTCTTCAACCGTGATTGCTTTCCTGAATTCCTTTTCGGGAAGTATAACTCCGAAATGCTCGTCAACAGCAGCAATAAGAATGAGAGCCTGCATAGACGACCATTCTTCCAACTCCCGAAATCGAACGTTGGCATCAACTAGCTCTTCATTGGCAAATAAGCCTTTGATTACTTTAACAAAATCATTTGATGTCAAACTCATCTCTTATTAGATTCCTCAATCACGAATGTAATAATCTGAATACAGATTTTACTTGGTTGAGATATTGAACCGCTCGACATAGTCCTTGAACCGAAGCTTAATAGCTTCAACATCCAATCCATAATGTTCTGCTGCATATTTGTGTTTGCCACGATCATCTGGCCTATCGCGGTTCAGATAGGCATCCATTTTCTTACTGCTTACAGGAGAAAGGTTGAAATGAGAAGTTATTCTATTCACTGCAGCCTCGGGCTCGTGTAAGAGCGTTCTAAAATTGACATCCAAAAAGCGCTCTTCCCCAACTCTATCTCGAACGGCCAAACCACGCTCAATTCCGGTCATGAATCGCTCCTCAATGTATGGGCCCAATTCCTTTGGTTCAAATTCGCCATATAGTAGGCGCCAATTAAGCGAGGCCAAGCTACAGTAACTTGGTAGGCTGCGGCTCGGATCTCTGTGAGTCCAGACGATGCAAGCATCCGGAAAAACCTCTAAAAGCGCATCTAAATGCCACATGTGGTCCGGACATTTGAGGATTAGCTTCTTATCAGGCACGCGATGAACCATCACCTGAAGGAACTTCTTATACTCTTCATAGGCCGGCTTCATATCATGTTCTAGGATGAACTTTCCGTAATCGGGCCAACGACTGGTCATCCCCCAATTGGGAACAGTGAATTGCGGGACGAACAAAGACCAGCATTCCTCCAACGAATCATGGCGTACCTCATGAATGAACTTCATTTCAGGGACAACGAAATTGGCCAAGGCTAACCTCATTTTTGTTCTCCGTTGTCTTCTCGCCACATCTTTTTCAGGATTGTCCGAAACTGGAATGGGATTAGTCAATTCCCAAAACTCGAGCGCGCGTCTGTCTTCACTTAAATGAAGTAGGTTCTGAAGCAAAGTTGTCCCTGTACGGGGAAAGCCGATGATAAAAACGGGACGCTCAATTTTAACATCCGCAACTTCCGGATGCTTCTTCATGTAATCAAGCATCATCAGTCTGTTCGAAAGTGCATCGACCCCAAACCCAGTAGACGAAAATTTTCCGAAATCTGTAACGGGCGAATTTGCGATTGCGCTTACCAACTGTTCCATCCCAACTCGATGCATTCCATCGCCCAAATCGGTAAGTCCAGTTCTTTTTTTCGCCTTGCGAGTAATGACATCTGCATCAACCCTCTTCGGGGTCAGACCAAAAGGTTGCAGAATACCTATAATTGCGCTTAGAATGCGCATAGGTATCTTATATGAATTTTCTCTTACCCTTCGTGCCAATACCTATGTCTGATTTGGGCGCGCAAGGTATCGAAACTTGGTGGTACCCCACCCGAAATAAGGCAGTTAGACTGGCTGTGTCTACCAACTTGCTTATTTGACCAAACCTATTCGCATATTGAAGTGATGGAATTCTTCAATCACTGCTCCAAAGACCATCCAAAGTGGCAGATAATCGAATCGGATGTAACCAGAAAAATGCCAACCTGTCTGGTATTCCCACGGACATCGTCCTGTTAATTGTTCAAGCAGAAAACCAGTTATCAACTCAACTAAAAGAATTGAAACACCGTAAGTCAAATACCTCAGTAATCTGCCCCACTTTTTTAAAAACCTAAAGAAAAACGGGAACAGAATTGATGCCAATCCATAAATCGGGAACATCCAGATGTAGCTATGCCCTTTCAAACCAAGGTCATCAAGATTCCCAGCATTAATAAGATCAACTATAGCCGTGAAGAATACCTCTGTGGTAACGCCCAACCCACCATATAAGGCAAAAGAAATTGCCTTGTCGCTTAGTCCAATTTTATGCTCCTTCATCCTTCTTTTTGTAAATGTAGGTCACATTCACAGTTTGTGATTTCTGCTCCTGCTCCTCTAGTTCACTAAGATCTCGTTCTGGGTCGGGGAACCAATCGGGTGTTTCTTCTTCCTCCACGTAGTCCCAAGAATATTTTGGGCGCTGCTTCCCTTGCTTGCGATAGACGAACGCTACCACCACTCCAGCCAAAAGCCCAAACAGGTGGCCTTCATACGAAATCGTTTCATCAACAGGAAAAACACCCCAAACCAAACTTCCGTAAAGGAAGACAACGAGCAACGAAAGTGCCATCAGCTTTAAATCTTTTCTCAAAAGTCCGCTCACGAAAAGAAACCCGAATAACGCATAGACAATGCCGCTTGCTCCAATATGGAAATTTGCCCGTCCGCCAATCCATAGCCAAACACCACTTAGGAGATACACCCAAAGCAAGGTTTTGGAGGCCACTTCTCTGTAGAAATAGTAGAGCATGGTTCCGAGCACGAAAATGGCGGTAGAATTATTAAACAGATGTTTCCAATCGGCATGAATGAATGGAAAAGTCAGAATACCTAGAAGCCCAGATGTTTTTCTTGGAAAGATACCGTACTGAACAAGGTCAATTCCAAACACAATCTCAGCCAATTTGACCAACACAAAGGCCGCAACCAAAATGGAAGGGATAAGAATTGACGATATAAGCTCGCGGTTCATTCTATAAAAGTGAAGCCCTAAACAGAATATCTGTTCAGGGCTTTAGTAACGGTGCAATTAGGGGTTTGTTCAGCTCTTCAAGTACCTCACAGTTACCATGCTGTCTCCAGCCGTAATCCTAATGAAGTACACTCCATTGGCATATCTGCTGATGTCCATCGGACGCCTAAAATCATTCGTATTATTTATTCTAACAGCAGGTTGAAGTACTTGTCCAAGCATGTTTGTCAATTCGATGGTCACATCTTCCGTTGTTGGCATCATCCCTCTGATAGTGAATTCGCCTTTTCCTGGATTAGGATAAACATCCAGCACATCAAATATGCTGTATTCACCAACTCCAACCTGAAGTGTAAACTCAAGAGTGTATGTTGAAGTCGGACATCCGTTTGGCCCAATATATTCTACATGATAGTTACCGCTTTGGATAGCGGCATAGTCAATTCCAGTTGCTCCTGGGATTGGGTCTCCATTCAAAAACCATTGGTAGCCTGATCCTGGAGGAGAAACGGTTAGGTCGTTCCCATTTTCAAGAATAACGGCCTCATCTTGCGGAGTAACATCAACCGTAATAGGATTAGAAACACCCTGACATCCGAATTGATTAGTAACCGTTACAGAATATGTACCTGATTGAAGAATGAGCGTGCTTGCAGTAGTACCGCCTGTTCCGCTCCACAAATAACTTCCTTGCCCAGTTGCCGTTGATAACGTAACACTTTGCCCTTCGCAGAAGGCAATCGGACCATTGGATGTAATACTAGGTGTTGGCGAAGGCTGAACGGTTACGTTCGCAATAGCTGAAGAACCCTGACATCCGTTAGCTGCCGTACCGATAACTGAGTATTGACCACTTGAATTTACAGCGATACTTGGTGTCTGCTGAGAATTGTTCCATTGATAATTGGTGAATCCTGAAGAAGCCGTGAGTGTAAGCGTTTGTCCAGCGCAAAGCTGAAGCGAACCGTTGTTGCTGCTTGTTATTGTAAGCACAGGAGCTTGATTCACCTCTATTTGAATATCGGCAGAATTCTCGCAACCGAAACCATCCTGATAAACATAAGACACCGTGTGCAAACCAGCACCAGCAGAAGCAGGTACGAATACACCATTACTAACGCCTGGCCCAAAAAACGAGCCCCCCGAAGGAGATGCCTGAAGAGAAACAGGAGAACTTGATGCGCACAATGGCGAAACAGCCGCAATACTTACATCAGGCAATGCGTTTGCCAATGCAAATGCTGGTTGATTAAAATCTGTCCAACCTGAATTGGTGATGGTGCTGTAACCACCGCTAGTTCCGGCCACTTCGCTTCCCATATCCTCCCATTGCGGAGTACCTTGCCAATGTGCTCCATTTGCCCAGTTGCCATCGTTTGCAGGTACAAAATATTGAGTTACGTTAGCAGCATCAGCACCAGAAACGTGGTCTATTTGGTGGTAGAATTGATTATTTACAAAACACAACTCAGGAGCAGTTTGATTTACATCGAATCCTTCTGTAGTTGCATTCACATTGGCCATTCTGGCAGCAAATGTATTGAGTGATGCAGAAGATGGTGCAATCGACAATGGTCGAATGCGCAAGGTTCCAACACTACTACCCAAAGGAAAAACGTACGTGTTGGTGCTATTCATTGCCCAAGAAAGACGGCCAGTGCCTAGGCTACTTACAAAACCTCCATTTTCGGTAATGGCAGTTGATGAAGTGTTAAGAACTCGAAGCGTATTAGTGGCAGTAGCAAATTGAAGGTTATTTAATTGCAATATGCCTTGTACTTCAGCATCAATTCCTAGCGTTTTAATTCCTGTACCAAGCAAATTAAGATTGTGAAAACTGCTTGCCACAGAACCTGTTACCAACTGGTTTGCACCATTCAGGTTAACTAGACTTTGATCTGCAGAAAAAACAGCATTGTTCTCCCAATTTCCCGAAACGTTGAAAATTCCAGTGGAACTACCAGCTCCTGTGAGGACATCGCCATTGGTCAAGTTTCCCTGCACCGTAATACGACCAGCATTATCAATTGTACCTGCGTCATTGTCGAGGTCACCCGTTACAATTGTGACAATACAACCAGATGTAACTGCCACATTCGCACCATTGTTGTGCACTACGAATTGGGCCATGGATAAATGGACATTGAGCAGCCCTATGGCCACTGCAACCAAACCGATCTTATTTACATACTTCTTCATGCTTTACGTTTTAAAGTGCCAATCAAACAGTTGAAACTACTTTTCTATTTGGATGCAATGAATGCAATATCCAATCTTACCTTGACCTTACCGTTAACAGGCTCAGAGAGTGCGATTCCAATTGACATTCCGTCTCCATTCATTTTTCCAGCATGTCCGTCTCCGACCACCGCAAGCAGGTCTCCTCTTTTTATATCTCCATCCTTGCTAGGAACATTGACCTCCACCACACCTTCACTTCTGACCACATCACTCCTAAGGTTGGAGTTCAAACCCATGAACACTCCAACAATCTCGTCATCTCCAGATTCTGCTTTCCTCAATTCACCGGTAATTGTTCCGGTGGATGAACTAAGAATGTCTCCGACTTCAAAGTTATAATTCCGCGTGATTTTTGTTTCCTGTCCCTGACCTAAACTCTCGTTTGAAATAAATCCCAAGAGGAAAGTTCCAAGTATTAATGATAGTATTGATTTCATGGTATGTGTCTTATATAACAGTTTTAATTAAGGTCGGATCTCAGTAACCGTCAAATATCTCTCTTTCATAAATATGGACTCGGTTCCAGCTGTCCAGGTATTTGCGATCCAACATTGGACAGAGTATATATGACCACCGGCAGAAGGAACGTCTCTGACCACGATTGATACGTTCGAATTAGTGAAATACCAATCCGAATCATTTGTATGAACAGCCGTTCTTCCTATCTCTGAACCATCCCTCAGAATCCTGAAATAAACCAGGTCGGGCCCGTAATAAGTATTGTCGTCAACTTCTACGTGACCACTGAACGAGACCAAGAGTGAACTTCCAGCTGTAGTTGTTCGGGAAATGGACATGGCGTTCACATCTTGAAATGCACCGGGCGAATAACCTGCAGCCGCAGAGGTACTGAAAGAACCATCGTTCAATCCAATAATCTGAACTTCAGAGGCTGATGATACATAGCTGATACCTTGACCGGTCGTACCCGTGGTTCCAGGCACTCCTTGAGGCCCGGCAGGCCCTTGAGTTCCAGGTGTCCCTTGGAGCCCTTGGCTTCCTACTGCTCCTTGTGGTCCCTGTGCTCCGGGAGCACCATTTGTGCCTGCGGGGCCTTGAGGACCCTGAGCTCCCACCGCACCTGCGGATCCGGCTGGTCCAGCAGGACCTTGAAGCCCCTGCGCACCTTGTGGACCCTGAGATCCCTGTGGACCTATCGGCCCGGCCGATCCTGACACTCCTTGAGGTCCTTGTGGACCTGTCGCGCCATCGGCTCCGTCAGCACCAGCTACGCCTTGAAATCCTTGTGGTCCTATTGCGCCATCGGCTCCATCAGCACCAGCTATTCCTTGAAGACCCTGTGGACCAGTTGCACCATCGGATCCATCAGCACCCGCTACTCCTTGAATTCCTTGCGCACCTGTTGCGCCATCGGCTCCATCAGCACCCGCTACTCCTTGAATTCCTTGTGTACCTGTTGCGCCATCGGCTCCATCAGCACCCGCTACTCCTTGAAGTCCTTGCGCACCTGTTGCGCCATCAACTCCATCAGCACCTGCTAATCCTTGAGATCCTTGTGGACCTGTTGCACCATCGGCTCCATCAGCACCTGCTACTCCTTGAGGTCCTTGCGCACCTGTTGCGCCATCGGCTCCATCAGCGCCTGCTATTCCTTGAAGACCTTGGGGACCAATCGGACCAACGCTTCCAACTGCTCCTTGAGGACCTGCTACACCCTGAGGCCCCTGAACACCGGCTGGTCCTTGAATACCTTGCGCTCCTTGTGGGCCAATTGCTTGAACCCATTGTGCGCCATCAAAGAACCAGAACTGATTATCGTCTGTATCAAAAACTAAAAGTCCCTTTGCTGGAGCGAAAATCAACGTCCTCTGAGAAGTCGTTACTCGAGGTGCAAGAAATCCTTTGTCGGTTGCATCTAGGTCTAGAACTGCGCTCGGATGGGGGATTACCGTTCCAATACCCATGTTATCTTGAGATAACGCATCAAATGGGATATTAACCGTCAACCCAAGTAACAAAAACAATAATGATTTTTTCATGTCGATATTTTTCTGAATTAAAATAAAATCAGTATTTCGCCTATTATTTGCTTTTATCCTGCAACACTTTCACTCTTGCTTTGCCGTCAATTGCAATATCATCCAATAGAACCGCATATGCCTGATTAGCATCATTTGACAAGACAAGTCTCCCCTCTTTACCAGCCACCAGAAAATCTCCTTTGGATAAAGCACCATTGCTACTAGAAACCAAGGCTTCAAATATGAACTTACTTCCATTTGGATTGGCTGGTTTATTAACGGTAACGTAAGGTACGTTGGTAACTATACCAAGTACGGTCTGTTCTAAAGCACCAGAGCATAGGACTCTTTCTCCATTTGCATTTTCGCAAATTAGCGAGCCCATTTGAGCTCCCGAAATAGTCCCTTTGGTAATTCTTGCTTCAAGTGCTCCATCTAAGGTAGATTGTGCAAACAGGCTAGTCCCTGATGCTGCAACTAAAGCAATCGCAAATATTGATGTGATTATGTTTTTCATTTCTAATGTGATTTAATCGTTTGTAATCTGGTTTGCTTCGTTATTGGTTTATCTCTACCACCTGAAGATAAGCTTCATTCAGCGAGGTATTTGTTGTGCCATCACTCACTGCAAATTGAAGTGTGTATGTGTGGCTACCTGCACCAGGTCCGACATCTAATCCTGAGAAGGAGAAATTCCAATCGTTGTTGAGAGTACCAGAAATTAAGTATCCATCAGCGAAACCACCAGTTAAATGCACTGCTCCGTCTCTAAGGATTCTATAACCTACCCAATCAGCGAAGATATTAGCACTTCCGCTCACCGTTGCCAAAACATTATTTCCATGAGTGGTAACTGTTACTGAACCTGCATTTAGCCAAACTCCGTTCGATGTAGGAGTATAGGTGAACAGATAGTTTCTACCAGTAATCTGATCAATTGGGCCTGCTGGCCCTTGCGGTCCTTGTGCACCCACATTTCCTTGTGGTCCTTGAGCACCGACATTTCCCTGTGGTCCTTG
>Ga0209702_10006640_pt1 | contig 14715 bp, 7 predicted proteins | sample FRY01_FD_187210 | JGI IMG/M metagenome (GOLD analysis project Ga0209702, IMG submission 187210) | Freshwater microbial communities from Lake Fryxell liftoff mats and glacier meltwater in Antarctica - FRY-01 (SPAdes) (version 2) | ecosystem: Environmental > Aquatic > Freshwater > Ice > Glacier... | reverse complement strand
GTGTAGGCACGCAACTGAACCTCGTGCGTGTCGCGGTAACCGCGAATGACGCTCAATGGGGCGGTGGGATCGACTTAGCGGGCGACCAGTTGAGTTCGGTGACGATCGATTCGTCGACGGTCTCAGGGGGTCATGCCAGCTCCATTCGCTCTCGACGAACGATTCGGTGAAGCGGTTTTCCTCAACCGCTGAAGCTGCGAGCTCAACAAGCTCACTGATGTCGTCGGCTCTCGCCAGCTGCGGAAGCTCCCCGGCGCTTTCTGTCTGGAGCTCTAGCGAGTGACGTCGTGACGTAGGTTTGCCGGTCGAGCTGACAGTCGTCCTTCACACCAAATAGTCGACTCCTGCGTGCGACGCGTACAACGCCTCGGGCGTCGCAGTGCTGTCCAGCACCGCCTCACGGACGTCAGCGTCCTGCAGGTCGAGCACGCGCATCGTGTTGCCGATCTTGCTTACCGCCTCGATTCGGTGGAACTCGTCGCCGAATCTCTCAGCGAAGCGCACGAGCGCTTGAAGCTTCACGAGCGAGTCATCGAGATGGTGGCCGTGGGGGTCGACGATCGACGGGCGGACGGCGCCGTCAACCTTGTGGAAGAACACGAAGTCCGGGTGCATCGAGCGCCAGTTGCCGACCTCGTCCCGGTAGGCGACGCCGAGCGAGTCGATCGACTGCCGTGGGGGATTGCGATACCACGCCACCGCGTCGGGCCGCGAAAGTTCGATCGTGACGACGTCGCGCTCCCATGTGTTGAGCGCGCCGAGCGGGATGCACCCGTCCGAGTCGGCCATGAGGTGGCGGTCCATCACCGGCGCGGGTGCGAGTTGGCCGGACCCGTCGATCTCGAAGGCGTCCTCGATCCTTGTACGTGGTCGCCTAAGCTCGGCACGCTGGGGCTCGGTCGCCAGTGCCTTGATGTCGTCGTAGTCCTGCTGACGATCGTCCGTCAGCCCCTTGATCGCCACTCGGTGCTCGGCGAACCAGCGCTCAGCGATCTCGTCGGCTTCACGGTCTACTTTGATCCGCACGTCCTTCGCGGTCGCGAGAGCCGCGGTCATGACGTACGCCTCGCGCAGGCTGTCGTCGTCGTCTCCCGCTAGGTGGTCGACGTACGACTGCGCAACGTCGGCGCCGAACACTTTCTTCGCGTCGGAGAAGCCGGCCCGGATGGCGCGGTCGTCAGCCTTCTCGACGATGTCGTTGTAAGTGAGTCCGTCGCCACCGAGTTGGCCGCTAATCGATTGAATGCGCACGTTCCATACCTCGGCTACGGCTTTCTTCACCTGCTTCTCGTGACGGACACGCAGGCCGTCGAGGACGCTGTGCAACTCCTCATGGACCTCGGCTAACGCCCCGGGGCGGACCCCGTCGGACGAGAGGGCCAACGCGAGGGCGACGAGCCGCTTCACCGGCGCGGCGCCTCGCTTGGGAATCGTCATCGTGGGAAGTGCGTCCCACGCTTCCCACACCTCCTCGCCCAGCGCGGCGTTCGGCTCGAGCAGCACCTCCTCGACGATCGTCTTGCGGCTTGAGGGATCCGGAACGCCGTCAGCCTGCCCGGTGAGGAACTTCACGACGTTCCCCGCGGTCGTGCGGTCGAAGAACGGGAGGATGCAGTCGACGGAGTTGAGCTTCTCGTCCCCCGGTACGCGCCGCGCTAGCGGGTTGCGCACCATCCGGCCGAGCAGCTGCGTGATGTGCGTGTGGTCCCTCGCGGGCCGGAAGGAAACCATCACCTCGGCACGCGGGCAGTCCCACCCGGTCGAGATCGCATCCTTGGCGACGAGCACGCGGACTTGATCGGACTCCTCGACCCGCTGAGGTTCGATCCACTCGACCTCCCAGCCGCCGAACGTCTGGACGGTGTGCTCGCCGAACACGTGGCGCACCGACTCTGAACCGAGCTCGGGGAACTCCTGGAAGATTTCGTCGAGTGCGAGGCCGAGCTGATCGGTGTCCGGTGTGTTAGGCGCCTGCAGAATAAGCAGCGGCCGCACCGGGTCACGCATCCCCTGAGACTTGGCGTAGCGCTCCCAACGCGTGCTCGAGTCACGCAGCTTCTTGGCGGCGCGGCGCACGAGCACGGTGTCGAAGTTCCCGGCCTCGGCCGGGATGTCGAGGACGAGCGTATCCTTGACAAGGCCCGACTCCTGGACGCGGAACCCGTCGACCTCCACAGGCGGCAGCACGCGGCGGGTGCGTTCGGCCTCCGCCTCGCTCATCGCCTCCTTGAAACGGTCGATCGTGGCTGAGATACCCCACACGATCGGGATCGGCGGGTACCCGTCGTGACCGTTGACGAGCTTGCGGACGATCGTTGGCTTATCGCGGCTGGTGCGCATGTTGAAGCCTCGGTGTGCCTCGTCCAAGATCAGGTAGAGCGTCAGGTCGTCCTCGTCGATCGTGTTGGCGATCGTTTCCCAGATCGTCCAGCCTTGGAGGTCCGGTCGCGCGGCCGCGGTCATCGTCGGGAACGCCTCGTCGGCGCCTTCGCCTTCCTCGTGGCCGCGCGTGAGGAGCGACGTACGGGTCAGCTTGCCGGTGTTGAGGAAGTAAACCTTGCCGGGGTCGAGTCGGGGTTTGGCGAACGGCGGCTCGATCGTGACGAGGTCCGTCGCGGCGAACTTCTCCGAGGCCTCCATGAGCCGGAAGCGCGTCTGGTCGTTGAGGTTCGGGTCGTCCGAGAACCAGATGACGACGGCGCCCGGGTCGGCGTCGATGTCGAATTCCTCGCTGCCGTAAAAGAGAGCTTCGATGACGGCGGCCGCGATCACCGTCTTACCGGCGCCGGTCGTCGCGCTCAGCGAGACCGACGACTCTGTGCCCTCGACGTCGAACAGCTGCTTGGCGCGGACGAGGCTCTGTAGAACGTCGTCAGCCGCGTCGACTTGGTAGTCCTTGAGCGTGAACTTCACCTAGTGCTCCCGCCTGTCGAGAGCTCGAAAGTCCGAAGGTACGACTCGTACAGGCGCACCGGCTCGACGTGGTCGGGCAGTTCACGCACGACCGCCTCGAACAGTCGATCCTCGTCCGTGACGATGAACGCGAGCTGAAGGCCTGGCGCTCCGGCGACCGCCTCGACGAACGGTCCGGCGCCGTCCAAGTCCGCAAGAACGCCGTAGGTCTCGGCGACATCCCAACCATCGGAGACATCATCGATCCGTCCTCCACGAGCGCCGGCACGCAGCCACAGAAGCGGTGCAATTCGCTCGAAGGCACGGTGACTGGCGACTTGAAGTGGAGCCTCGTACGTGAGAGTGAAGAACTCGACGTTCTCCTCGAGGCCGTCCGCCATCTGGAACTCGTCGGTGAACTTGTAGTCGCCCGTCACTAGGTCACCCTTCGGCGTCCTTCCAGTTATTGCCGCGGTGATTCGTGGCTTCGTGACGTACTCGCAGATGCCGAGTGCTTCCCAATCGGGATCGTCTGGGCGGTATCCACCATCCCGCAACGTTCGCTGCTCGTCGGCGGAGACCTCGTTGTTTGTGACGCTGATTGACCGACGCCGGCCACCGTCCTGTCGGTTCAGACGCATCGCCGCGTGCGCCGTGGTTCCGGAGCCCGCGAAGAAGTCGAGGATCGTCGCCTCGGGCTTGTCCGCGACGAAGAAGCGAAGCACGTCCTCGACCGCGTAAAGCGACTTGGGGAACGGAAACGACCGATCCCCGATCAGGGCCTTTAGCAGGACCGCTCCGTGGTGGCGGGCGCTGTGAGACGGCGTAGCCCACTGAGTCGTGGCAACCGTTAGATCGGCGGTCACGCCGCGCAGGACGAGGGCACCATTCTCTTCCCTGCCCTCTTCAACGAAATCACCTGCGGCGACCTTAGCCTGCTCTCCGGTTGCGAGATACTGGATAATCCACTCACCACGATGACGTCGTGAGCGCACGAAGCCGGCGCCGAGTAGGCTCGGCAACGCTGCAGCTGAAACCTGCCAGTATCCGTCCTTCCCGTCCGGGCGAATCGGGAGCACCTCATCACCCGGACCGTCGGTGCTGACGCGCCCGGTGCTTGGGTCAACCCGTAGCGCATAGTACAGGTTAGGACGATCGCTCCGTAACGAGTTGGAACCGCTGCGCCGGAGGTTGCGCCAGTAGGGTTCCGCGGGGGCCGCGCTCGATGTCGCATGGCCGTCTTTCGACCAGCTGCGCGACACCCGTGGCGCTCCAGTTACGCCGTACGACGCTATAAAGATGTATTCGTCTGATCTAGCAAAGGAACTACCGCGCACCGCCCCCGTCGGATTAATAACGGTAGAAATCATCTGGATCTTGGCGTCGGGGAGTACCTGCTCAAGCAGGAGCCCGAGCCGCAGATACTCCTTCTCGTCGATCGTCACGATGAGAACCGAGTCGTCCGGGTTTAGTAACTCCTTTGCGAGCAGTAGCCGCCGCTCCATCATCGCGAGCCACTTCGAATGGCGGTAAAGGTCGTCGCCCTCGACATAGTCGTTGTTGTACTTCCAATCACGCGCACCTGAGTTGTACGGCGGGTCGATGTATATGGCGTCAACCTTGCCGCGGTGGGTGAAGAGAAGCGCCTGGAGCGCGTGATAGTTCTCGGCGTTGATCACCGTGTGAAAAGGCTTATCGCCGCCGCGCTCGACCGTGCCGGTTGAGACAAGTCCAGGGTAGATCGGGTCTCGAAACTCGGCGACGACGACTAGGTCCTCGCGCGTCACCGTCGTGCGCGCGTCGTCGCTGTCATCGTCGAGCGGGGCGACCTCCACTTCGGCCTCTCCGGCGCTCGTGCGCGTCACGCGCCACAAGCGCTCGTCGGCCGCCGTTCGTGCCTGCCCACGCGGCGGCAGGATGCGTACCTTGTCGCCGCGGCGCACCGGCCGACCCGGCAACTCGACGGCCTCGGGAACGTGCCGCTCGAAGTTGAGGCCGAACGAGCGACGGTCAGCCAGAGCCGCGACCTCCCGCTGCAAGTCGCTCGCTAGTACCTCGTCCTTGCGCCCGACTTGGCGGATGAGATCGTTCAGACGGGACACAGGTCTCTTTCTACTACTTACCGTTCGTCGCGGTCAGAACGCCGCGGTTGAAAGTCGCGAGGATTCGCTGGTGCGTCTGGCGCGGAAGGTGGCGGTTCCCCGGTTCGCCGAACGGCGTTCCCGGACGCGCTGGCGCCGCGGAGAGGAGGTCGTCGAGGCCGGAACGCGACACAACGAGGAGGCCGTGTGTCGCCCGCGTGCAAGTCACTGCCAGACGTCCAAACGCTGAGTTGAACTCGTCGAGCTCCGCGGCTCCGGTTAGCGGGTGCACCGCGACGGTTATTCCGTTCGTCTGCCCCTGCCACGAGTCGACGGTGGACGCGAGCAGATCGTTCTCGGTGAGCCCATACCGGTCTCGCAGGCGTTCCACCGCGCCAATCGCGTCGTCGACGGCTTGGTTGCGCGTCGCGAGCACTACGACCAGTGGCTCATCAGACGACGCGGCGCCGGGCGAGGAGGTCTCGACCTGGCCGGTAGGTACGCCGGTATCGTCGTAGAGCACTTTCTTCAGCGCGAACCCGGCGGCGAACAACTCGTCGAGCAGGTTCTCCACGACTGCGATGAGGGGAAGGTCGACGTCGGCGGCCTCCGGTTCGTCGAGCCCGTCCACCTCGAGCAGAACCGGCGTCCCGGTGGCGACCTGCGTCCACACGGCCTGCGCCACGCCCGCCAAACCCTCGATCTCCATCGCCCGATCGCCGGGCGCGGCGACGCAATCGAGCTCGGCCCACTCGGGGTAGAACGCCCGCCACAGGGCGAGCTGCTGGGCGGTCGGGCGCCAGACAGCCGGCAGTTCAGCCGACCAGGTTCGCTCGTCGCCCACGTATGCGGTCGGCCAGGCACGGTACGGGTTGTAACCGGGGTCGCCGCGCCAAGGGTTGACTCCGATCTCCAGTGGCGGCAGCTGCCCGATGTCTCCAACACCGACGATGATCGGTGCCAGTTTGGACGGCAGTTCGAACAGGTGGTTGGGAAGCTGCCAAGCCTCATCGACGAAAAGCACGTCGAACGGCTCCTCGCCGTTGGCGGCTGCCCCGAACCGGTCCAGGAGACGTCCACGCTCGCTCCCGCCCAGCTTGTGGGAGGTGGCCAGAACGACGCCGCAATCCGGAAGTGCGCTCGTGCTTACCTCGACGGCTGCATGGGCGTGGACGTCGGGGGGCACCTCTTCGTACTTGGCCCTGCTCGAAAAGAGGCAGACCTCGTGTTGACCGAGCGTCTTCCCGAGTGAGGCGGCGAGTGACCACAGCTGGGTGTTCTGAAAGGCCATCACCGCTACTCGCAGGCATTTCGGATGATCAAGCGCGTCGGAGACAAGCCGCTTCAAGACGTAGGACTTACCGGCGCCCGCGGCGGCCTTGAGCAAGATCCGGTCGATCTCCGCCGATCCGGAGAGTGCATCGCGCAGGACGCCGCTAGCCTTCTCGGCGACGGCGGCGTTTTGCCCGGCCGCACGGTCGTGGTGCTTCGACTCGCCTGCGACGGTCTGCGGCGGCGTGAAATGGACGCCTGCCAACTCAGTCGAGGTCATCAGCGGTCACCTCCTCGGGGGCTGGCGTGGGAGGTTCGGCATCCGAGTCCCCGACCGGGGCTCCAGAACCGGTGACCTCGAAAGCGTCCTCGTCGACGACGGGTGGCCACTTCTCCGGGTTCAGTTCGCCATTGGCACGACGCTCAGCGAGATTGTCCGCCCGCTCCGCTTCGGCGACCTCGTGCGGACGACAACACCAGCCGTGCTCTTCCGGGTTCTCGCCGTAAGCCTCCGGTGTACAAACGCTCTTCGGCGCCATCGTCTGATCAGCTGCCGGCCGGGGAACGGGCAGCTCAACGTTGCCCAGCTGCTCGCCGAACCACTTGAAGTCAGCAACGACCAGCTCGTCGCCGAGCCGAAGCTCCGGGAGTCGCGCGGGCGACCACGCAAACCGTGACGGCGGGTCGTCGAGCGCCTCCAGCGGCCCGATCGAAAGGCCGCTGATCTTGAAGTTCGTCTTGTTGAGCTTGACGGCGACATCCACAGCTTCGACACATGGCCGATCGTTGACGTGGATCAGGACAATGCGACTCTCGTGGCCAATCCGCCGCGAGTCGATCTCCAGGGTCAGCGGGTCGAGCTCGACGACGCGGGCGGTTGCTACCTCACGAGCGCCCGCGTTGCGCGCCAAGTCGCGCGCCTTTTCCGGGTTGGTCAAAGTCGTCAGCTGCGCCGAGCACTTCGCGTCCGCCGCGACGGTGGCGACGAGTGCGTTGCGCCAAAACCAGGCAGTGCGTCCGAAGCGAACGAGATCTGACGCGTGCAGCCTAAGTCGTCGCCGCCACACAGCCTGTGCGTCTCCTTCGATCGCACGACGGACGTCGCGCAAGTTGGAGGCGTGGACTGTATCGAGCGCTGTCAGCCCGCGCTCGAGGACATCGATTTTGTACGCGAGCTCGTCACGGATCGATTCCTCGTATTGGCTCGGGTCGGCCGGTCGATCACCATCTCGGGATGTGCCGACGAAGGCAGCGTGGATCTCGTCCGAGCGCCGATTGGACAGACGTGCGCCCGGAGTGTGCTCTTCCGCTTCTATGACCTCGGACAGGGATCGGTGATTCACGGGGGACGACTCCGTAGCCTCGGCCCAGGTGGCCAAGTAGTCCAGGCGCAGCGCGTTAACCGCCGGTCCACCGGGGACGGTGTGGGCGGCGAGGGTGGCGCGAACATCCACAATCGGTGAGCGCAGGGACAGTGCTCGCGCCCTGTCTTCCTCGAGCAGAAACGAGATGGCCGTCCTAGCCGTCTCGCTTAGCGCCCGCGGCATGCTCGCCGGCTCGCCGTCGAACGTGAGTGGCGGCCTGCCCATCTGCTTGTCACGCTGCCACTGGAGGCGGGAGAGTTCGATGCCCGCTAGGTTGTCCGCAATTGACGTGAGGACGTCTGCCGTCACCTTGTCCGGCACCACTAGGTGGACCGGCAACGGCTCGTCCGGGTCGGCCTTCCGACGGTCCGTGAGCGCGGCGACGAGATCCGCGCCGAGCAGCTTCATGATCGTTCGGCGCGTGGTCAGGCTCTGCGGGTCGTCGAACACGTGAACGCGCCACTCACCCGAACCCTCTGAGGTGACGAGCTGCGTGGCCATTCCGTAAACCCCGAGGGCGGCGCTGTCGGACTTGGCGAGTACGATGTTGATCGTTCCGGGCAGGCCGGCCGGATCCAGCCGCCCCTGCCCGGTGCTCCGCGCGACCCCACTGACCGTCGCCTGGACCATCGCGGCGATTGACGCTGGCGCGTCGACCACGGCGCCGCTACCGTCAAGCAGGCCGACGAGGCGAGTCCGCTCGCCCCGGGGAACGCCGAGCTCCACCAGAAGATCCTGCGGGTCAGTCGACTTCCGTAGCTCGTCACGACAGTACGAGAACAGCGTGCACGAAGCGCAGCTGGCCGGGTCGAAGACGGCCTCTAGGTGGCCCACATATTCCTCAAGCGGCGTCGTCGTCGCGTCGAACTCGCTGGCAGCGGTCTCTGCCCGCCGTTCTGCAACGCGCATCCGGACTTCCTTCCGGTGGTCGCTCAGGTCCTCGACGAGCGCCTCGGGCTGCAGGAACGCGTTTCGCGGAACGGCGAGCGTGCCGAAGCGGTGAACGGCCATCCCCGGCGGAAGCCGCGACCAGTTTGCGGCTGACTCCGCTCCAAGCGCGACCTGAAGAAATCCCTTGAGCAGGCGCGCGTCATCAATTTGCGATCGAACGCGCTCGTAGTCCTTGGCGTCGCCGACGATCAGCCAGGTCCTAGGGATCTCGCCGTCGTCGTCCCTGACGCGGGGCGCCACGACCGCAAAGTCGGGCTTGACGTCCGTCGCGCGTAAGTCTTCAAAACCGACGAAAGGGATCGCGAGTCCGTGAAGCATGGTGGCGGCCCCGTCACTGACGGCTCGCTCGTGGGCCTTCGCCAAGAGCTCGGCCGTCCGCTCGATGTCCTCTCTGGCGTTGGCGATGACGACCTTCGTCGGGCGATCGAGCTCGAGACGACCGACCGCGGTCGTGGCGAGTTCGCTTGCGAACCGCTTGTCTCTGACGAGGCGCTCGAACGTCATTGCCCGCATCCACCGTGCTTCGGGGATCCCGCCGAACTCGTCCTCGAAGCCGAGTTCGCGGGCAAGCCGGCGTCGCGTATGGCCGGTGATGAGCGGATCGCTGCCGCGGAACCGCGGACAGGCGGCGTGAGACGAAGCGGCGACCGCACTCGTGCCGCCGCCGACGGCCTTTGGCGTCGCCCCTTCACTAACTGAATTGTTTGTGTCGACTGTGTCCATTCTGATCACCGCGTACACAAGCTAACGATTAACTCTCAACACAGAAGGCTGCAAGCTACCACGCGCACTCGCTGCGCCGGCATGATGTCCGGGAAGGCTGAGGAAGTGGCGCTCGCAGACGCGAGGCTTATGCGGAGGTTCCATCGTCTTTCCCCTCGGGTTTGATCTTGGGCGTTACGAGCGGCAGCGGAAGTCCTGCTCTCGCTACCGCGCTGCTTGATAAGTTGCCTCGCGGCGCTCGAAACTGACAGGGCCCAACGGGAACTTCGCTTGCCACCTAGCCAGCCAGCGCGGCTCCACAACGAGTAGGGCAAGACACTCAGGTTGCCGGACGGATTTGTAATCGGCGCTGATTAGCACCAAATGTTCCTCGAGCGTCAGGCCAACGAGACAACGCTCGCGCCGCCGACGCGGCTATAGCGGCGGGGCCCGCAGGTCAACACAATGACCTGGCAGTCACGGCCCGCGACGCTGAGCGCAGCACCCAGCGCTTCAGGCCGGCCGGGATCCGAGTAGCCCAAAGCGTCGGCGCCGACAACACCGTCTTTGCCAGCGAGGTAAAGTGAACGACGACGAGAGTTTCTCGTCGCCCTTGGCGATGCTGATCTGATTGACTAATAAGCGCGTGCTCGCATCTTAAGTACTCATTTCGGCTAGATTTTCGTGCGTGATGTTGGCCGTCGTTGACTTGGAGACAACTGGCTTAGGGAAGAACGACCGTATCGTCGAGATCGGGGTCGTATGGCTGTCTGAAAGTGGTGAGATCGTCGACAGCTTTGAAACTCTCATCAACCCTCTCCGCGACATCGGCCCGACCTCGATCCACGGGGTGACAGCTTCGATGGTCTCGGCTGCGCCGACCTTCGACGACATCGCTGGCCACATCAGCGCCAGGCTCGAAGGTTGCGTCCTAGTAGCTCACAACCTGCCCTTCGACAGTCGGCTGCTTTGCCAGGAGTACGCCCGGTTGGACGCGACTCTTTTACCCGGGCAGGGGATCTGCACGTTGCGCGCTACGCAGGAACGGCTCGACGTAGCCTGCGACAGGATGGGGATCGCCCGATCGCTCGACCACTCAGCTGGCAGCGACGCAATGGCGGCGGCCAAACTGCTGGTCGCAGTTGGTGGATTGCAGGCCGACGGAGCGGAGCCTGCGCATGTCGAGAACCCGCCAGCTGCGAAGATCGTTCGATCGCTAACAAGAACGCTGACCGACGCTCAGCGGCCTAAACAACGGATGGTCTCATGCTCGCGAAGCGCTCACCTTTCGGCCGACGGCGGCGGCGAGCTGGCGTACTGCGAAGCGCTCGACCACGCGTTGCTCGATGGTCACGTGTCCGACAGCGAGGCGGCTGAGCTTGCTGCCCTCGCAAGTGACTTTGGCCTGTCGTCTGATGATGTCATCCGGTTGCACCGCGGCTACCTAGATAGCCTGACCGAAGCGGTCGAGCGGGATGGAGTCGTGACAGACGAAGAGCATCGGCTGATGCGTCTAGTCGCCGCCGGCCTCGGGCTGACAGAGGTATCACTCCCCGATGTAACCAAAGCACCACGAGGCGGTGGTGACCTCCACGCCGGGATGGCGATCTGCTTCACGGGCGACGCGGTCGACTCCGCTGGGGTCCGGATTGAGCGCTCAACGCTTGAAGGGATCGCCTCGGCGGCCGGTCTACTTACAGTTTTAGCGGTGACGAAGAAGAAGTGCGATGCGCTTGTAGCCAGCGACCCAAACAGCGCGTCGGGAAAGGCTGCGAAAGCGCGCTCTTACGAGAAACCGATCTTCTCGGTTGACCAGTTCCTCCAGCATTGCTCGGGCGCCGGCTCAGCGGCGAATAGCCTCAGGCTATGAAACCCGGCGAGGGAGTTTTCTACTACATCGACGAGAACGCGACCGACGATCTGCTGCTGGCCGTCGCCCGCAGCGAGCACAGCACCGTCGGCTCGTTGGAAGAGGCGCATACGCGCTGCAAGGCGTTCACGCTCGACCGGCTGCTCGACGTTGCCGAACCAGATTGGTCAACCGCTGGGAAGGCCCAGCCGCACATGGGAACAATGACCAACCGCCTGTGGCATCTGACGTATGTGTGCTTCACCAACAGCCAATGCTCCAGCGTGCCTGTGAATCATCCCGAGGGCTTCCACCCAAAATCGGTGAGTCTGGCTGACATCTACGAACCGGCTGGTATGGCGAAAAGTGCACGGGCATTTCTAGCGGTTTCCACCGCTCATTGCGAACCGCTTTTGGTGCCATTCCCGATCATCGGGAGCGCAATGCTGAAGCCTGAGAAAGGCGACGGCTTCCGTCAGTCTGAGGATGCCTTCCGGACGATGCTCCGCGCTGCGGTGGATCGTGTCAACCTCATCGTGCCAGCGGTTCGACTGCTTGATGATGTGCTTGAGCGAGATTAAGCCTTCCGGTCCTACGCTCGCGCCGACAGAACCCGACTAAACCGAACTTGCCTCTGACTTCCCGATCCGCGACCGCCAGTGCTCTTCGGTCTCCGGATCCATGAAGTGGACGTAACAGCCCTTCATGCCGCGGGTAAGCAGCACGCGGTAGGTGTTCTTGACGAGATCGGCGAAGGCATCGCCGGCCGGCGCCTTCTTCACTTCGCCATCGTGTGACTGATCCTTGTTCCCTACCCAACAGCCGTCACGCCAAACGAGGTCCGGGCCGAATATCACCCCGACGTAATCAAACTCAAAGCCTTGCGCAGTGTAGATACAGCCGACCTGGTTGATTCCGGCCGGGTGGCGGGCCCAGGCACCCTCTTTGGGGATCCCCTTGGCGACCTTCCCTTTGTTCGACGGTGCGTTCCACGGGTAGACGAAATCGCCGATCACGACATCGTCCACGAGGTTTCCGTCGGGAAGTGGGTTCGACCACGGCCAGCAGAATCCAGCAGCAACCCGGGCGGTGGCGCCGGAGTCAGCCTTCTCCCTGATCGCCGCGAGTAGTTCGTGGGGAGTTTCGAGAATGCGAAACTCGAACGCCTCTTGCTCGTTCCACATGGGGTTGGCGGTCTGATCGATGTCGAGAACGTCTGTCACCCAGTTGATGAAACCGTCAGAGCCTGCGCAGCGGAATTGAGCCTTGAGCTCATGCTCGTAGATCGGGCGGTCAGCGGCCGTAGATGTCTGCCTGATCAGCTCGGCTGATCCAACCTCAGACGGCCGAACTGACTGAAGGTCGTCGATGAAGAAGACGCTCACCTTGGAACAGTCGATCAACTCCCGGGTCTGACTCTTCCCGGACCGCTCATGCTTCGGCGTATAGCGTGAGACGCTTGTCTCACGGATCCGGTGGGCCTCGTCGCAGATCAGGACGTCGATCGACTCGGGCGCGGCGGTGGAGTACTGATTGAAATAGCGAAATAGCTGGGATGGCCGCTTTCCAGCGATATCGCGCAGAGCCGTGGTGAAAGCCTTGGAGCCGGTGACGTAATGGGCCTCGTGGCCGGCCCCTGCCAACCGAGCAAGCAGGTTCAGTGCGACGACCGACTTGCCCGTGCCAGGACCGCCGCGCACTAGGACTGTTGCGGGCTTTCCCCCGCCGATTGCCCTCTTCGCCTCCGCGAGTACGCGATCGCAGGCGACCTGCTGATCGTCAAGCAGGATGAACTCGCTCTCACCGTCAAGCATCTTGCCGACGTGCTCGAGAAGCTTCCGACTGGCTTTGGGCTTGCCGGCGAGAACCCGCTTGAGCACTTCATCGCCGGGTCCGGCCCCGACTGTGCTCGCGATGTACTGCGAAAGCTGGTTGGTATCCGACTCCAAGAAGAGCGGCGAGCTACCCAGGTAAGAATTGAACTTCGCAGCTAACAACGGGTCGTCGTTCTCGGCGTCGTAGTTGTGAAGGAACGCGCAGGCAGAGAGCGAGATGTTCTCCCCCTCCTCGTGGAATGCAGTATTTCCATCTTCGAGGTAGAGGCGGTACTTGTCAGCCTGGACTGACGGGTGAAGGACGTCCCGCTCCCCGCCGCCGGTCCATGTGACGATGTGCTCGCCGTCGGATGGCTCGCAAGCATCCCACTGCTTCAGCTCGACGATCGTGGCGGCATCGGCCCCATCTCCGTTGGCGCCACAAAACATCACGTCGAGCATCAGCCCCGTTGATGGCAGCTGAAACTCGATAACGACCCCTTGCTCCTCGAGTCCTGCTCCCTGCGCCGCCAGGCTTAGCGGCGGAAGCGAATTCTCCCAAGACCGGACCATGCCGTCGATCGGGGCCCGACCCAGCTGGCGCTTGTGCGCATCGGCAAGCAAGGCAGGGAGCCGATTCGACGAAACTTGATTGAAGAAGTCATCACACTTACCGGCAAACAGTCGCATCAAGAGACCTCGACAGTCGATTCAGGTAGATGAACAGAAGAATCCTAGAGCCGCTGATCGAAGACTACCTTTTGACGGACGCTGCTTCACAGTTGACAACACCGCTGCCCGTCTTACCAACCAGAACGACGCCGGTCAGGAGCCGCTACTCACTCAACCTGCGTCTCTACGTCAATCCTGTCCATCGTCACGCACGCATCTAGCCGTCGAGCTTTGGAGATAGCCCGCGGCCTTTACCTCAAACCTGCCGCCGTGTCGAAAGTCCACGGACTCGCAGCGGCGTTTCTGGCATTCTCCACACATGTCCCCTATCTACGTCGAGCGCGATGGCGGTTATGTCCAAATGACTGAGCAGCACTATTTGTCAGAAGCGGTGCTTCAGGAACTCCTGGCATCCAACCCTGAGCTCCTCAACGGCGACAACGACGCAAGTGATCGCAGGTGGCTACTCGTCAAACGCGAGGTACCTGTTCCGGATCGCGCGGAGGCCGACAGCGGGCGCTGGAGCGTTGACCATCTGTTCCTTGACCAGGACGGTGTCCCAACCCTTGTTGAGGTCAAGCAGAGCACCAACACGCAGATCCGCCGGGAGATCGTTGGGCAGCTAATCGAATACGGCGCGAACGCAGCGGTCGCCTGGAGCGTCGAGTCGATTCGTGGCGCGTTTTACTCGCGCGAACGGGCCGACGGTGCGGCCACAGCGGAAGACGAACTGGATCAGTTCCTCTTAGGGGAAGACATTGAGAGCTTCTGGGAGCAGGTGAAGACCAATCTCGCCGCTGAGAAACTTCGCCTCGTGTTCGTTGCTGACGAATTCCCGCGGGAAACAGTCCGGATGGTTGAGTTCCTCAACGGACAGATGAGCCCGGCCGAGGTGCTCGCTGTTGAGGTGCGCCAGTTCGTTGAGGTGGATGGCGATCGCAGAACACTGGTCCCCCGCATGGTGGGCCAGACAGAAGTAGCTCGAGTAGCGAAGACGCGCCGCGGTTCCAACCTGACGCAAGATGAACTGTTTGAGAGTCTCGGTCGCTTTCCGTCGGAGATCGCCGAGCGAATGCAGGATCTTTACTCATGGATGCTGGACGAGGGCGGCCGACCAG
>Ga0209702_10006639_pt1 | contig 14715 bp, 22 predicted proteins | sample FRY01_FD_187210 | JGI IMG/M metagenome (GOLD analysis project Ga0209702, IMG submission 187210) | Freshwater microbial communities from Lake Fryxell liftoff mats and glacier meltwater in Antarctica - FRY-01 (SPAdes) (version 2) | ecosystem: Environmental > Aquatic > Freshwater > Ice > Glacier... | reverse complement strand
CAATCGATCAAAATATGAAAATCTTCTCAGAAGTGCTTCGCAAACTCCCAGTGTTGAGAGGGGAAGATTAAGACCATGAAAAAATTCAATATGCCCTGTTTTAAAGGCGAATAGGTTTTTGTAAGTAACGACATTTTTGATTCAACAAAAAAAAGAGATGGCAAGGCCGGGCGGAGGATACAATGAACAGGATACAATACAACAGATGGAAAGATTTTGCGTTCCGAATGGCAGACAATGGTTGGCCAAGAAAAATCACTCAGACCAAACAGCATAAAGCTATCGTTCGCCCTGCTGTAGAACATATTTTTGAACTCATCGAATGGAACAAAAACCCCGCCATCATCAGGATAGAGTCATGGGATCACAATCGTCCCAATTATCGAAACGCAATGAAATACCCATGGGGATACAGAACCCAACCAGAATCATGCGTCGGAGATGAAGTGAGCAGGATCATTAACGACTATTGGAACCCCAACGTATACAGGTCAGACCGATTATATGAAAAATGGGATGACATGTGGGGCGGTCGCATTCATTGCTGCATCAGGGCCGGGCTCGATCTTACCGCAGAACCTTCTGGAGGGGTGGTGGGCTTTCAAAAAAAAGATCTTAAGCGAATGTATCCGGGAGGTGTCCCGAAGTGGATCAGGGAGCCATGGGGGCATCAGAATGGGGTGTGGCGACCTATAATATGGGAAGAGATCGACCACGAAGATAGCTTGTGGCTATAAGGTCACCATCCACAATACAATAGCGAAAGGAGGGAGGGATGAAAGAGTGCCTGGTGTCGGAATTCAACAAAGCATACGCGGCCATAAAATCACCAAGTATGTCGTTAATGAAAGATTTTATAATCGGGGTGCTCTCAGAGACAGCGTTCCGATGGGCCGAGAGAAAAGAACTATTAACGGTCATCGAAATTATTAAAGAACAATGCTCATTGAGTGATGAGGCCATGAGGGGATTGAAATGCAAAAAATAACGCTGAAATATAGTTTCATCAGAAGGCAAACGTTCTTCGCGAGACACATTGGATTCGGGATTAAACTGGCATGGATCCCAAGAGAACTATCATCAATCGATCTGGACGCAAAAACAATCGAGATCCCCATGTGGATGGCAATCAAACAGAACCTGCAAGATTTCGAGGCAGGAGTGAAAAAGGAGTGATAAGATAATGTCTACTGTAAATTGTTATAAATGTGAATATCGTGGAACTATCCCTGGAAATACCCATTCGTACTGTAACCACCCCACTGTAAGCCAAGATCCCAATCCTTTTGGTGCCATAAAGGAGGAAAAACAAGATGCCGAGTAAATTCTTCATATGCAGAGACAAACAGCAAATTCTGATCGAGGACTGCCTGAAAATAAACGGATGCCGAATGGGGGAAAGGTGCGCGACAGTCCCATATCTCAAAGACGTCGCCTTCGATAGGGAGTTCAAAGGTGTGTCGCCATCAAGTGCCGGCAACGGAGCACGATATATCTACCTGAAGGCGATCACAGACTATGCGATTGATCCATATGACCGAACATGGGTGGAAATCGGTACCGCAGTCCATCGGAAGTTATCCGCGCTAAAGCTTGTCACCAACGTCCTTTCAGAGGAGAAACTATCCGACGAACAGATGGAGGGGATAGCAGATCTTCTTGAGATAGATGAATCGAACCCAAGATACCATATTTTAACTGATTATAAATGCACAGGAAGTTACAAGATCACAAAGTACTTGGGCATTACGCAAACGCAGGAACCGATTCTAAACGAAGATGGCACTCCGGTTTTGCTCAAATCCGGAAAAAACAAAGGCAAACCAAAAACCATATCGGTTTCCAAAACCGATCCGGAAAAAGCAGATCTGAAGAATGAGACATACCAGATTAATCGCTATCGTTGCTTTTTGGAAAATAGTGGTTTTCCAATCTCCAAAATGCGCATCCAGGCCATACCAAGGGACGGCGCCACATACATTGCAAAAAGTCGTGGAATAACAGAAAACCTGTATATCATTCCAATCAAGCGCCTTAATGATGTTGATGTTCTCTATTTCTACGCCGAGCTTCAACATCTTGTTAGTAAAGCGTTCGAAACAAAATGGGCGCCGCGGTGCACACCGGAAGAAAATTGGGAGGGACGCCGCTGCGAGAATTTCTGTGAAATCTCAGACGCTTGCAAGGAAATGGATAGAAAAGGGCACCCGATACAACCATAGGGAGGGAAAAATGTTCATAGCGCACAAAGACACCAGATACATAGGAGAGCAGCAAGTCATGGCGATAAGACCACCGGAATTCACGAACACATGGCATCCGATTGCACACTCGACACTTATCACGGCGCTCAACACAGTCATCGGTCAGGAAGGGATCGAGATCCTGAACAAACGATATTCCCTCAATACTTCAGGATCAAAAATGTTCGGCGTATGGGAATTGTCAGATAGCGAGAACCACGGCGTTTCCGGGATGCTTGGATTCAGAAACTCAACAGACAAGAGTTTTGCACTTGGATTATGCGCGGGCAGCGTGGTGTTCGTGTGCGATAACCTCGCATTTTCAGGAGAATTCATGGAGTTCAGGCGACACACAAGTGGGTTATCGGAAGAATACCTCCGGACCCAATTCGCCAACATATTCCCCAAAATGCTATGCAAAATCAACACGTTCATGGAATGGCATAATGGGCTCAAAAAGCACAATGTCACGGATGAGGATTTCAAATGCCTCACATACGATTTCATGACATCGAAAATACTTGTTCCAAGCAAATTCAGTTCTTTTCTTGATGCATACGAAAAAGAAGGACCTGGTAATTTGTTTAGCGTTCATGGTGCGGTGACAAGGATGCTGAGAGGAAATCCTCTCGGCACAGTGGCCAACCGCACAGCCGTTCTCAACAGCAGGTTGACGCAATTCATGATTGCAAAGAATTATATTGCCGTCCCTGGTTCAACCGATGTTATCATCGATGGCCACGTTGTCAAACAATATGAGTTCGAGGATATTTTCCAGGAACCAATCGGGATTACGTCATGGATCGAAAACGAATAGTGAGGTAAATCATGGACACAGAAAGAGCATTGCAGTTATTGGAGTCTTTCAAGAATGGGATTGATCGCAATCCAGGGCCAGGCCTTACCGCCATTCTTGAATATCAGGACATCATCGGAAGATCCAATTATCAGGACATCATGGATTTCGAAGATGATTTGGACACCCAGGAAGAGAAAAAACACTTCATCTGGGTCAACTTCACGGCTCTCGCGCATGAAACAGCGCTCGATATTCTGCGAAAAACAGTGCTGCGTCGATGGGTAGAAAAGGAGGCAGAAGCGTTGGAGGTGCAATGCGAGAAGGCATGGGGACAACAACGGGAAGCCGAAACAAAACTGCGAGAGGAGGAAGCAAGGTTACAAGGATACAAGAAGGCGATTTTCAAAAGGATAAGAAAAATAGAAGACGAAAAGGAAAAATTATCGAGACGTCTTTCAACAACACAACAAGAAGTGGTAAAAGAAAGAAAGAAAAACAAATTCCTGACAGTGGTGAACCAGACATATTTCAAAAAGGCGGGTGATCTTGCAAAGATAAGAGCACTTTTAGCGCAATAAAAGGAGAAAGTAATGGAGCGGACAAAAATCCAGTACAGGTTTGTTGAAAAAAATCGGATTGAGGTAGTTGGATTCACCAACGCAAGCACACTCGCGAAAATCGCAGAATTGTTTGGGTTGGGAGTAGCAGGGGCATATGTAGAAGGCAAACCCTACTATCGCCTGATCAGTACACAACCGTGCGTCATTATCACATCCGATAAGATTATTTACCTGTGCCCAGGGCAAAAGTACTCAAGGCAAGAATTTGGGATGATAGTCTCGTCGATGAAAGAGTCCGGATGCAGGCTGCAGCGTCTGATCAAAGAAAGCAAAAAAGCCGCAACAAGAACACTCGAAATCTAATTGCAAATTGAAATACTAGACAGTACAGAAAAAACACAACAAGAAGAATTAGTTGAAGACTTAATTCAAATAATAACTGTTTTTAGTTGTAGATTGCAAGGAAGAAGAGCTAATAGAACTAGAAAAATGATTGACGAATTAATTAAGGATGGAGGATAATTATGGACCCTGTTGGAGTTATAGAAATATTAAAAAGAGTTTTTACATTTGGAGATGCCTCGAACACCCATTTGGATATTGTGAGGTATTTAAATGGAGCTAGGATTAAAGAAGCTACGTATTCAAAATGGGGCAGAAACGCATTCCAACCACCCATATGGCATGAAGAGGGTAAAGTAACGAAGACAAAATGCTAAGTGGGGGTAGCCAATGGAACCAGAAGACCTGATTTTATGTCCGTTCTGCGGAGAGCGCGAGGCATTAAAGCCGGTGGAGTTAGATACATGCCGCGGGGAATCGTGGAAAGCCATCAAGTGCCTGTCTTGTGGAGCGCAGGGGCCTATGTCCAAAAATGGGTTAGAAGCCAATAGTCTATGGCAAGGGCGGTATAACGCATAGGAGAGGAGGGATTATGGAACCAGCAGGGAAAGAACCGGAATGGATAGACGACGAGGAAACCGAACGCCTGAAAGCCCTGCACTTGGAAATGTCCATACCGGACTACCGGGAACGAAAAAGACACCTGGAATGGGAGATTGAGTTGGTTCAGTAAGGGAAGGCATAGTGTGGAGCAATTAAACCTACTGTCAGGCAAAACAAAGACCGACATTGCCATTGCCTTCATTCGGGAGCATGAGCCGGAGGAAGGTTTAAGTGAGAGAGAATGGATATGTCCTAGTTGTAGTAATGTAGTTAATAGAGATAAAAATGCTAGTTTAAATTTAAGAGATACTGAAAAATATAAAGTAGCCTGAAATATTCAATAAATACCGAACGTTAATCGGGAATTTAAGCCTTTGGAGTGTTAAACAAACTTTAGTAGTATTAGCAATAATACAAAAAAGAACACTATGAATAAGGAATGAAACATATAAGTTATAAAATTTATAACTTCTTATAAGTTTTCAGTAACGGTCAGGTGAGCTAAACATTACCACGAAAAAATCGCCCTGAACCAGTCGTGGTTAATGACTGGTTCAGGGCGAGGGTTTCGGAAACCCTCGCCCCATGCTCGCCGAGAATCAAGCGAGATGCCTACCCAAAAGGGAGGTAGAGGCCTCGAGAAAGCTGAGGCAAACCGATGACAGCCGGGAAAGACCGGCACGATTCACAATATCGACGCTCATTTCTTCTCAGCATCCGGAACAACGGGTATCGTGCCAGTACCCTTTTTTGCCTCAACATCAGACGGCACAGTTTTTGCAACGAGACTCTTTTTTATCTCAGCCTCAATAACAGAAATTTGTTCCCCGGTGATACCGGGCAGCGTCCTCTTGACAATCAGTTTCCTGATCTCACCACTGAAGAACTCAGACTGTACAGCTTCTTCGGCCTCTACTGCGTCTTTGATGCTGAGAATAAGTCTTTCAGCGTTAAACTTCTTTTCATGAGTAATGGCCATATCATTAAACGATGCTCCCATCCCCTGCCATTCCATCCAATACTTCATGCATAGAAGTCGCGTCTCAATTTCAGAATCAACTTTCTCAGACAGCGAAGTATTTAAAAACCGGAATGTTTCCTTCAGGGAATCCCCGCTACGCCTTTCTTTTGATTTCGCAATCTCGCGAAGAGCACTGAGATTCGCCATGCCATACATTTCGTCACTCTTCTTTTCCCAGAATTTCAAGATCGCGCTTATGGAATCGAGTACCTTGGATTCGAGCCAAGCAGGGCGAGCCCCTTCCGAATCAAATTCAAGTATCCTCGTAGGCCCCACTTCAACAGCAGAATTATCCCCACCATCTCCAAGGGGTTCTTTCGGTAGAGCCAGCATAGGAAAAGCAGCGTTTGTAATAATTTCATCGGCGGAACTCGCATCTCTGATAAGCGAAGCATCAATCAAGGAAATATCGGCAACATCAGATACGCTATGGAAAACATTCCTGACATCCTGGCCATTCGCAAACCAGGCAAATGGAATTTTTCCCAATGTATTTGCCCCTGTTTTCTCAAGAAATGGCTCTTCAGAAGTGTCTTTTGGGATAACCCAAACCTCCCATTCCTGCAGATCCCAGATCCGGACAGAACCATCATCTTCAAAAAGCTTCAAGTAAACGAGAGCTGGCCTGTTCGTTGTAGGGTCCCGCTTATATGCCCAATCCAAAATATGCAATGGGGAATAATATGCGAGATATGGGTATACTCCATTTGCTATTTCCTCCGCAACCGTTTCGAAAGGCCCACTTGCCTTATCGACAAATATCCCACAATGTCCGTAGATACTCGCCCACCGTCTTTTCAAACTCCAGAAATTGCTCCAATTAGTTCCGAATAAGTCGCAATCGTTAACGAACATCTTCCACGATGCATCCTTGTTCAGCGAACCATACTCCTCGATGAAAGGAGCCTCTCTCAGAAAATCCGACATAACGTCGACTATTCTCTTGGTATAATTAAAACCAAACGCCGCCGCTTTTCTTGCCCGGAAATTTACCGGGTCAGCCTCGAACTGCCTCAGCACCCCCCAATCAACAAGCGCCTTGGCGCCCTTATATGCCGCCTCGTAAAATTCCCAGTCGCCTTTTTTCTTGTCATAAAGCTCGTTTGTGCTCAACAATTCTTCCCTGTTCATGACGCTCCCTCCTCATTTATATTTTTCTTGTTTGCGGACCTTGAACCTTTTCTCTGTTAATCTATAACGCACTGCGTCATATTCGTGATTTTCTGATGAACCTGAAATATCCTCAACGTTCCGTATATCTCTCGGCAAAGTCGGAACAGTCCGGATGAATTGCCGACAATTCGAAAACACAAACAGACCAGGCCCTTCATTCGGAATCTTTTTTGAGTTTGAAAGAAAGCTCTGTAACCGTTGCAGCCCCTGCACCCGGCTGCCAGGCCTCTTGTCGGCTTTCGTCCACGTCACTCCATTCTTTTTCATATCAACCGCTATGCACATACCGTTCACTTTATCATAGATGGATGAATCAGCGGCGCCCGGATGAATCGTATTGTTTCCAATAATGCTTCTCAGACCTTTCGACTTCTCTATCTTATTTATTTCTATGGCAATATCTGAAGCCAGCATCATACACCCTTCGTCCGGGTTCCCGTTCCACCCATAGCTCTCATGAATAAGAAAAAGACTGCCGGCCGGAAATGTGCGCTTACTTCCATCCGAAAGCGTTACTTCCGAACCATCGCTCTCAGCCCACCAGCAAACAGCAAATGGTTTTGCGGAACCCCAGTCGAATGACCGGTCGACATAAAATGTTTTCGGTATTTCGAATGGAGTTAAAACTTGACGGGGTTCATCCCAGAAATCTTCAAGCGGACCACCCGATGCGACATTCCAATCACCAAACAACCAGGCTTTCCGCTTGTTTCTATCCTTTATGGATTCGAGTCTCTTAATATATTCCGGATCAGCTGCAAGCAAGGCCTTGTTTTCATAAATACTGCCATGGATGCGCACACGCTGCTCATCCTGTGGGCTCGTGATGATTACTCCGGCCGGCGCCGGATCGATGAAATAAGATTTGACCCAAGATCTGCCCACGCCCCATGGGTTTGTTGTCGATCGGTATTTCCTCGGCACACCGGGATGACTTGACCTGCAGCACGCTTTCATGTCCTCATAGCATTTATTGTCTGGCCAACCGGTCAACTCCTCCCAGGCTATAAACGGGAGCTCGTGCCCATGGAAATTCCAGTAATCGGATGGATTATCCATATGCCTAAGCAGGAGCTCTTCTCCATCCGGCCATCTCCACTGATATTTTGCTTCGTTGTACTTCGCTCCGGGAAAGATCTGATAAAACCAATGCTTTGTTCTTTGGATGATGTCGTCAAGCTGTTTATATGTTCTCCTGAATATGACGCCACGCCAGGCCCTGCCATAACCGACGCCGACATCTTGCGCGAAATCAATGAGAAGGGAATCAGTCTTCTGGCATCCCCTTGTCCCCTCATACAGCACCTCATAGACGGGACATGACAGATAGACTGTTTGGCTTCCTTCTTGTGGTTCCCATATAATCTTTTTTTCTGTTGGATCAGGCATGATGAAGCTCTTGTTCTATCCTAACGTTAGATTCACCCAATTGTTTTTGCTGCGCCTTTGCTTGTATTGCCCAGCCTGCGACATCCGTGGCCCTTCCCGGTACAACCATTACACCAAAATCACCGGAAAGTTCCACTTCCTTCTTATCGCCATATCCCCTATCTTTAAGGAGCGTCTTGCATGCATAAATGATGCACGCGGAATCGTTTGCCTTAATATTCTCAAGTAGTTTACTTTCTACGAAGTCTTTTTTTTCTTCACAGATTTCATCAAAGATAGCTTTGAATTCCGGATAGTTATCTCTCCACTGGTTGACCGTGACACGCCTTATTCCGACGGCCTTGCATGTATCAGCAATATTGAAACTATAATCGATAAAGTTCTTAAGCCACAAGTCTTGTTTCTCTTTTGTTTTTTCCAAAATCATTTTGTGGGCTTTTTCAAGAGCGGAGCCTATTTCATTATCTTCGATTTGCACCCAGGGCACCTTTTCTTTCCGAATTTCCGTAAGGGCGCCCTTGAATTCCGCATCTTCTTTTTTCCACTTATGAAAAAGAGGGACGGACACATCCGCTCGTTTTGCAGATATAACCATCCCATCGCCACTATCCTTGTAATTTTGGATAACTGCCTGTTTCAATTCGGCTTCGAGTTCGGGAGCTAAGGCGATGCTTGGTGTGTATTTTGCGAAGAATCTTTCGCCGGTAAGAGTTGATTTGAATTTTTGCTTTTCTTCTTTTCTTTGCTCTTTCAGGTCATGCGCGGCCTTTTTTGCGGCTACCCTTTTTCGTTTCTTCTCTTCTCTTGCCTGTTTGTTCTTAAGGTACTTTGCTGCTTTTTCTCTCCGCTCGATATTCCACTTCATCCTTACGCCAAGCGTCTGGTCACGCTCTTTCTTCCTGGCCGCATCCCCGATACCTTTGAGCCGATAATATTCAGCCCTGAAGGCCTGGTCTTTACCCGTCCACCCCGTCAAGGTCCCATATGCAATCTCCATTGTGTCGCACGTAGGTTTCATGCGGTATTCGTGCTCGACATACTTCAGAAGAAATTCCTTTTTTTGTTTCACTGTTGCAGCATAACCGCTGAAAAAAATCGCTTCGGGCTCCTTACCTGATGACATATCTGCCATACTATTTCTCCTTTTTATTAATAAATAATCGCGAACAACCATTTTTTACTTGACATCATAAGATTTAATTATAATACTTTGCAAGCATAAAAATAAGTTATGCGTAAACAGAGTAGGTAATCTCTAATAAGCGAGGTAGCTATGCCGTGGAAATTAGATGACAACAAAAACGTAGTGATGCAGGGTGAAAATCCAGTATTCGTTCACCCGGATGGAAGAGAAGAGCCATTTAACGGGGATTCGGTACTCATCAGATTAGGTGAGTTGAAAAATGAATCCAAGGATCGAAGGCAGAAATATTCCGATTTAAAGAAAAAAGTACAGCCGCTTCTCGATTCCGAATATGCCGAAGACCTTGATGGATTTTTGAGTAAAGCACATGAGTCCATCGAACTCGTAAAGAATTACAAAGAAAAAGGAAATCCCACGGCGACTGAAATAGACAAGATCAAAGAAGGGGTTGCCGAATTATTCGAGCGTCGAATCCAAGACAAAGAAAAAGCGCATTTAAGGGAGCTCGAAACAAGAAACAATGTAATCACCGAAAAAACAAAACAGTTGCATCGGATGCTTATCAAGAGCGAATTCGACAGAAGCGATTTCCTGAAAGAAAAAACCCATTTGATACCTGAAATGGCCTATGACACATTTGGTAAGCAATTCATCATCGAAGAATCAGATGGGAAAGACCCGAAAGTATTCGCCTTGGATGACACTGGAGAAAAGATCTTTTCATTGCAGGGATCAAAGTATGCCGACCCACAAGAGGCCATAGAGATCCTGGTTCGCGCACATGTTCAGCGAGACAAAATATTAAAATCATCTTCTGGTGGTTCCGGAGCACAAGGTGGGTCCGGCTCCAAACAATTCACCGGAACAACAATTGACGCTTCAGATTCGCAAGCGGCTTCCAATAACCTTGAGAAGATCGCCAGAGGAGAGGTTGTCGTTACACGATAAACATAGCAGATAAGTTCATGTTTCATACCTCATTGGTTTTATGGCGAAAAACGTAAACCTATTCATTAAGGAGGCATGGACATGGCCATATCAAACACACTTACCGCTATTCTCCCGAAAATTCTCGCAAGAGGATTACTGTCACTTCGTTCACGAGTCCTCATGACTCGCCTTGTCAATCTCGACTATGCCATGGAGGCCGCGAAAAAGGGCTCCACTATTGACGTACCCGTGACCGCGGAACTTACCGCAACAGATGTAACACCGGCCCCGTACCCCGCAGCACCTGAAAACCTCACCATTCCGACCGTACAAATCTCACTCAGCAACTGGCAGAAAGTCAGCTTTGGTCTTACTGACAAAGAGCTTGGGGAGATCGATGCCAGAAAAGACTTTATTCCTTTGGAAATGAGCGCAGCATTTGAAGCACTTGCCGTAGCCATTAATACTTCCGTATTCGCGGAGTATCCTGGTGTTTACGGTTATGTCGGCACGGCCGGGACAACTCCGTTCGGTGCCGGTGTAGAAATCCATTCTGCTACAAACGCAAGGAAAGTTCTCAACCTGCAGCGTGCCCCTCGTGGCAATCGTAAAGCCGTCCTGGACTTCGATGCTGAGGCTTATGCCCTTGCACTCTCGCAGTTCTCCGACGCGGAGAAAGTGGGAAGCTCTGATGTGAAAATATCTGGAGAGATTGGCACGAAATTCGGAATCGCCTGGAATGCGGATGACGGCGTACCGACGCACACCGCCGGGACCGGCGCCTCGATAGCCACGGATACCGCAGAGTATGCGATTGGTGTAAAAACCATCGTCCTTCAGGCAACGGGAACGGGCACCGTGAGGGTCGGAGACGTTTTCACCATCGCCGGTGATGATCAGAATTATGTTGCCACGGGAGCACTCGGTACCATCAGCGGTCAAACGCTCCTTTTCGAACCTGGTCTGAAGGTTGCGATCGGAGCAGCGAATACCGCCATTACACTGAAGGCGACCCATGTTGTCAACCTGGCTTTCCATCGTGATGCCTTCGCTCTTGCGATGAGGGCACCTGACGAGGCATTGAAGGAAGTCTTTACACCGGATAACAGCTTCACCCTGCAGGACTCGTTTTCCGGTCTGATCATGCGGCTCGAAGTGATTCGGATGTACAAACAAGTCATGTGGGAACTCGACTGCTTGTGGGGAACAAAATTGATTCGGCCTGAGTACGCTGTCCGGATCGCAGGATAACATGGCAAAATGATCGAAAGCCACATGGTCTTCATGACATGTGGCACAATCTTAAAAATGGAGGTTTTTATTATGAATACGAAAAAACAGTCGATCAAGCTGACAGTGCTCAGTGTCCTTGCTGCCGTGTTTATGCTTTTCGCCGTTCCGATATCGGCGAACGCGGCGGGGGTGCTGTATGGAACAAATGTCCCTACTGCTGATGCTACGGCAAATAATACGGTCGCAGATGTAATCGGAAACAAGACGGATGCCGCGGCTGCCGACGCCGTTAGCACCACGGAAAGCCTCATGGCCTACATGAAGCAGTGCGTAACTGCTGATTTGGCCGATAACATTCTCATCGACTCTCTTATTGCTGCGGAGTTGGCCGATAACATTCTTATCGACTCTCTTATTGCTGCGGAGTTGGCCGATAACATTCTTATCGACTCTCTTATTGCGAATGAGCTTTTGGACAATGTTATTATCGACTCTATCCTTGAGGACACGGGAACGAGCATACCGGCAACCATTACGACCATGCAAAGCAATGTGACTGATATATTGGCAGATACTGCGACAACCATACCGGCTACGCTCGCCGCTATCCCTCAGTGTGTCCTTAAGGCTGATGGGGCGGTACTTGCAGCGCTTGATCCGATCTTCACCATTACGGGTGGCCCGGTACGCTGTAAGATTGTCGGTCTGGTGACAACGGTAATCGGCGGGGCTTCCAACGGGAGGCTTCAGCATATTGTAACCGAGACTGCGGCCACGGTTGACCTGAATTTCGGGGCCGTTGCCATCGCCGCAACCGCTGGAACATTTTACTACAATGTCGGCGCGACAAGCGTTTTTACCAATAGTGCGGGTCTTGGATTCTTACTTGCTGATCCGGTTACGGTCGAGGAAACCGAATTCCTGCTCGCTCCAGGAGTGGTTCAGTTCCTTTGCGACGGGGCGCAGGATGGAGTTATAGCCTGGTACATAACGTACACCCCGCTTTCACCATTGTCGGTTGTAACTGCGGCACCTTAAGCATTTACTTTAACACATTATCTTCTGGTCTGATATCGGGAGTCCCTGAATCAGACCAGACAAAAGGAGAAAAGAAATGATTCTTCCGACCGTGAGAATAAAAACGAAAAGCAAGGGAGGATTCTTGGTAATAAACGAATCCGATTTCAACGAAAAAATCCATAAACTGTTTGAAGACGTGGAAGAAGACAGTGTCGCTACTGAAGACAACACCCCGGTCAGCAAAAGCAAGACACCTGAAACCAAACCCAAAGCCAAGGACCCTTTTGCCTGATGATTTCAAAGAAAGGAAAAACAAATGGCCTACAGCACAGATGCGGACCTCCAGGACATCAGATCAACGATCATGAGTCTTGGCGTGGCGGACTGGTCCGATTTCCACGATTTGGCAGAAACAGCAATCAACAAAGACATCGAAGTAAAATGGTATAGAAAAGCGTCAGCATACATCGGTTATGACTGGCGATACACCGCGTTTGACGCGACACTCCTTCTTTCTTCAGCAACACAACTCCTCGATTTATCCTGTTACAAAACCCTTTTCTTAATATATCGATACCTCGCTCAAGACACCACCATTGAAAGAGACGCCTACGGTCAACAACGAGATTACTGGGAAGGGATGTATGGTAAAGAATTGGAGCGTGTTGTGGAGTGCGGACTTGATTATGATTGGGATAAGGAAGATTCGATCGACTCGTGGGAAAAGTCTATCAGCAGACCGGCGAGAAAGTTGAAAAGAGTATGAATCATGAAACTGGTCATAAAAAAACAGATGTTAACAATCACTATCGATACAGAGGGGGCAAAAGAATTGCTTACCATAGTTGATTCCATTATTAATTCACCAGACCTCTCCGCAGCAGCCGCGAGTTTTGTTGTAGATTCAATCTTATCCAAAACAAAACAAGGGATCGATGTTGATTACAATTCTTTTGATCCTTACAGCCCAAAATATAAGAAGAGAGGGCGAGTAAATTTAACAAGAACCGGCGCCATGCTAGGATCAATCGGTTACAACACGTTCGGGCCTACTTCCGCTGAAGTGAGTTTTAATTCCGGCGAACAAGACACCATTGCATCGTACCATAATCAAGGAACATCGAAGATGCCGCAGCGCCATTTTTTTGGTTTTTCAGATGATGATTATGGGAAACTTCTTGGCGCCGTGTATTTTGATCCACTCGATGAAGAAGTGCCTGTATCCGCTCCACTGAATTTTAACATGTCACCTGCAGCACCAAGACCCTCACCGAGTATGGCGCCGGTTGGTGAACGGATTGGCGCAAACATATACAAGTTTATAATGAGCGATGGCTCCATAGTGATTACAAACCACCCGGAACAATATCAGAAATAGGGATATAAAATGGCATCAACAAGCATCAGGGAGAAGATTATAGCAAGAACGGTCGTGGTTCTTCAGGCTGTTACATCTATCGAGCATGTCCGAAGAAAAGTAGCCCTTTCAATCGAAGAGCTTCTCGAAATGCCTGCAACACTATTCCCTCTTTGTTGTGTCACGGCTGGTATGCCGATACCAAAGAATAACGAAAGCCCCCGATTATACAAAGCGGCCCAAACCAGTAATGTTCTTTCAATACTTTCAATCAGCATACGAACTTATGGGTACGATAAATCAAATCCGGATACCGCAATGTCTTCTATTGCTGACGATATTTGGGATGCTCTTTATAGTGATCCGACGGTAAATGGATTGGCAGAATCCGTAAGGGTTGTACCTGTAAAAACTACTTTGTTCTTTGATCCTTATTTTAGATTCGATTTTAACTACAATGTGGAATACATCCACACGACAGGTGGGATATGACAATAGCGGCGAACGCATCAATTAAGTACGAAAGCGGCCGGTCACTCGTTGCATTCAAGGCCATGACCGATTCGGGCGATCACACCGTGTTTTCCGTTTCAGATCGTATTTGGAGCGGGCGCGCCGGATATGAGCCTGATATAAGACCTGACGGCATTGCGAGCGGAATCACTATCTTGTCTGCAGATACACTGGCTGACAAAATTGCTGTTACAGATCTTACGGCGTACCTGGCCGGCGTTTTGCGAAACGTAACCAACACGACCGTTACGATTACCAGGGCAACGGTTTCCGACTACGTAATCAATTCCATCGTCTTGACTCCTGTGGCACCATCCTCAGCAACCCTTTCAGCCATAAAAGGCGTAGAGGGGAGTTCTTTTATCACTACCCGCGGTGCAACTGGAGG
>Ga0209702_10006638_pt1 | contig 14721 bp, 14 predicted proteins | sample FRY01_FD_187210 | JGI IMG/M metagenome (GOLD analysis project Ga0209702, IMG submission 187210) | Freshwater microbial communities from Lake Fryxell liftoff mats and glacier meltwater in Antarctica - FRY-01 (SPAdes) (version 2) | ecosystem: Environmental > Aquatic > Freshwater > Ice > Glacier... | reverse complement strand
CTCAGTTACTATCAGAGAATGAATTCTTCATTTTGAAGTCCACCGAAATCTATGACCTGCAAGAAAATGCAACCTTGTTCTTAAAAGAACACTATGAAATAACGGGCAAGAAAGATCATCTTGGTACCGATCTATTTTTGATTGAGCAAGTTCAGTTGCCTGCTCTTCCTGCTTATCCCGAAGCAATTGGTCTTAGTGCTAGAACTTGGTCTGATACTACGGGTAAATTTAGTCGTGAAGGTACGTATCTAAGTTACGACAAAGGCAAGGTGACTATACAACTTCCTGAAGGAAAAATAATCCAAGTCGAAATGCCTAAACTCGATTCTGTGTCTCAGACGTTTGTGCGCAAGCATATCAAGTTCGCGGCTGATGCCAAGAAAGCTGAAGCACTTAAATTGAGGTTAGAACAGGCCGGTCAGTAGAATAACCTGTTTCTTGGTTGCTCACTGGTGGCTTGGTCAGCTCTAAAACGTCCCGTAACGCTTTGCGGGCAGTTTGCCAGTAGTTTGCCTTAACCTAGGTTTGGTCGGCCTCACAAGACAACTGCGGGTCTGCTTTGGTGGTTTGGGTGGCCTAATGCCCTTTGGTAAGCCAAAACAGCCCTCCCACGCTCTGTTTGGCGCGTTTTGGTGCCTGTTTTGGCAAACTATGCCCAAGTGTCTAGGTTTGCTGTTTAGGGACGTCTGGCGTGGCAGCAAATAGCGGTGGTTCGGCAAGACAACCTTTTCCAGCGAGTAGGTGATCGAATATCAAACAAGGCTTTGGATTTAACAAGCACCCTGTTCTATCAAATTCGTCAGTTCCCCAACATTCGCATTTGTTAGATTGGCAGACGCGATAGCATAGGACAGCGTGAATTCGATTTGGCTTGCAAAATCCACAGTGGTCGCTGTCAATGGTTCGGCCACAGATAGTACACGTAATCATGGATGCCAACCAATATCATGAGATAAAGTGGCGACAAGGTTTGTTAAATCGAGAGTTTCCCAATTTTCATATCTATATACAAAAAATGTTGATATTTCAAAAATACCAGTATTGACCGTTATTGTTCTGTCATAAACTAATGACTTCGGTGTTCTTAATTTAACGTCACCAAGGGTGGCAGTGCCCCTCAGTTTAGGTTTAAGAGGAACACTTAAAGGAGGAGGTTCATGCTCCCAGGTTGGTAATTTTATGGTATCAACATTTCCATAGGTAAAATTCTGTACTACCTCTCCGTAACCCACTTTTACAATACCGTTAAAACCGGGTTGGTAAGGCCCGCTGGGTAAGCCTGTTGCAGGGTCTATAGGTTGCATACCTACTAATTTTTTAGGAACTCTAAATTCGTATTCATTTTTTGCCACTCTGTCTTCATTGATCCGGTATTTGTGAGGGAAATAATCTGTACCGTTTTCTTGCAGAGAAAAACAAGTTCCGTTTACGTGTATTTCTGTTTGTAAGTCCCACACACAAGGGTCGAGATTAGCCTGTGTTCTTAGAACTAAAGAGCAGCCTATAGTCAACCTCATTATCTTACTTATATCTAACTCCGTTTCTACTGGTGAAGGGTGCCCGTCGTTGTAATTTATAGTAAAAAAGTCAGGTACTGGTGTTATGTGAAAGTAAGGAAACGCACCATGCGGCCAGTATCCCACTGAGTTGAGGGTTGAATCATATTTTTGCCCTGATATGAACTTGCTGTACCCTATCGCTCTCCTCCCAATTGACAAACCTGGACCTAAACCATCTGAATCGTGGGTAGTGGATTTTGTAAAACCGTCATTCCAAAGAGGTTCAAAATTATCTAATTTCCACCTAGGAGCCAAATAAAACGGATAGGTCACCGGGTGCGGGGCGTATTGCCTGCAAGTTGGATTTTTTTCAGCTAAGGTAAGACAGGATTCGTTTAGGGGGTTGTCGGAGTCATCAGGATTTTCAAATTGATTTGTTCGTTCTTCGCTTCCGTTAATTTCTTCTTGGTATTGTCTCTCGATATCACAAGCTAAAATAGTAAGACCCTTCCTTGCTATCATTCGAAACTTAGTAGTTTCTAAAGGAATGTACAATTCATACGGCAGCCCTTGGGGACCGATTAGCTTATTAGGGTATTGAATTAACGGTCCATCATTTATCTGGTAGTAAAAAGTCCAAGGTTGAACACCTACGGTAATATCAGGGGCTAGCATAAGTATTCTTATGGTACTTTGTTGCTCTAATGTATTAAGTATTCCATCATTGTCTTGATCTTCTGGAAAAACAATATGAAAATTTTCGTCATAAGAAGTCACCAAATAGGTTGTTCTGGCCCCTCTTACTGTTTGACCAAACTTATTCGTACCAGTTCCGGTATATCTTTTGTTCGTAAGATAAGTTTCGATAGGAAAAGGTAATTCGGAAAAAGGAATACTAATAACGTGAAAGGTACTTAACTCGTTGGCAAAAATCACCCCGGTGTCAGGCACATTTTCAAAAACTAAATCCTCTATTGTAAATGTAGCTACGTTACCTAGCACTCCATTCGGCACTCTCAATGTCATAACTATGGTTTCTAGAACATAATCAGGTGCTATTCCAAATCCTCCCGGTAAAAAATCAACAGGAGTAGGGTCTACTACTATCGTTCTGGTCATGTCGGCAGATAGATGTGTGTTGCCGTTTAATTCTATTACAGGATCTCCCTCTGTTTCTATTTTCCATCCTAGTCGCAATCCTGCCATGTCGGGTGCAGTAAAATCTAAATTAGGTACGGGGTAACCTCCGTTTATGTAAACATGATCTGGGGTGTCGTAAAAAGGATCTGCGATATTACCTCCTAATTGGTTGGGAACTGATGGGCTCACATAATTAACATCTTGCGAGAAGTCTCTAACACCGTGTGATCCCGGTATCGCGTAACGTCTAGTTTCATTATTACCGCCGTTCCACAAACTTGCACTATCCGTCAATATCGCTAATTTTTTACGCGCAGCAAATGTGTGATTACATAAACCTTTACTATTTGCTAAGTAGGGTGTGATAGGTCCCGCGTCAAGTATTTTTTCTTGTGGGTCAGATAAAGGATTGTAAATATAACTCTTTACTCTTGTTGGACGAGAATTAGGTTGTAAAAACGTACCTAGGTTAGGGGAAACCATAAATGAACCTATGTCCGCGAAATTTCGGGTGAGTATGTATCTAAACTGAGAAGATACATTTCCTTCTTCTGTATATTGCTCCACCGCCCAAGAAACAACAATTTCATTTTCTTGGTTGAACAACGCGAAGCTTACTTTAATATCATTTCTTGGAGTAAGATCTAATGGATCATCCGAGAAAACGGGGAACCCTCCTGATCCTACTAATCTTATTGAAAAATCTCCCGCAGGAAGGCTGTAGTTTAAAACCTTCCAATCGTCTATCATTACCCATTCATGATCTAGTAAGGATAATAAGTCTGGATATATTCTCAGTACACAACTATCACAGCAACATCCTGGAGAGAAAAGGTTAGTCACGTTAGTTACAGTCCTTATAGATCCAAATCAATTTACGTGAGGGGTCTTCTCTGATGCAAACAATCTCAGAACCTATAGAAGCAGTACTCGTTGATAGATTGTAAATGTCTTCTGTCGTGCCGGGTATGATAGTCAATTTATCATCTTTATCAATGAAGTGGTAAGATGCTTTTCCTTTGCCTAATGTCGTGCCCGCCTTAGCCGTAATCGCTGTCGTCACTTTCATTATTATAGTGTCGTATTGACCTACTCGTGCCTTAGGTCGTCTGGTGATACCAACACCAATCAGCTTCAATAGCTCTTCTGCATCAGGACGGCTGAATCCTACAACTTCATTATCTTCTCTTTCAGTTGCCATAATGGGACTCAGGTAGCACGTCTAATGAAACTAGAGAATTCAAGTTCGTCGTGGAGATCAAATTTTATGAACTTGTAGGTGGTTTCTGAAGCGGCATCTTCAAGATCCTTCGTTGCTGCTAAACGTTTACCCGCACCATTTAATAGACCAATGTAAGGAGTATCTGGTGTGCCTTGCGTGAAAAATTGAGTTAGCTTAGCGGGCGACCCTAGTTTGTGTCTTGGGCCTTTATCAAGGACATTAAGATCCCAAGTTGATTTCTTGTAAGTCATCTTGTATTCTATCCGCCAATAGGCAATCCGGTTAATGTACCCTCTAGCAGCTTTATTGAGTGTGAGCAACAGAGTGTGTTTAGGGTACCCAACAAAAGCAGTTTTGTTGACTGTGCTATTTCGATTTGAGATTGCAACTTCTGAAAGTGAAATAGATTCGTATTGAAAAAAGTCAATTGAGATCAGTTTCCTTTTGACAGTCAAATCATCATCGAAATCATCACCGGCACTATTCACATAGCGTTTACCTTTTGCATCAACGTATGAAGGTTCGTCATAACTTTCAAACGATAATTCAAATACAGGTGTCCAAGTATTTGGGGGTCCGCTTCCTTCTTGCTTAACGTTGCCAGTTTCAAATACACATGTAATTTCCCAGAAATGAGTATTCTCCTTACTACGCGCTGCCGCCTTAGAAATGCAAACTGCGCCGTAGAGTGTTTGAGTGATACCGACGGTAGGTAGGTCAGCATTCCCTAAGACGTTAAATCGTGTTTCATCAGCTAGCTCTGTTTCAACTAAGAAAACATAGTTCTCAGTCAATTTGACATTTGAACCATCACGCTTAATGTCGGCTCCACCGCTTCTGCGTTCGCCTACTAATCTTGTTTGTCCCATCGTATTTATCTTGCCCTAGATAGGACTCCCATTTTCTCTAGTTCGGTGAGGATTTTTTGAGTTAAACCATTTTGATTATCAAGGAGTGTTTCGGTTATTGTTTTTGCTTGAGTCTTTTTGATACGTTCTTTGCGGCGATCACGCATAAACTTTAAGAACTCAGAACTCCCCGCTGACACAGCTTTATTTTCAGGAATTTGCTGCATTGGATTACTCTGCATGTATTCGGCTACTCTTTGTGCCGCAAATTTAGCTTTGTTTTCGTCACTTATTCCCTTAGATTCTTCAATCGTTTTCAATTCTTCTTTGAGTTTGTCTGCTGGAGACTTTAACGCCTCTATGATCTCCTTGCCTTTATTCAATTGCTCTAAATTTAATTTTCCTGCAAGTTCCTCTACCTTAGCCTTATTTCTAGCTATTTCTAAACCAATAGCCGCTTGGTTAGTGCCAGCTACTTTCAAGCGGTAGATGTGGTCCTCTTGGGATTTTCTTATCTCTCCTTGCGTAGACCAAGTAGAAGATTGAGTTGTGAAATTGGCTGCCTCAATAGCCATCCGTTTTGTATTCTCTAAAGAAGCCTCAGTTTCAGTACGTGCAGAATCCATCATACTTCTGACTTTAGCTATTTCTTTAGCTTTCAACTGTTCTGCTTCGACTGCTTTAATCGTTGATTCGGCTACTCCATCATTTGTCATTGTCTGTATGATTAGTTGTTCGTTAGTCAAAAGAGCATATTTGTATTGTTCCTGCATGGACTTCAATACGTTACCTGCTTCTTCATCTCGCATACTGTCAACCAATGCCATACCTTCTGGGTTGGCTTTTTCTCTTTCTGCTTGGTCCTTGCGTAATTGGTGAGGGCTCAATCCAATGTCTCTGCCTTGGTTCTGTATCTTTTCTAAATCCTGGGCTAGTTTAACATTGTATTGAAGGTCTGCTAATTGTTGAGCATGGAGTTTTGAAATTCCTTCCATGGTGTATTTCTTAACCAGTAATTCTTTATTGGTTATCCCAATCAAACTTAATTCTTGGTTTGATTTTTCTTTCAAAGAGAGCAATTCATCATTTGCAGATTCTTTACGTTCTTTGTCCTGTAAGCGTCTAGCCTCATTTATTCGTTCATCGTTGAACCCTTCAAATTTCATTTCGGCTAGCTGTTCTTTATTCTTTCTGTCTCCAGATGGGTCAAACAGCTTATCACTAGCTCCAATACGTAATGCTCGAATCCTCTTTTCAATTCCTTTGTTTCGTTCTGTATTACCTTCGTCAAGTTCAGTAGTCACACCTGATTCATTTAATGATTTAAGCTGCTTCATCCATTCCTCTTTAATTGGAGCAAGCTGAGCCAGTTGTTCTTTTAATCCAGCTATTCTTTGTTTCGAAATTATTTTCTGGGAATAATCTCCGCCTCCCATATCCAATTTATCTGACGAATCTGACTGGAAAGTTTCTAGTAGTTTTTCTTCACCCGCTAATTGTTTAGCAAGCATGATTTCACGCTCATTAGCATCAGCAACTCTATCAGCCACAAAATCTTCTCGATTGTTACCTTTCAAATCTCCAATTTTCTTAACCGCTGCTACTTGAGATTTGTCTACTTCTTTGGTGAGTTCTTTTTGTGATTCTTTAAGTTTTTCAACTTCTTTTCTGGCTTGTGAGATGTTATCTCCGTAAATTAACCACGCTGCCCCTGCTATGATAGTAGCACCGACAGCAAGTAAGAAAATAGGAGACGCCACTACAACAAGTAAACTAGCCATTACTCCTTCTAAGAAGATCATAGTGCCTCCAAGCGTAGCTAGGCTGACATCAAAAGCAGCTACAGCCCCAGTCATTAAACCTAACCCGGCGGAGGCAGGCATCATTAAAACAGTCCACGCTCCTGTTGCTAAACTCGCAGCCGCTTGTCCAGCCGCCGCTATCCACGCAATACCTCCTAAGGTTGTGATAAATCCCATAAATGAAGGCACTACAAGAACCCAGCCTCCAATCAGAGTAAGGCCGGTTCCAAGAGCAAAAGTTAGACCCATGATAGCGGCAGCAGAAGTCTTTAAAATTTCAGGAACGTCTTTCCAGTAATCCAGAATAGAGTTAGCCGCTCCAGTTGCCATCTTAATGATAGGCATAAATTTTTGACCAATATCTCTGATAGCTATACCGACTGCATCACTCAACTTAGCCATCTGTCCTTCAAGGGTCTTAGATTGGTCAGCCATCATGTTATGAAAACGACCACCTTCTTTGGATAGGCTTTCAAGAATGGCTTTGAAACTGGCAAAAGAAACTTTACCAGTACTCAACATCTTACCGGCAGCGGCTTCTGTGACGTCGAAGTGCTTCGCAATATCCTGAAGAGAAATTACACCACGAGTAGATAGCTGTCTAAAGTCTCCAGTCAATAGGTGTCCGACGCCTCTAACCTGATTGAACACCGATGAGAGTAAATTAAAGTGAGTACCAGTTCCAGCCGCAGCATTGCCCAAGATTTCTAACGTGTGGATCATTGCATCTCCACGTTCGCCGAATTGAATAAGCCCCATTGCAGCTTGTTCTATTTGAGGCATTGTCATAGGGGCCTCAACAGCAAACGCCGATAGTTTACCCATCGTGCTGACGGTTTCTTCTAAGCTACCAATCATAGTCTTAAAAGAAGCTACTGTCGTTTCGTATTGCGCAGCGGCTTGTACTCCTTGGCGTATGGTTAAACCAAAGATACCCGCTATAGCACCACCGACATAGACCATTGTCTGGCCGTATTCTTGAAGCCTTTCTGTTAATGAAGCTACCCTTGGAGTGTTATTATTCAAGGTGGTTAAAGATTCTTCAAGCGCGCTTCCAAATGCCTCTTGTGTGATTACTCCTTCTTCCAACAAAAGGGCATATCTTTCTAATTCATTATCAAAAAGTTGTTGGGCAGTCAGGTTTCTTCTGGTTAGAGTTTCTCCTTCTCTTTCTAAAGCTGCGCGTTCTCTCTGGGCTTCTCGTATCAGGTCGTTTTGAGTTCTTTGTGTTTCTCTTGCTACTCGTTCGGTTTCTCTTGCTACTTGTTCAAGTAATTTTTGTGTTTCTCTCGCTACTCGTTCGGTTTCTCTTTGTGTTTCTCTTGCTACTTGTCCAAGTAATTTTTGTGTTTCTCTTGCAATGCGTTCAGCTTCTCTTTGGGTTTCCCTATCAATAGCTAATTTAACTTTTTGAGCTTCTCTCGCTGTTGTTTCAGCAGCGGCTATTGCTGGTTTATCATAAGCAGCTTGAAGTGAGGCAACTTGTTTTTTACCTTGTTCAGGGGTTAAGTGTTCACCTTCGACCAGTTTTCGTACTTTGATTTTAGCAGAAAGAAGTTTTTCTTCTTGGGTAATCTGGCTTTTAATGATTTTCGCAGCTTCTTCACCGGCTACTCTAATTGCTATTCTGTGTTCTTCTACTTCTTTTTCGAGAGCTAAAGCAGCAACTTTAGCATCCTCCATAGATTTAATGTAGGAGGAGCTATCTCCAAGAAGACGGACGACTAGGTTGTCTATCGATGACATTTTTGTCAGTACCTTTCTTTCGTCCTATTCCAAGCACCGCAGACCAAATTCCTTTAGAAGCTTTTAGACCTTCATTGAAAATATCAGCGGCTGTTTTATTGCTCGGAACTTGTTTTACTAATTTGACCTTGAATGATTCTGGACTTATGTTGTCAGTGTTGGTCCTGTCTTTGCACCAAATCGTGTAAGTCAACTGCATTAGGTATTCGTCCAATTTACTTGAACGGTTGTAGTCATGGAAAAACCAACTCTCCCAAAGTTTGTATTCTCTATGACTTACCTTTTGCAGGACCTCTACAACTGTCATTCCTAGTTCTTTAGCAATACGACAATGAGTATCGTATTGCTCTGCTAGTTTTTTGACGTTGCTACCAAAGCCTTAGCCAACTTCGTTAGTGACTTGTATTGTGGTCCATCCAGAGTGGTCAACCAACTAATCAAGTTTTCTTTAGTGATTGGTGCGTCTTCTCTTGATAACGCCAAATCTAAAGACACGACCAATGGGTCATCGTCGTCCATGCCGCTAATATCCTTAGCTTTGTCATACAAAGTCTTTTGAATACGGTATGGCATGGATTCAACAAACTTGACTGTGACTGGCTTACCATTGAGCTCAAACAGGCACATAGACACTAACAACGGTTCCAAGTCACCAAGAGAACCGTAAGACGTTGCTTCTCCCGTGCTGCTCATTTTGACACGGGCAATACGAGCATTGGCAAAATCTTTAGCCGCACCACTCGTGGCTTCTCGGAGCACGTAATCCATTCCTTTGAATTTGACAGGGACTTCAATAGTTTCCATACTATCAAAATCAAACTCAGTAGAATCAATTTGAGACATAACTAGACTTTCTTTTCAGGAAGGGATTTAAGGGACTAAGAACGAAAGTTAAACACCTGGAGTAAATACTGGAGGAGATTCATCGCCATCTTCATCACGATTTGTAATGGCAATCGTAAATGTAGCGCGGGGTTGTGCTCCCTTAGCCAACGCACCTGGAGCAAATGATTTCATGAAACCCCGGAAAGCATAAGTTGACCCATCTGGGAAATTGACTGTGATCTCTGATTCAACGTTGATAACTGCAAGGATAGCAGTATAGATAGCTGGGTCATAAGCACCTTCAGCGCTTGCCGCCGTCAAAGTGAATAAACTTTGCGGTGAGAACGTCATGTACGTATCATTGTGCATGGTGGTTTGATCAATGGGTTCACCACCGTCAATACCAGGAGGAGTAACACTTACTTCCCAAAAGGTAACACCAGAGCCACCGATAGAAATTGTGGTTGAAAACCCATCTTGAAGATGTGTAGGCATTTAAATGTCCCTTATGTAATCTGACGAATCGAAACAGTGTAGTTAATGGTGAACACAGGCAAAACGTTTTCGGGTTGTTCAAAACCAATAAACAGAATGGGACTAGTTCTGTTCAAAGCATATACCACAAATTCGTTATCTTCAACAGCGACTGATGATAAACTATAGTAGCTATCCAATGCAAATGCTATAGCGGACGCTTTCGCATATCCTGAAGGAATAGTAATATCTCTGACTTTGATTTGTACTCCAAACATTTCTTGGACTTCGCCGCTCCGTTGCATAGATCCTTCTAGCTTACCTGAAGTGTTAAACACGCAGATAAGTTTATCAATGTCACTTCCATGAGTTAACACATAAACAGGCCAATCTTCTTGGTTGATTGCTACCGCTTCGATAACAGACCCTAAAGATGCGTTCACTAGAAGTTGTGCGACCACTTCGGCTTGTGGTTTAGTTAAAGTACCACTCAATTTTTAGATACCTTTTCTAGTATGATTTCAGTTAAGATATCTTCATTTTCTCGAAGTGGTCTTTCTAAGAATTTAGCTTCGCCACCTCTTGGGTGATTCATCCAAAGTGCTTCATGGACGTAAAGACTATACGGTGCCGTGTAGACAACCGCTACAGTAGGTTTAGCGGGGTCGTTGAACTCTTGCCTGACTGTCGCTGAAGCTTTCATTAGTCCAGTGTCTACTGGGACGATATCTTGGCTGAGTGCTTTTAACGCTTCACCAGCGTCGACCAATCCTTCTTGCAGTTGTTTTAATTTTTTAGCTTTAAGAGCTTCTAGTTTAACTACTAGAGATTTAAGTTCTAATTGTGGCATGGGTTAGAAGCTCACTACGTAAAGAGTTTCAGTGTTGTCGGGGTCACTTGCTTTGCTCACGCTTTGAATTATTTGTTTGTTAGGCGGGGGATAAGGGACGTCAGCAAAAGTTCCCACCCAAATGTACCCTCCTTCAACAACTTCAGTATCTGTAAATACTGATCCAGATTTGTTGAATGTTTTTCCTTGGCTTGTAATCCCTTGGCCTTTACTGCTTTGGGATTTGCATCGTATTTGAATAGGTTCTTCAAATGTTGATTGACCATACTTATCCGCTACGCCTGGAGGCCAATAAGCTCCTTCAAGGTTCAATAGTATGTCTAGGATGTTTGGAGCGGACATTAGCTTGTAGCTCGGTTGACGTCTGGTAGAACTGCCACTTGCCCGCTCGCTAATACCATGTCAGCATCACCCACTATTTTCCATTCTGTGTAGTAAGAAGGAAGGGTACTACTCGTGAAAGAATTACGAGTTTGGTCACGCAATGGAACAGTAGGAGGAACCAAGGCTGTCGCTTCTCCATCAATGACACATACAAAGCGGTTTAAAGTAACCGCGCCTTCTGTGTAGGTGGAAGCCACGATTGAAGCTTGGTTAGCGTTCAATGGCACTCCTTTGTTTATTCTTACCAAGCCTTGATCACCCGTTCCAGCGTTAAGGTTAAGTCTAACTTGGATGAGTGCATCTGCGTCAGGAACATCCGTGACTTTAACTGCATAATAGATAGCCGTAGCACCCACGATACTAGCAACGCCCTCTAACGTGTCCTGCCACCTTGTCCCTCTATATGCAATGCTATTACCTGCTTCTGCGGCAATGCTCTCTAGCACGGAGGTAGGCACGCTAAACGTGATGTCTTCTGAGCCTATGGACAAAGCACACACAGAACCGAATTGAGCTTTGTTAGTATCATACTTAACACGTACGATAGCTTCTTCCCCTTCCATGATTGCTGCGTTTGGTAACCCGAACTCGTAGGTTCCATCGCTCCCAGTATATTTCCAACCTCCAGTAGTCCAAGATCCTAAAGTCATGTTAGCTTTAGTGACAGTCGTCCAGCTACCAGAACCAGAAGTACGATACTGTATTACTAGCAATGGATCGCTATGTAAAATGCTATCTATTTCTGTTCCGGCAGTGGTAGTCAATTGCAAAAACAATATGACACTCGTTGCGTCTCTGTCTACTATTCTTGACATGGTCTAAGTCAACCTTTATGCGTTGCCGCAAGTTAACGAGAACCCGGTGATCGTAAAGGGTTGAGTAGAAGCGATGGATACGTTATTAACGGTCATGTCTCCACCTCCACCAGTGACTGTAATAGTCCCTTGGGCGTGACAGGTGGTACCGTCAGTAGCATATAACCTAAAATGTCCAGCGGTGCCCGTAGCATCGGCTGAAGCGTCTTCCCACGTTCCTGATTTTGCTTTAACGCCACCACTAGCCGCCGCCATAAAATCACTAGGTAGACTCAATGTCGCTAACACTGTTCCACTGTCAGCCGTGGCGCATGTAGCTGGAGGAGCACCCGTTTTAATCTTAAGGATTGGGCTCGTGCTAATAGTGGTTTCAAAGCTGTCTAACGCCGCATTCCGTACTGCGGTTGAAAGTTGAAGAGTCAAAACTCTACTCCTACATGAAGTGATTGAGGCAACAAAGAACTAGGGAAAATCCCACGCTGTTTAATCGATAGTAAGTCACTAGAGATTGTTACTACCCAATCTTCTAGGAAATTGTCAATATCTGCAACGGTACCTATAGCACTTTCACTGGATAAAGACCAGTCTGAAATTGTACTATTAACTTCTGCAAAGAAAATACCGTCTACAGTACCTTGGGCGTCAGTTAACCAATCTTGCAGGGTTAGAGTTATATTTCCATTCCCTACAATAGAAGCATCACCACCAAATACTGACCAGTCTTCCAATATTACACCAAGTTCACCAACTACGGTCGGGAAAGCACTCGATTCTAAAATCCAATTTTCTAATACCGCTTCGACCACCCCACCAAAGATGACAGTCGAAGCAGTTGACGTTAAAACCCAATCATCAAGAGTACTGTCTACAAATGACCCTAGTCCTTCAAAAGCTAATAAAGTCCAATCATCAAGCGTTAGACTTAGTTCACCTAGAATAGGGTTAAGTCCTTGTGATGATAGAGTCCAATCACCAAGAGTACTAACAAGACTTCCTGAGATAGAAGTAACACTTGCACTACTTAGTGTCCAATTTTGTAATGTGGTAGACGTAGTGCCTCTAACTTCTACACTCGCTGCTGAACTTAAAGTCCAATCAGCTAAGGTAATAGAAAGAGTTCCCGGTTCTGGAGCTGCTGACACTGTCGCTGTAATGTTGTTGTAGCTGATACTTACATCGTCAACCCAAGCTCCGTCCCCACTTAATCTGTCAGGGTCTCCTATTAGTTCGAAGGTAATCTCTCGTGAACCTGAAGTCAATGTAGATTCAAAAAAGAACCATGTATTTTGAGCTTCACCAGTTGATCCGCCTAGATTCGGTCCTATGACTGTTAAGACTGCGGTAGCATCAACTTTGATTTTGAAAGTTGTGTAGTCACCCCTATATCGCCACCAAACTCCTAAGTATGCGGTGTTAGAAAGTTCAAATGTTTCAGAAGAGGTTCTTGTACCTGTATCAGCATTAGAGTAGATAGAATAAGTACCAGACTTAGCTTGTGTTGTTACTCTACTCCATCCCCCGTCTATTCCAGTAGTTTCAAATCCAGCTTCATAAACAGCGGGTGCAATCAAATTGAATACGCTCGATAATTCTCCCTCTACCGTTTCTACCTCAATGCTGTTGTTCGTGACATACGTATCATAAAATCCTTCTAGTAATTCATCAGTAGAAGTTGAATATACTCCATCTGGTTCATTCGTTGTCTGGCTAAGAGTTACGACATCGTCAGTAAAGATTACGCCACTAGTAATCTGGAATTCGACTACACTCCCTCCATCTCCACTAACATAATCCATGGTTAGGTTAGTAGCATCTCTTGTCAGGTAAAATCCGTAACTTGCATCCAGGTACCATTCAAAAGTTGCGTAAGAAACTTCACTGAAAGTGATTAACAGGGTTAACCCATCTGTTGCTATAGAAGCGGAAATTACTGTAGGAACAGCCATGATTGATACTATCGGGGTTTATGATTCACCAAATTTCCTGAAAAGAAACAACTGATTTACAGTCTTAGTCTATTCCTAACCACGTTAGTTCCATTTTTTCACCTGTGATTTCTGCTAAACAACCAGAGGTGTCTAAAATCAATGCCTGTTGTCCGTATGCCGTTGATTCTAAGCGGTTACCAAGTTGCCCACGTTGGTAACTAACAGAGCCACCTGCGATAGATTTGCTTGTCACAGAAGGGCTTAAGATAGAAAAGAAGTGAGCTGCTAACCAAGTTTCTATCAGTGCTAATTCTGCGTTAGATAGTTCATCTCCGGCACACAGAGCCACTTTGTTTACTAGACTGTTGGCAGTGCTAATGAACAAAATAACAGAAGTTGAACTGTTGACACCCAAGATAGTTCTAACGTCAACTTCAGTAGCTCTGTATGTCCCGGCTCCTACGGCACTCCCTCCGATAATATCAGTCATGATAAAGTCACTACTCCTGTTGAAGATATGTTTAAGGAAACAGGGTCTGTAAATTCGTAGAGAGATTTGTTTCTCCACAGAAAGTAATTACCTTCGTCAAGTTTGAATTCTATTCGACCAACTGAGTTAGCCGCTCCTGAAGTTACCACTTCAATAGAATCTCCTACATTACTACTTGTAATGATCACTTCACAATATGGAACAATAACACTATTGATATCTTTGATGGTGAATACAACAAGGAAGTCACCCGAAGAACCACCACCACCCGACACCGCCCCGAACACTTCCAGATTAACCGCTCGCGTATACGTGCCATCCGTAAACAGGTAACGAACTGACCCTTCCTGCCTATCCGCAGCGTTGTACGCGATCTGGTAGATATGTGTTCCCGCTTCAGTCCGTAAGAACGAGATCGCACCTGCAACCGCCCCAAACGCGGCACCGCCTTTTGATACTTGCCCCGTGATCGTCGCACCAGTAACAGGCCACGCAAAGCGAATCTCGTCGGTGTCGTCCGTGGAACGCCGAACGATAGGAGCCGCTTGGTAAAACGATGGTGGTGGACTCTCGCCAGGAACCAACGCATCAATCTCATCCGACGAAGCAGGACTTCCGCCCGCTTGCAGATACACCACATAGGAAAGCGTGTCATCCGTCGCAGCCGTGAAAACGCCTAGCTGCGAGGATTCGACGAA
>Ga0209702_10006632_pt1 | contig 14727 bp, 13 predicted proteins | sample FRY01_FD_187210 | JGI IMG/M metagenome (GOLD analysis project Ga0209702, IMG submission 187210) | Freshwater microbial communities from Lake Fryxell liftoff mats and glacier meltwater in Antarctica - FRY-01 (SPAdes) (version 2) | ecosystem: Environmental > Aquatic > Freshwater > Ice > Glacier... | reverse complement strand
TCTGACTCGTGCCCACGCTCCCGCGTGGGTACAGCCCCTGGACGCTCAGCGTCCACCCACACCACACACCAATCGTGCCCAAACCCCCGCCACTCCCAGCGCAGACAGCGCCACAGACGAAGCGTCGCCATCGCTGGGAGAGGCGGGGGCGCGCACCAGAGAAACGAACGTCCCCTCAGCCGCTGGGGGGTGGTGAGGGGACGATTCGCATTGGGGATTCTTCAGACCCGCCAGGTTTCAGAAAAGCTGGCAGATTTTTGTGTCCGGGTGGCGTGCAGCCAGACCGCGGCCACGCCCAGCGCCATCAGTCCGGCATAGGCTGCCCAGGTCAACCCGTCCGGCGCGATGATCGACCCTCCCCGCAACGCCTGCCAGGTCAGCAGACCGGTCAGCCCCAAATAGCCGATCCCCGCCGTATGGACCAGCGCCAGCCGGGGGCCAGAATCATCAACGCCCAGAAGGGCATCACCAGCAGATTGCTGACTTGAAAGAGAAACTCCATTCACATCCTCCTTGTTTATAAAACAATCATCAAACTTTGAACATTGTTCGGATTGAGGCAAAAAAGACTGTCCACAGATTTCAGAGATTTTCACCGATTCCCTTTTTGACCATCTGTGAAAATCTGTGGATATCTATTTCTTTGGAGCAGCCTTATCCTGCGTTCGATCTGTTGTCAATCCGTCGCTATCAACCCCCGGCCAAAGTTTGCCAGCGCCTCCCGCTCAGCCGTGTCAAAATCCATCGGGAAGCCCTGGAGATGGGTCATCCGCAGCATCGCCAGCCCGTGGACTGTGGCCCAGGCGGCATAGGCGATTGTCAGCACATCAAAGCCGGGGCGCTGGTGAAAGACCCCGGCCTCCACCCCCCGGCGGATGGCGTCGAGCAGCAGGCCAAAGGACGATCCATCCCTACTCTGCGCCACTTCCTCCTCTTCCTCCTCTTCCTCCTCGCTCTGCATGGGCGAGCGGCTGGTGAACATCAGCAGAAAATAGTTGGGCTGGTCAATGGCGAAGCGAATGTAGGCGTGGCCGATGGCCTGTAGATAGGCGGCGGGGGCAAGGGTTTTGTCCACCTGATCCATCGTTTGGAAAAGCTGCTGGTTGCCTTCGACACAGACCGCGCCGATGATATCGTCCTTGCCGCCAAAATATTCGTAAAGACCCGCGGGGCTGTAGTCGATGCGCTGGGCGATGGCGCGCATGGAGAGGCCGTCGGCCCCTTCTTCTGTGATGATATCCCGCGCCGCTTCCAGAATGGCTTCCCGTGTGCGGGCCTGGCGGCGTTCTTTGGGCGATGTACTGTTCATTTTGCGAACCTCTGTTTGTTTCTGAACGATGTTCGGAATTGTAACGCTGTTTTGGAATGTTGTCAAGAGCCAGAAACGAGAAGTTCGGCTTTTTCTTAAAAGTCGAACTTCTGCTGGAAATGTGGCCTCTTCTCCGTTTTCTTGCGGAAAGCGTGAAATCACTTTATAGTAGGCAGATTGAACTGGTGAATTGATTGCAGCAGGCCAACGAAAGATAGGAACGAACTGTGGAGAGTCCCCTGAAAGTGAAAGAAAACAAAGACGAGGAAGCTGTAGAATCTGTGGATTTTATCCAGAGCGCGGTGGGCCAGGACAGGGCATCGGGCCGTTTTGATGGCCGTGTGCAGACCCGCTTTCCGCCAGAGCCGAACGGCTATCTGCATATCGGCCACGTCAAAGCCATTGCCATCAATTACGGCATTGCCAAAGAGCTTGGCGGCATTTATAATCTGCGTTTTGACGACACAAACCCGGAAAAAGAAGAGCAGGAATATGTGGACGGCCAGATTGTGGATATGCAATGGCTGGGCTTTGAGCCTGCCAATATCTACTACGCCTCGGACTATTTCGACCAATTGTACGAGTGGGCTGTCAAGCTGATCGGGCAGGGCAAAGCCTATGTGGAGGACCTTTCGGCGGAGGAGGTGCGGGCCTATCGGGGCACGCTGACCGAGCCGGGGCGCAACAGCCCCTATCGGGATCGCTCTGTCCAGGAGAATCTGGACCTCTTTGCCCGCATGAAAGCGGGCGAGTTCCCCGACGGGACACGGGTGCTACGGGCTAAAATCGATATGGCGTCGGGCAATCTGAATCTGCGCGATCCGGCGATGTACCGCATCCGCCACGCAGAACACCAGCGCACGGGCAATCAGTGGTGCATCTATCCAATGTACGACTGGGCACACGGCCAATCCGACTCGATTGAGGGTGTCACCCATTCCCTCTGCTCGCTGGAATACGAGGATCACCGTCCGCTCTACGATTGGTTCCTGGACCAGTTGGAGGTCTATCATCCCCGGCAGATCGAATTCGCCCGGCTCTTTATCACTCACACGCTGCTGAGCAAGCGGGTGCTGATCCGGCTGGTCAACGACGGACTGGTGGAAGGCTGGGACGATCCACGGATGCCTACGGTTGTGGGGATGCGGCGGCGGGGTGTGCCCGCCAAGGCGCTGCGCGACTTTATCGAGCGGGTGGGCGTCTCCAAAGCCAACAGTGTGGCGGATATTGCCCTGCTGGATTTCTATATCCGCCAGGAATTGAATACGATTGCCCCCCGTGTGATGGGTGTGTTGGAGCCGCTGAAAGTTGTGATCACCAACTATCCAGAGGGGCAGGTGGAGTGGCTGGAGGCGATCAACAACCCGGAGGACGAATCCGCGGGCACGCGCCAGCTTCCCTTCAGCCGGGAGTTGTACATTGACCGGGACGACTTTCAGGAAGTGCCCCACCGCAAGTTCTTCCGTCTGGCTCCCGGCCAGGAGGTGCGTCTGCGCTATGGCTATTTCATCACCTGCACGGATGTGGTGAAGGACGCGGACGGCGAGATTGTGGAACTCCACTGCACCTTCGACCCGGAGACAAAGGGCGGCTATGCACCGGATGGGCGGCGGGTGAAGGGGACGATCCATTGGCTTTCGGCTGCCCACGCGCTGAACGCGGAGTTGCGGATGTACGACCGTCTCTTTGCCGCCGAAGACCCCGGCAGCTTCGACGATTTTCAGGAAGCGTTGAATCCGGATTCGCTGGTGATCAATGCCAACGCCAAAGTGGAGGCTTCCCTGGCCGAGGCCGCGCCGGGTGCGGTCTTCCAGTTTGAGCGCAAGGGCTATTTCTGTGTGGACAGTAAAGACTCGACACCCGACGCGCTGGTCTTCAACCAGACGATTGGCCTGCGCGATTCCTGGGCGAAGATTCAGAACAAAGGGTAATAGGCGCTGAACATACGAAGATTTACGAAAGCGGTCACGACAGGTATCGTGGCCGCTTTTTTATTGCTTGTCCCGTTCGTCAGCCTGTGGTAGATTATTGCTACGATCCGATGATATTCAACCGAAGGAGGAATGTATGGCCGAAGAATTTGGAACCATCACAATCGTAGCTACCGAGACAGCCCAATCCAAAAGCCTGACCCGCGGCGGGGCTGATGTCGCCATCCGTCAGACAGTGGACAAAGTGCTTTCCGTGGAGGCACTCTCGGCCAGCTTCAATAATTTCATCGACGGCCTGCGCAAAGTGCTGAATGTGGAGCAAGCCAGCGTGGGTGATCTGGTGTTGGACGAGATTACTTTCAGCGTCGAGATCGGAGCCAATGGCGAATTCAAGCTGCTGGGCACGGGCATCAGTGCCAATGCCGGCAGCAGTTTGACATTTACCCTGCGCAGGAAGGAGGGGTAGTACCGAGCCGAACCACACGGATAGACCCCGGGCGCAGGGAAAGGCCGCCTATCCAGCGCACCGATCCCTGCCCCAGTCGCTGATACTTACTTATTCATTCCAGGAGGCAGAAATGTCCAAACGTGCATTGTTAGTTGGGATCAATCAGTTTACGCGGCCAGAGTGGCTGTTGCGAGGCTGTGTCAACGATGCCCAGGCGATGTCCCAACTACTCAAAGACTATTACGATTACCAGGGCAACGAAATCTACACAATCTTCGACAAGGATGCCACGGCCCAGAACATCAAAGACGGCCTGGCCTGGCTGTTCAGCGATTACAGCGGCGATGGCAAAGATGTGCGTCTTTTTCACATTGCCAGTCACGGCACACAAGTGGCCGCCAACGACGAAAATGACGCCGAAGGCGACAAACTGGACGAAGTGATCGTCCCCTATAACCACGACTGGAACCAGCCTTTTACCGATGACCAGCTACGGGAAATCTTTGCCGGGATACCCGACGGCGTGAATTTCAACTTTGTGGCCGACTGCTGTCACAGCGGCAGCATCAACAAAGACCTGCTCCCGGCGGAATTTGACGTGCGTCCCCGACGGGTGGAACCGCCGGCGGAGATGCAGGCGCGCATCCGTGCGCTGACAGACGCACGCTTTAGCAAAGAGGCCCGTTGGATCGAAGCAGAGTATAGCCGGGCGTTGGAGGGTCTCTCTTTCAGCGATCGGCGGGTAAAGGAGCGGGGGCTAAAAGAACAACTGAAATCGCTCTTTTATAAGGAGCAGAAGAAAATGGTGGAGAGCGAACGGCACGTCCTGTTGGCCGCCTGCGAGGATGTGCAGACCGCGGCTGATGCCTTTATTGAGGGCAGCTATCGGGGCGCGTTCACCTGGTCCCTGGGCAAGGCGATTGCCGAATCCAACGGGAATATCACCTACGGCGACTTGCACGCACAGTCGATGAGCGCACTGAAAACTGGCGGCTACACCCAGAATCCGCAACTGGTCTGTGCGGATGAACGGAAGAATCTGCGCTTTTTGAGTCCGTTGGCGTAGGATATATGAGAGCCTAAAATACAGAGACCGGCCAGGTTTCCCGAAACCTGGCCGGTCTTTTTGCTTTATGGCAACTTCAGCAATTCGTCCACCTCCACCGCCTGTCCAGTGGCAATGGATTTGTTGGCGGCGATGCCCATCAGAATCGACGATGCGCCGTCGATGTGGCTGGCCGCCCGATGAAAAGGGTCTTCCGGCGGATTGGGGTGGAAAATCTGCTCCAGCATCACCCGGTCGCCGCCACCGTGACCGCCCACGCCCTCTTCGATTGTCACGTTGTAAGGTGAGCCGTGCATGGGAAAGACCCAAATGTGCTTGCCTTGTGTGATGACTTCCTCGGCCTCACCGTCGGCCAAGGACTCCTCTTGCCCCGCCACAAAAGTGCGGCCCACCGCTTCGATAACCTCCACTTCAATGCGTCCCCGGTCACCGGTGATAGCGGCCCGGTAGCCCTCCCAGGGGGAATAGGCGATGAGGGAATAGGTGAGAATCGCGCCGTTGCGGTAGCGGGCGGTGACACTCATTGTATCCTCGGCGCTGATATTGTCACCGAAGACGTTGCGATCCCGGATATAACCGCTATCCTTTTCGGCCTCCAGATAGAGACCGCGCAGGGAGGGGTTCTCGTCCAGGCGGATGGCGAAGGGATCGCCCGCGGCGGCTTCCACGCCTGTGTAGCGGTCGTAGTCGTACTGCTCGCCCCGCTCCGCCGCGTTCTCCCGCCCGTAGAAATGGAGATCGCCCATAGCAAAGACCCGCTTGGGATAGGAGTCGATCCACCAGTTGATCAGGTCAAAGTGGTGGGTGGCTTTGTGGACGAGCAGCCCGCCCGATTTGTCCTTCTCCCGATGCCAACGGCGAAAGTAGTCGGCGCCGTGGCGGGTGTCCAGCACCCACTCGAAGTCCACCGCGCGGGGACGGCCAATCGCGCCCTGCATAATCAGCTCCCGCACTTTGGTGGCAATGGGCGCATAGCGGTAGTTGAAAGTCACCCGCAGTTGTTGGCCGGTGCGTTCAATCGTCTCGAAAATCTGGCGGGCTTTGGCGTCGTCAATCGTCATCGGCTTTTCGCTGATGGCGTCGCAGCCCAGTTCCATGGCCCGGCAAATGTAGATGTGGTGGGTGGAATCCATCGACGTGACGATGACCACATCCGGCTTCGTCTCGGCAATCATGCGGTCGAAATCATCCGCGTGATAGGTGGGCAGGGGCGCGGCGTCGTGGATATCCGCGAGACGGGTGTTGTGAAAATCCATGCGGGTCTGGCTCAGATCACAGAATGCCACCAGTTCGTTCCATTCGGCGTACTCGCGCAGAATTGCGTCGATGAACATTTGCGCGCGCCCGCCTGTGCCGACCAGCGCGTAGCGTTTCTTTGTGTTGGACATCATTCCTTACCTTTCGGTTGCATTGGTTTCGGCTGTTCTAAAGAAATAGCTATCCACAGATGACACAGATTTTCACAGATGGTGAAGGAAAAATCTGTGTTCATCTGCGCAATCTGTGGACCGTTTTCAAGGACCTCAAAAGCGAAAGAGCGACTTCAAAAAAGCGTAGATCACCTCGCCGTCTGCCTGGCTATCCCGGATGAGCAGGCCGCCATCGAAGGTCTGGACAACCCCGTTGGTGGATGTGGCGGGGGCTGTCGCCCAGCCCAGCGTGCCCCGCAGCACATTGTTCTCTGCCCAGAGCAAGCCAATGCCCCGCTCTGGCAGGACAAGACCGGGCGACGGCGGGGTCAGGTTTGGATCGGCGGGCTGAGGCGGCATCTCCGGGGTCCAGCGGTCCGGGTGCTGCTCCCACTGGCCGTTGCCCGCAAAGCGCACATAAATCGCCCGGATGTCGTCCCGGCGCAGCATCAGCCCATTTTGAAAAGGCTGCACATCAAAGTCAACCGGTCTGCCCTGATCCGTGGCACAGCCGAGCGTCTCCGCGTTGCCCGGTTGGAGAAGGTAAGCGTAGAGTTCCTCCACCGCCACATATTGGCAAGCCAGGACCAGTCCCTCTTCTCCGGTGAGTGTTGGGGTGAGTGTTGGGGTGAGCGTTGCTGTCGGCTCTGGCGCGGCTGGTGTCGGTTGAACGACCGGTACTCCTGTCGGTCTCTGGGTGGGCCGGGGACGGGGGGTGGCGGTGGGCGGTGTAAGCGTCGGTGTGTCAGCGGGCAGGGCCGTTGGTTCAGCGTTTGGCTCCACAACCGGCCCGTCAGATATGGCGGTAGATTCAGCAGCAGATGGAGCGATTGCCGGGATACCGGTTGCACTCTGTATTGCGGTGGCGCGCAGGACAACCGGCTGGCTGGTTGTTGCGATTTGACTTCCCAGGGAGAATATCCGATTGAGGGGAAATATAGACCCCGCACTGATCAGGAGAACGCCTATCAAAACGAGGACCAGAATGCCGACCGCACCCGCGGCCAAGCGGGGCCAGCGGCTTGTTTGTGTTTGCCTTCTGGCGGGCAACGGCGTGGAGACTGGCCGCATAACTGGCCGCATAACCGGCGGCATAACCGATTGCGTAATCGGTGGCAGTGGGGGCCGGGTCTGCGCAGCCGTCGGTTGATCGCCAGTCTTTTGGCTCCGGCTACTCCCCAACCCAGACGAGGCCACAATGACTGTTTCTGTGCGCTGGGGCTGGGGGAGCGGTCGAATCGAATTCAGACTGGAGAGGGTGAGCGTGGCTGTGTTTTCCATCTCCCCCGCGGCTGGTTCGGCCAGGCTGCGCCCCGCGGCCAGCGTCAACGCATCGGCCAGTTCGAGCGCACTGGCGTAACGTTCGACAGGCTCTTTGGCCAGGGTTGCGCGCAGCACATCCACCACACGGGGCGGCAGAGTCGCCAAAATGTCGTCCGGGATTGTCACCGATTCGTAGACGTGGGCGTAGAGAATCTGGGTGGTGGAGCCAAGAAAGGGCGCACGCCCCACCAGACAGCGGTAGAGCACCGCGCCCAGAGAGTAGATGTCGCTCTGCGCTGTCACATCCCGACTGCCCGCGCACTGTTCCGGGGCCATATAGGCGGGCGTGCCGATGGTGCGCCCCGCGTTCGTCAGTTCGGGCATATCCAGGGCACGGGCAATGCCAAAATCCGAGAGGAGGGGAATCACCGGATGGTCCAGGGCTTCCAACTGGACACTGCCTGGCGCGCCGGGGCTGGTGGGGCGCAGAAGAATGTTGCTGGGTTTCACATCCCGGTGGATGACGCCCGCTCTGTGCGCGTGGGCCAGCGCGCGGGCAATGGGCGTCAGCAGATTGCAGCTCTCCTCCGGCTGCAATAGCCCCCGCTGTTCCAACAGGCGGGCCAGACTCTCCCCTTCGATCAGTTCCATCGCAATATAGGCAACCCCATCGCCGGGTGCATCGCCCACCTGTAGGGTCGTGACAATATTGGGATGGCGCAGGGCACCGGCTGTGCGGGCCTCCTGGCGGAAGCGGGAGCGGGTGGTCTCGTCCGCGCCCGGCAGCAACACTTTGAGCGCCACCGAACGCCCCTGCACCTGATCGTAGGCCTGGTAGACGGCGGCCGCGCCGCCACTGCCCAGCCGCCGTCCAATCAGATACCGGCCAATCTGTCGTCCGGTCAGATTGGCCGTGTCGTAGCTGTCCGGGATCGGCAGGGGTGTATCCGATTCAAATAGAGGGCGTTCCAAGGATTCTGACACAGGTGAACTGACTATTGGCGGGTGGTCTGGCTTTTGGTATGATTTTGAATGGTGTTCGTGTATGCATCGAAACTGTGTATCAAAGCGTATACTGAAATCGGCACACGTAATCGGCACACGTAATCGATGCACGTAATTGACACACGTAATTGACACACGTAATTGACACGTAGTAGCCATTCTAGCACAGGCGCGAGAGCGATCAAAAGCAGGGGCGAAATTTCTAACCTGAAATAGCCCAGTAGCGCAAGCTATCAACTTGCGCTGGCCCAGACCGCACTAGCAGTGCGGGTTACAATAAACGGCGTCCCGTTTTCATGGCTGCGTCCGCTTTTCGTCGGTGTCGGTAATCGCGTCGCCTGTTCTTGTTTTGTAAAGGAAACTGTTGTGAGCCAGTACGGACGTTTGATCTGCCTATCCGGGCCGAATGTGGGCCGTGAATATGAATTGACCGGTGAAGTGATCGCTGTGGGGCGAGTCGACACGGCCCACATTGTGCTGGCCGACAACTTTGCCAGCCGTCAGCACGCGGAGATATATGCCATCGACAATGGCTATCAGATACGCGATTTGGGCAGCAAGAACGGCGTCTATGTGCGGGGAGAGCGGTTGGGACCGGATGGCCGGGTCTGGCTGAACGACGGGGACGAAGTGCAGTTTGCCTCCACCCGTTTTCGTTTCCACGATCCATCCGCCACCGTTACCGCACCCTCTCTTGTCCCTGTGGCTGAGCCGGGCCTGCGCGTGGAGATGGCAACCCGCCAGGTCTATGTGGACGGCGTTGTGCTGGACCCACCGCTCAGCGTCAAACAATTTGCTCTGCTCTGGTATCTCTATGAGAACCGGGGCCGGGCGGTGAGCAAAGATGATATCGCTTTGCAGGTTTGGTCCGAGAGCGAGGGCGACACCTATGACGCCAACATCGACCGGATGGTCAGCCGGGTGCGCAGCCGCATCGAACCGGAGGAGAGTGAAGAAGCGCGCTTTATCGCCACAATCCGCGGATACGGGTATCAACTGACTTTGGAATAGACTGTATTGCGGAAACGTGAAATGGGAAACGTGAGATCGCTGTCCGATCTCACGTTTCCCATTTCACGTTTCTACCCTACGATAGCAGCCGTCCTATCCGAGGCCAGCCATCTGAGGCCAGCCGTCTGAGGCCAGCCGTCTGCGGTCTGCCATCCGCTGTCAATAGTAGGCGAATACGCGTACAAACGTAGGCCAACAGTCCGGGTCTCGTCGCCATTCGTTCTGAAAGATTCTTGGAAAGTTTGTATGCTATTGGCAGCCTGCGACGCTTCTGTGCAGGCTCCGCTTGTGTACTGACCTGAAAGGAACCGGCAATGAGCCTGGCAACCACACAACTTTACCCTGGAAACACGTTGGCCCTGGAGATGACCGCAACGATCCACGCAGCCCGCGCCGGCGATGAATCGGCCTTTTGCCGCCTCTGCGAAACCTACCAGGCCGCGGCCGAGCGAGTGGCCCGGCACATCTTGCGCACGGAAGAGGCTGCTGCCGACGCTGTGCAGGATGCCCTGATCAAAGTCTACAAAGCCATCCCCAATTTTGAGGACGGCAATTTCCGCGCCTGGCTGCTGCGGATCGTCACCAACACCTGCTACGATCATCTGCGCCGCCAGAAACGCCGCCCCGCTATCAGCCTGGACGCCCTTCTGGAAGAATCCTACACCGAAATGCCCGACACCCGGACCAGCAACGACCCGGAGCGGATGATCCTGCGCCAGGAGCAGCGGGAATTTTTGCGCGGTGTTATCAACGAACTCTCTCCCTGGCACAAGGAAGTGGTGGTGCTGGTGGATGTGATGGGCTATGACTACAGCGAAGCCGCTGCGATGCTGGGGCTGCCGCTGGGCACAGTCAAGTCCCGTCTGAGTCGGGCGCGGGCCAACCTGCGCGACCGGCTGACCGCAGCCAATTATCTGCCCGGCCCCGTGCGTCACTAACCGCCATCCCCTCTTTTTGGCCTGGGCGGGCAACGGCGCTCGCCCCTGGTTCTTCCCCTACCGCGTTCGGCGTGGCGTGCTTCTCCCCAACGATAGATTCTCCGACAAATCTACTGCACAGACGGGCCTGTTTTCGTGTACAATGGATGCAGGAGCCGGGCGACCCCTCCTGTTCAGACCCCTCCTGTTCAGACCCCTTCTATTCAGAAGGTGCGCGGCAAATCCCCTATCGCAAGGAGCATCTACCCATGCAAAAGTATACCCAAACGAAATCAGCGCTTTCGAGCACTCGCGGCGCGTTTTTCTTTTTTCTCTGGTTGACGCTGATACTCCTGGCTTCGTCCAGTATTTGGCTGATCGATCACTCTCCGGTGAGGGCCGAAGGACAGGATACTTTACCCGTCCTCCCCCTCTACCTGCCCTGGATATTCGGAGCCGAGCCATCCGATCTGGACCAATCCACAACTTTCGCTGTTTCCGGTTTAGCCTATCCCAACGGTCTTGCCGTCCATCGGGACAAGCAGCTATTCTTTCTGACCAGTCGGGATACAGACACTCTCTTCAAGCTGAATTCAACGGGGCAGGTGCTGGCCTCTGTCACAACCGGCCCCCAGCCCTGGGGTGTGGCGGTGGATGACAACAGCAACCGGGTCTATGTGAGCAATTTTGGCGGCGGGGTGACCGTCTATGATGCGGATACGCTGGCTCTGCTGGCGGATATTCCTGTGGGTAGCCAACCGGGGCAGATTGCTGTCAACGAATATACAGACACGGCTGCTGTGGTTCTGCACGGGGAGAACAAAATCGCCTTTATCGACGGGCTGGCCTTTGCGGAGAAAGTGGACGCCAACGGCGCCGGCGCGTTTGCCATCGCGGCTGATGTAACGACCAATCATTTCGTCGTCACCCACCGGGACTCAGCCACGGCCCGCATCTTCTATAAGGCAGACACTGGCTGGAAGAACGACGGCGCACTCTTCACCTTCGCCGATCGGGTCGTGCCTTTCGCTGTGACGATTGATCACCGCACAGCCCGCGTCTATATTCTTACCTGGCGACCTGACGATCTGTGGCGGGTGGAGGTCTTCGAGAAGCTGTCTCAGAGCGAGGTGCGGGCGGGCGCGCTAATCCCTGTGGGCGACAGCGGCAACAAGAACAGCCCGAATGTGGGCGGGGTGGGGCTGGCTGTGAATGTGAACGACCGGCACATCTTCGTCGCCAACACAGCCGACGGCACTGTCACAATCATCAACGGCGCGACCGACGCGGTTCTGGAGACTGTCACCGTAGGCAACGACCCCACCGCCCTGGCGATGAACTGGGACAACGGGGTCGTCTTTGTCGGGCTGCGTGCTTCCGACCAGATGTATCGGTTTCGGGATCAGTGAGGTGGGTAGTAAATGAGGCTAATCCAAAGAATTAACTATCCACAGATGGCACAGATTTTCACAGATAGTAAGAGAGAAATTTGTGTTCATCTTGAAATCTGTGGATAGCCTATTTTTCCGAATCGCTCGAGCGGATGCTACTCAATCGGATGCTAGATGTCAAGCTCTGAGGAGACTCAAAACTGATATTTTCTCCGCTCATCAGATACCCCACCAGCGGCGATAGATTCCCGCCAGTTTCACCAACTCATCGATCTCCACCCACTCCACAGTGCCGTGGGCCTGGTCAATAGAGCCGGGACCCAGCACAATCCGCTCTCGCGACACATCGCCGTAGGCCCAGGCGTTCGTGCCGTAAGGAGCGACCGTTGGCGTCTGCCCGCTCCACTCGGCCATGCGCGCGACCAGCCCGCTTTCGGGGGACTGGTAGAAGGCGGTGATCTGCCGCCAGATTTCGTTTGTCAGGGGGAGGGGTGACGCGGCTTCGGCCAGGGCGATGAGTTGCTGGGTAACGACCAGCGGGTCTTCGCCGTCTACCAGCCGCCGGTCGATAGCGAGAGAGCAGGTGTCGGGAACCACATTGCGCCCCATTCCGCCGCGGATGAGAGCGACAGTCAATTGAGGGATGCCGAGCGCGCTGGCTGATAGGTTTTGTAGCCGGTTGTGTTCAGTTTCCATCGCCAGAGCCACCCGCGCCCCGGCCAGAATCGCATTTTTGCCCAGATGGGGTTGAGCAGAGTGGGCTGCCAGCCCGTGGGCGGTAAACTCCATGCGCACCAGCCCCTTGTGGCCGTGGACAGGCGTGCAGCCGGTCGGCTCGGCCACCACCAATTCGTCCAGCAAAAGCCCCCGCGCCCGCAGCCACTCGGCAAAACCCGGCGCGCCCGTGGCCCCGGTCTCCTCGTCCACTGTGGCGGCGATGAGCAGATTGGCGTCCAGTTGGGTTCCTGCCGTGTGCATCGCTTCCAGCAGGGCCAGCACAACAGCGAGAGTCGCCTTTGTGTCCACCGCACCCCGGCCATAGACCCGGCCATCGGCGATGCGCCCGTCAAAGGGGGGATCGGTCATCTGCTCCACGCCGACGGTGTCCGTATGCACATCCACGCCCAACCATCGCCCCGTATTTCCTGTGCGGCCCGGCCAGATGGCATAAACACTCGAACGTCCGGGCAGAACTTCGTGCCAATGAACCTCGCCGCCGAATTGAGTAAACCAGTCGGCCACCGCAGCAGCCATACGCGCTTCACCCGGTTCGCCGGAACGGGGACCGGCCTGTTCCGGCGTCACGCTGGGGATTTGTACCAGGCGGCTGAGCCAGTCGGCGAGTTTTGAGGGCGATAGGGAGAAATGCAGTGAGGATGTCAACTTTATCTTTCCGATGCCAAATCGAGCCGTTCTTCTACCCATTCGCGCACGAGGTGGGACATCGAGACAGTTTTCTGTAGTCGTTCCGACTGGCGATCCGCCCAGGTGCGGAGTTCCACTTTGTCGCGCAGGTTCAAGTGGACCGTTATCGACGACGGTGAACCGAGCAATTCTTCTTCCGTGAGCATCTCAAAATAGTCATTGGGATAGAGATAGCCCACACCGCTGCGATCAATCACCCGCAGCAGGTGATGTTCTTCTTCCCCAGGCGACACGGGCAACACGCGATAGATTTCACCCACCAGAAGATCAGGCGCAAAGGTTTCAGCCATATCGCTTTGTAGATACGTCTCGTTTCTCAGACACCGAGCATATTTGTTCATTTCGATTCCTCAGTCGATTTCTCGAATCAACTTTTGCAGTACGCGTCCGATTCCGTGCGCTTCAAACCAATGGATTTCAGCACGGACGACTTGACCGTCTGCATAACGAACCAATGCAATGCCTTTGCGCTTGCGCCAATCGCCGCGCCCATATGTACGGTTCAGGAAGTGACGAATGCGGACGCTCGTGCCCCGCGCAATCGTCTCCGCCACCTCAAAGTTACCGATGATTTCAAAATCGTAGCGGGCCATTTACTTACCCATTTAAGTCATTGGGCGCAGTATATCACGCATACAACGGCTCGAACAAAGCCACTACTCTTGCTTCAGAAGACAGGCCAGACCCATTGGCCGGGGATCGCCAGCCGGATGCGGTAGAGCGAAGTGGAAGCAGCGATGTAGAGAGTCTGCAAATCCGGCCCGCCAAAGGTGCAATTGCCCGCAATCTCGTCGGTGGGGATGAAGCCCAGTTCTTGTCCATCCGGCGCAACGATGTAAACGCCCGCCTTCTCGCCCGAACCCGCAGTCAGGTAAATGTTGCCCTCCACGTCCAGGGCCATCCCGTCGCCGCCGTGATCCGTGCCAAAATCGGCCAGTGTTTTCGTATAGCGCCAGCTTCCGTCAACCGTCACGTCGTATTGCACAAGCGTGCGCGCCCCGCCGGGCTGCGGGTTGTGATCCACCAGATAGAGCGTGCGGTCGTCCGGGGTGATGAGAATACCGTTAGGCGTCTGCAAATCGTCAACGACGCGGGTGAGAGTGCCATCCGACTCAATGCGGTAGACGGCCATACAGTCCTGTTCCAGATCGCTCCTGTCGCCGTAGCGGGGATCGGTGAAGTAGATGCGCCCCGCGCTGTCGAAGCAGAGATCGTTGGGCGCGTTGAGCTTCTTGCCCTCGAAATGGGAGGCCAGGGTTGTGATTGTTCCGTCCGCTTCGTAGCGGCGCACGGCCCGCGCGCCCCCGTCCTTGCCGTCGCAGCAGACCACCAGCCGTCCCTGCCCGTCAAAGTTCATCCCGTTGGCGCGCAGACTCGGCTCTTGCCAGATTTCTGTCTTGCCAGTGCTGGCGCGGAAGACGAGGATGCGGTTGTTGGGGCAGTCGGAAAAGTAGACATCGCCTTTGGTGTCGGCGGCTGGTCCCTCGGCAAAGGCGCAGCCATCGAAGATGCGTTCCAGTACGGCATCGGGCGGGATGGGGTGGGTGGGCAT
>Ga0209702_10006630_pt1 | contig 14729 bp, 13 predicted proteins | sample FRY01_FD_187210 | JGI IMG/M metagenome (GOLD analysis project Ga0209702, IMG submission 187210) | Freshwater microbial communities from Lake Fryxell liftoff mats and glacier meltwater in Antarctica - FRY-01 (SPAdes) (version 2) | ecosystem: Environmental > Aquatic > Freshwater > Ice > Glacier... | reverse complement strand
AATAAGGACTATTGGTTGTGTAACCGTTTACCTCAAACTCGCGGTACATGTCTTCGCCCTTTAATTTAGACAGATAAAAGCGCGTGAGATTGCGCTGTTCATCTAGCATGGTGGCGAGGACTTTACCCGAATTGAGTTTCATGAGCAAGGATTTAGCTACGAAGAACGTCATTTTCGGTATCTTAGCAGCGATGAGACCAGCAGAACATAATCTTCCTGTCACCATCAATCAGATTCTGAGTTGGGTAAAGCAATGCACAGCTCAAGAACGAAAAATGATATTGAAAGAGTTGATTGTTGAAAAACAGGCGTTGCAATTCGCGAGCGAAAAATCCCTTGCAAAAGATTGGATCAGCGCAGAGGAGGATGAGGCTTGGAAAAACCGATGAAGGATTCAATTGATACTCCACGGTTGTCATATCAGAAACACTATGCAACGGGGAAGCGTCTCACGAAGACTTGTAACGGTCAAAATTCAACATTAAGAACCCCGAAGAATCCACGAAGCCCAGTCCCCTTTTGGGGGATTTAGGGGGCTTCTCATTGAAAATCAAGCACCAATCTGCGTTCGTTGGTGCCATCTGCGTTTATGAAACGGAGTTCTGTTCTGTACTTCCAAACTGCTGAAGTACTCAGGCCCAATGAAAGAACTTCTGATGAGTAAGCAATGATTCCGTTAGACGAAACAGCTATTTCCTTATTCCATCTGTGAACATCTCCGTTCCGGAGCAGTTCTGTCCGTTGTCCTGTTTCTAAATTGCTTGCTGCAACTATTGAGTCGGTACACCAGATTATGGAATTTGAATGTGCATCGTAGTCTATATCACCATTAGAACTGAATCCAAGTTGGTCTTCCAGCCCTCCAGTCCCAGAGTTTATATTTAAGCTGTATATCCCAAAATAGTTGATGTAGTACATCATGGAGTCCTTTATGCTGAATCCAGAGGTAGATATGCCGAGGTCACTATCAATGAACTGTCCATTAAGATCAATATGGCTTGCGATAACTGAATATTTTGGGGATAGGAAAAAACTTAGTTGATCTGTTGCCCAATCTACAGCTCCATATTTCCATTGTTCAAGTTGTAGTGAATTTTGATCGCTACCGTCAGAATTGACGATTACAATGTGAGCATTAGGTGAACTGGTGCTTAACAGAATTCTGTCATCTGAACCCCAGCTCAAGCCAACGACTTGATGTTGATTCAAGGAATAAATTGTAGTCGATTCATTGCTGCAGAGATTAAAGACTATCACAACCGAGCCGACCTGATTCGAAAACAAGGGATGGTTGTCCAAACCAAAGGCCAAGGCAATTCTATTTGGATTATTTGGATCAAAGCACATGTCATTGATGCTGAATCGTTCGTAGTACTCATATTGAGTCTCGATAGCTCCAGTATTCGGTGGAGGAAGCCCAGGGGTATCAACCGCAGTAATGGTAAAATCGTACGAACAATCTCGAATAGGAGGAGGAGGTAGTGGTGGCTCAATTTTCTCTGGTTCGCAACTGAATAATGCCATGAAAAGTACTCCAAGCCCGAAAAATACCATGTTGTGTCGTTTCATGGTTTCAGAGTTTTATGTACGGTAGATGGGTAGTAGCGGTTTCTTCAAAAACACTTATCGTGTAATGACCGGGATTGAGATTTCGTAGATCGATTGCGGTATGATTTCGAAAAAGTGTTTGCTCAAGTACAGACCTTCCCTGAGCATCCATTACACGAACAGATACAGTATTCTTACCCATACTATTTAACACTATCCCAACTTCTCCATTTCCCGGGTTCGGGTAAATACTCACCGTATTGGTAGTTTTGCTTTCCTCAATGCCGACCGTAAGGTCTTCTACTAGAATGGAATAGGCAAATTGTAACGGTTCGGCAAATGTGTTAGGATTAAAGGGAATCCAGCCCTTATCCACCCCGTTGAGGAACACATTATAAACGTAGCCAGTCCATAGATTCCCTGCACTGTTTACTGCGATACGTTCGTGGGGCAGCAGTACATTTCCCGGCTGTAACGGAGCCATAAGGTTAGAGGAGCTGTGGCGCGGCCACATACCTTCTGCCTGTTGTACCAGTCCCTCGCCAACGGTTGCCAGTTGTTCCATTTCTCACTGAAAATCAAGCACCAACCTTCGTTCGTTGGTGCCATCTGCGTTTATAAAACGGAGTTCTGAACGATAGTACCATTCTGACGTGTTGCTCAGTGACAATGAAACAACGTCTGTGACATACGCCAAAGTGCCATTCTTGGCTGTCGCTGCCTCATGATGCCATCTGTATACTTCTCCGCGTAATGCTAAATTTGATCTGATACCAGTTTCAATGTTGGTTGTTGCCGTAACCGTATCTGTACTCCACAAGAGGGTGTGATCAATAGCGCAATACGCAATATCGTATTGAGTTGATAATATATTGAAAGGATCAATGATACTACTTGAGTTTGAAGAGGGGTTGTAGATGCCAATCCCTTGGTAACTTATAAAACCAATATTACCATCAGGGAGAAAAACAAAGTCAGCTGCATAGATGTTCGTAAACTCTGATTGAATCACTCCTTGCATATCCATTGTGACACCGCTAGTGCCATCCCAATAAAGTAGAAACGTTTCCCCTTCTGGATGCCAAACGATATTTTTGATGAATGGATTATAGTATGGAATCTCCACAATACTGGAACCAGTAGAGGTCATGGTGATTACCGAGTTGGGATGGGATTTAATTGCACATATTATTTTATCATGATTTCCCCAATCCATACATCTTATTTCTCTATTCGAAGTGTAAATTGTTTCGGTGTTTCCCGTACATATGTCAATAATTACGATAGCCGAACCAAAGACAGGAATATCTTGGATGATTCCCTCTGAGCTAAAGTCATACAAAACTACTGCGAGCTGATTCGGATCATTTGGATTAAAGCAGATATCGTTAATCGCATAGCCTTGGTAGAATTTAGGCTGTATGGATATGTTTGAATTGGTAGGTGGCGAACCTACTGTGTCAATCGCCATCTGTGTTTGATTATAAGAACAATCATCAGGAAGATGGGGAATAGGAGGCTCTATTTCGGGTTGGCAGCCCGATAATACAATCTGTACCGCGAAAATCGCGGTTAGCGTTTTTGATGCAAATTCAGTATTCATGACTATAGTTTTACGAATGGCAGATGAGTAGTATTCTTCTTCGTATGAACACTTACGGTGTAATGCCCTGCTTTTAAGAACGTAGTTTTTAAGTTTCATGATTCCTTGGTTTGAACGATACTACAAAAATCTTTTGACTCTCGACAAAAACTACCCAACAAAAATATACCGATAAATTACAGTTCTAAAGGTTTGACAGAAGCCTTACGCAGAATCCGTGAAGCCAAGTCCTCTAAGCGAAATTTTAGAGGGTTGAGAAAAAGAAAAGTTGGATAAGTGAGACCCTTCCTTCGTCAGGGTGACAAACGGTTGCAGGCAATTTTCCTCCCGAAGAATCAACGAAGCCAAGTCCTCCGCCTGAGGCGGAGATTTAGGGGGCTGGTGGCTGGTGGCTCCTTACTTCCTCCCGTGACAAACCTTATACTTCTTGCCGCTTCCGCAAGGACAAGGTTCGTTACGACCGATTTGTTCGCCCACGTGCACAGGTTCTGGCTTGCTTTGAGGTTGCGTTGGCAAAGGCTGTTGCTGCCCGCCATTTTGCTGCGGAGCCTGACGTTGCGTCATTTCAGGTCGAGAAGCAGTAACTCTTTCTTTTCGCTCACTTGCTTCGCTCACTCGTGTGTTTTCAGCATTAGGGAGGTCGCCTTTGAATAGAAATGATATTACCTCGCGGTTCATTCTTCCAAGCATCTGCTTGAAGAGTTCGTACGACTCAAATTTGTAGATAAGCAATGGGTCTTTTTGCTCGTAAGATGCATTTTGAACAGACGTTTTCAACTCATCCATTTCGCGCAAATGCTCTTTCCATTGCTCATCAATAATGGCTAGAATGATGTTCTTCTCAAACGCTAACGCAAGGTTTGAACCTTTCAATTCGTAAGTCTTAGACAAGTTGACAACCACATTTAAGTTCTTGATTCCGTCCGTAAATGGAATAACGATGTTCTTGAATTTTTCGCCTTGCGTTTCAAACACGTTTGCAATTACAGGGAACGCTCGCTCGGCTATTTCGCTCTTCTTTCGTGCATAAGTTTGCGTCAAAGCGTGAACCAGTTTATCAAGCACGTCATCGGCTTTTCCTGAATTGAAATCCTGCTCAGAAATCGGGGATTCAATAGAGAATGTTCGAATCACATCTAATTTGAAGCCTTCGTAATCTCGTGCATCATGGAATTCGTCAACCAGCAAAGCAGCCGTGTCATGAATCATGTTCAATACGTCAACCGATAGGCGCTCGCCTTGCAACGCGTGTCTTCTACGCTTGTAAATCACCTCGCGCTGAGCGTTCATCACATCATCATACTCGAGCAATCGCTTTCTGATTCCGTAGTTGTTTTCCTCTACCTTTTTCTGCGCCCGTTCAATGGATTTGGAAACCATTCCGTGCTGAATGACCTCGCCTTCTTCGTAACCCATTTTATCCATCAACTTGGCTATTCGGTCAGAACCGAAAAGTCGCATCAAGTTGTCTTCGAGAGAAATGTAGAACTGTGAAGAACCTGGGTCTCCCTGACGACCAGCACGGCCACGCAACTGACGGTCAACACGTCTGCTTTCGTGGCGTTCGGTACCGATAATGGCCAAACCGCCAGATTTTTTAACCTCTTCGGTAAGCTTGATATCCGTTCCACGACCAGCCATGTTGGTGGCGATGGTTACGGCACCTGGCTTACCTGCCATGGCAACAACATCGGCCTCTTTTGCGTGCAATTTCGCATTCAAAACCGTGTGCTCAATCTTTTTCATTTTGAGCATTCGGCTCAAAAGTTCAGAAATCTCGACCGAAGTTGTACCAACCAAAACAGGTCGTCCTTCTGCAGTCAATTTCACCACATCATCAATTACCGCATTGTATTTTTCGCGGGTGGTTTTGTAAACCAGATCTTCCTTGTCTTCACGCGTAATTGGACGGTTGGTTGGTGCAACCATCACATCCAATTTGTAGATGTCCCAAAGCTCTTTTGCTTCCGTTTCAGCCGTTCCTGTCATGCCCGAAAGCTTGTGGTACATACGGAAGTAGTTCTGAAGCGTAACCGTTGCCCACGTTTGGGTAGCAGCTTCAACCTTCAAGTTTTCCTTGGATTCGATTGCTTGATGCAGACCGTCTGAATAGCGTCTGCCATCCATGATTCGGCCAGTTTGCTCATCCACAATCTTCACCTTATTGTCCATCACCACGTACTCCACGTCCTTCTCAAAAAGAGTGAACGCTTTGAACAGTTGGTTCATGGCATGAACACGTGCGCTTTTGATGGCGAAATCGCGCATCAATTCGTCTTTTTTCTTGGCTTTTTCCTGGTCGGTTCCGCCCATTTTTTCAATCTCGGCAATACCAGAACCAACATCGGTCAGCACGAAGAATTTGTCATCATCCATGTTCTTGGTGATGAGCTCCAATCCTTTTTCGGTTAACTCGATGGAGTTATGTTTTTCGTCAATTACAAAGAAAAGCTCGGTATCAACCTTATGCATTTCCTTATTCTGATCCTGCATATAATAGTTCTCCGTTTTTTGGAGAATCTGCTTCACGCCAGGTTCACTCAAGTACTTGATAAGTGCCTTGTTCTTCGGCAACGCACGGTAACAACGAAGCAGGGCCATTCCACCTTCGCCTTCTTTGTAGCTATCTTTTCCTGAAGCAATCAGCCTTTTGGCATCGGTCAAAGCGGTATTGAAGAATGTGCGCTGAACCTGCAGCAGCTTCTCAACTTTTGGCTTGAGGTCATCAAACTCGTGCTTGTCGCCTTGCGGAACAGGGCCAGAAATGATAAGTGGTGTTCTGGCATCATCAATAAAAACCGAATCTACCTCATCCACGATGGCGTAATTGTGCTTGCGCTGAACAAGATCGCCCGCTTCGCGAGCCATGTTGTCGCGCAAATAATCAAAACCGAATTCGTTATTAGTGCCGAAGGTGATGTCGGCATTGTAAGCCGCTCGTCTTTCAGGCGAGTTTGATTGGTGCTTGTCTATGCAATCTACTCTCAAACCGTGGAATTCATACAACGGCCCCATCCACTCAGAGTCACGTTTTGCGAGGTAGTCGTTTACAGTTACCAAGTGAACACCACGTCCAGCCAAAGCATTCAAATAAACAGGAAGCGTTGCCACGAGGGTCTTTCCTTCACCCGTTGCCATCTCGGCAATTCGTCCTTTATGAAGTGCTACACCACCAATCAACTGCACATCGTAATGCACCATGTCCCATGTAGTTTCTGTTCCGCCAGCTATCCACGTTTTTGGGAAAACAGCTTTATCGCCATTGATGGCTACGTAGCCTTTTCTGGCGGCCAAGTCTTTGTCCATTTCGGTAGCAGTAACCGTAAGCGAACCTTTTTCTTTCAGTCTCTTCGCAGTTTCTTTTACAACTGCAAAAGCTTCTGGAAGAATTTCGAGAAGCACTTCTTCAATCTTCTCAGTTACCGACTCTTCGATTTTGTCAATTTGATCGTAGAGTTGTTCTTTTTCTTCTACATCTGTCGCGGCCTCTTCGGCTTTGGCGTTGAGTTCGTCAATCTGCTTTCGTTCTTCGGAAAGATATTCTGCTATTCGCTGTTTGAACTCAGCTGTCTTTGCACGCAGCGCATCATCCGGAACGTTTTGCAGCGCGTTTGAAAATTCGTTGATCTGTGCAACGTAAGGTTGAATTTCTTCAATATCCTTATCGGCCTTACTTCCGAAGAATTTTTTGGCCAGATTATTTATAAAATCAATCATTCTGTGTGAATTCCTTTTGAGTGGCACTCGTGATGTCAACAACCGTTCCTATGAAGGTGCTTCGACAACCTGTCATGCAAGGGCGCGAAATTAAGCCTTTAGGTTAAAGGGTACAAAGCGGTTTTTTGACCATCCGAGATTGGAGAACTTGTTACTAACCCCTTCTCCAATTCTTAGGGTTTCGGCTCATGTGAAATATACCGATGATGCGGATTTCTTTGTCCTCGATGAGATAATGAATTCCGTATGGAAAGCGGTCAACAAAAGCGATATGAACCAGTTTGTAACGCTCTTGATAATGAAAGGGGTTTCTGGCGATTGCGTGAATTCTTGCCTCAACACAAAGTTCCAACTCCGAACCCAATCAAATGCCTGAACTAAATCAAGAAAAGCTTCTTCGGAAACATGAATCCGATAGTAGACCATCTAACTGCGATTGTGCAACCGTTTTTTAACATCATCCCAAGAACTGAATTTGGTTTCGCCTCTGGCGTGTTGCTCTAACCTCATGTCAAGTTCCTTCTTTTGGGCAGCAGATAAATTGATGTCTTTCTTATCAATGCTATCCCAGATCTGCTCTACCAGTAGAATTTTTTCTGCGTTGCTAAGGCTTTGTATTTCCTGAATGCTCATGGTGTAAAGATAGCTTTTGCCCAAATCTTCTGCAAAACATAATGGTTCACTCCTAAAGCGAATTGAAACGAAAACGACCTTGATTTAGATAAGTTGAATTTCCTGATTCACTCAGAAGGAATCGCTCCATTTCCCGCAATCGCATCAAGTTGAATGCACCCTCTACTCAATCTAGGTGCCTCAAACGGGTTGTTGTTGATGAGGAAAGGGCCATCAAGATCAACGAAGTTGGCACGTGGAGCCAATTGTGCTGCCGCCATTATGGCGCAACTCGATTCTGTCATACATCCAATCATTGTTTGTAAGCCCAATTGTTGGCAACGGTCAAACATGGCATTTGCTTCTGCCAAACCGGTGCTTTTCATCAGTTTGATGTTGATTCCGTGAAAGAGTTCAGAAACATTTTCCAGATCCGACAACCGTTGCACGCTCTCATCGGCAAAAATCGGAAGTGCACTTTTCTCCTTGAGCGTTCTCCAAGTTTCGACCGGTGTGCTCACAGGCATGGGTTGCTCTATCATCAGAACATTCAGCAAACTCAAATAATCGAGCATCCTTAAAGCAACTTCCACATTTGTCCAACCTTGATTGGCATCCACCAGAAATGGTTTGTCAGTAATGGAACGCAGAAAGTCAATTTTGTCCTTGTCATCGGGTCCTCCTAATTTGATTTTGAGGAGTTGAAAGCTCTCTGCTTCCTCTACTTTCTGTCTGAGTTCAGCTTCGCTTCCCATGCCAATGGTCATGGCTGTTGGAGGCGTTTGGCTTGCGGTAATTCCGAAAAGTTCGCGCGTTGGAATTCCCAGCGATTTGGCTTTCAGATCGTGAAGGGCAATGTCTATAGCAGCTTTGGCCGCGTTGTCTTTTTTTGAGAGCGAATCAATCTCTAGGAGGATTGCGTTTAGATTTTCTATCTGCCAATTAGCTGATTTCAGTTTCGAAAGAAACGCGGAGACTGATTCAGTCGTTTCACCAAGATAAGGCGGCATGGAAGCCTCGCCATAACCAATGATTCCGTTCAGTTCAACCTGAACCTGAACAGTAGATGTAGATGTACGTGTTCCAGTAGCCAGCCTGAACGGATGTTTGAGCTGTAATTGATAAGGTTCAAAGCGAAGAATCATTGCTGCCAATTAACGCATATTCTGCCACTACATAAGTTGAACTCAATGATGGGTTGGGAATACTCCAAAAGCACGGTTTCGGCTGATACGAATTACGAATAGTGTACGAATATGACGAATCCCAAATGCTTTCCTGAATTCATGATTCGTCATATTCGTTTTTTCATTCGTAATTCGTATCAGCTATATTGAAGTTGCTGATTTACTCAAATCTTTCAATTCGGTTCAAATAACCATAGAATGATAATGAAAAAAGAACGGCCCTGCCGAATGACAGAGCCGTTGTATGGTTTGAGTTTTGTAAAAGTCAATATTCGTCTTCGTTGAAGAAGAAGTCGTCTTTGGTGGGGTAATCTGGCCAGATGTCTTCGATGCTTTCGAACACTTCGCCATCATCTTCAATTTCTTGCAGGTTCTCAACCACTTCCATTGGAGCGCCAGATCGCATGGCAAAGTCAATCAACTCATCCTTTGTGGCTGGCCAAGGTGCGTCTTCCAGACGTGATGCTAATTCGAGAGTCCAATACATGTTTATTCGAGTTTATCTGTTCAATTTCGCGCAAAGCTAAAAATTAAATCAAGACCTGAAATAGCTTGCGAAAATTTAGCTGGAAACGCTATAAATCAGCTATTTACGTGCCTTCCAAGGAACTTCCTTCACTTCATTGTATTGAGTAATCTTCCTGCTTAGCACAAATAGATAGTCAGAAAGTCGGTTCAGATATTTTATGACCAAAGCAGAAACTGGTTCTTTTTCGTTGAGAAGGACAGTTAATCGTTCAGCTCTCCGACACACACAGCGGGCAATATGACAGAAGCTGATGGTGTCATTGCCGCCTGGAAGGACGAAAAACCGCATTTCGGGCAGCGTTTCGTTCATGCGGTCCATCTCTTTTTCTAGAAATTCGATGTCGGATTCGTGCAAGTCGGGAACAACAAGATTTGATTTGCTTGGGTCCGAAGCTAAAATGGAACCAATTGTAAATAGTCGGTCTTGAATTTCGGCAAGAGTTTCCTTTGCAAATGGATCAATATCGCGATGGCGCACCAAGCCAATGTAGGAGTTCAACTCATCTACCGTTCCGTAGCTTTCAATTCGGATGTGATGCTTGGGAACGCGTGCGCCTCCAAACAATCCTGTGGTGCCATCATCGCCTGTTTTGGTGTAAACTTTCATGACTGCTGCAACACCATTTGAACGTTATGGTTCACTTCATCGGTTTCCACTAGGCCATCTTTTAGGCGGATGATGCGGTGCGCGTGCTGCGCAATTTCCTCCTCGTGAGTTACAACTACGATGGTGTTCCCATTTCGGTGAATTTCTTCGAACAATCCCATAATCTCGATAGATGTTTTTGAATCTAGGTTTCCTGTCGGTTCATCAGCCAAAATCAATGCTGGATTGTTTACCAACGCACGAGCTATAGCAACTCGTTGCCGCTGACCGCCCGAAAGCTCGTTCGGTTGATGTTTCATTCTGTCGCCCAAACCAACCTGGTTTAGCACTTTTTCGCCACGCACGTTGCGGTCAGATTTACTGAAACCAGCGTAGATAAGTGGCAACGTCACGTTCTCTAAAGCGGTAGAGCGGGGCAGAAGGTTGAAGGTTTGAAAAACGAACCCTATCTTCTTGTTCCGTACCTCGGCCAACTGATTGTCGGTCATGCGGCTTACGTCCTGTTCATCCAATAAATATTGTCCGCTCGATGGCGTATCCAAACAGCCAATCATATTCATTAGCGTTGATTTTCCTGAACCAGAAGGCCCCATTAATGCCACATATTCGCCTTGTTTAATCGTAATGCTTATGTCGCGCAAGGCATGCACTTCTTCGGTTCCCATCACATACACCTTGGCGATGTGTTCGGTTCGGATAACGTCTTTCATTGTGGCTAAATTACAATCAATACCTAATGATAAAATGCTGTTTCGGCTGCTCCTTCCGAAGAAAAACAATCCCAACTTGGAATAGATCCAACGTTACATTAACACGTTTATGTGCCTTGATGTTCTCCCAAGCTTCTGCCATTCCCTTGCTCCAATAAATGTCATCGAAAAGCAGAACAGAATCGTTATGGCATTTTTCTAAGCACTGCTCGAAGTAGCGGATGGTTGGTTCTTTTTGGTGATTGCCGTCAATAAATGCCCAATCCAATTTTTCTATCGAATTTAGAAATGGTTGAAGCGTATCGTCAAAGTTTCCTTTTATGATTGTTGGATTGACTTTGACCTTTTGGAATTGTTCGCGCGCAATCGATGCGGTATTCGGGCAACCTTCAAACGTGGTCAGTTTTCCGTTTGGGGTTCCGAGTGATTGATACAGGCTTCCGATTCCAAGTGAAGTTCCCAACTCAAGCATCGTTTCAGGTTGGAAATGTTTGGAAAGCCGAAAAAGCAACTCGCCCCATTTTCCTCCTTTGGCTGAGTTTTTAGCGATGTCGGCAATGTTGCGCTTGTTTGATCTGTTGACGGTTGAACCCGCTCCGAGGTCGGTTATTTCAATTTCATCCGTTCGGGCCAGTAACTGCTTTCGAATGGTTTCAACCGTTCTGAATTCCAAGAATTCGGTCTTGTCGTAAATGACAGAATCCAGCAATTCATACACGAATGGTGAGTGAATTCCGTGCCTGTTTTTGGCCTTCGAAAGGTATTTTGCGTATTGCTTGGCTCGCCATAAATGGGACATCTGACGAAATTAGCGCTTAGGTAACAGTTTCAAACAACGAAGCAAGTAAGTTTGCTGAATACGACATCAACATGAAACAACTATTTCTTGTATCGTTTTTCCTTTCGCCATTTTTTCTTTTCTCACAATCGATTACTTCAGGCCCAGTCGTAGGTGGGTTGACCTCGGAAACAGCTCGGATATATATTCGCACGGATGTGCCAACCGACTTTGATATTGAACTGGACACGCTGCCTGATTTTTCGACTTCGTTTACGGTTTCAGACAGCACACGTTCCAATCAATTTTCAACAGTAATTGCAAGAGTAGAAGGTTTACAACCGCTCAAAGAGTACTACTATCGATACCTCATAAACGGCCAACCACAGGATTCGGTTTACTCATTCACCTCTTTTCCAGAGGAAGGCAATGAGGGTCACTACAAAATTGCTGTAGGTTCATGTAATTACTTTGAGAATTTTCCGCTTTTCGGACATATTAAGGCTTTTGACCCTATGCTATTTATTCATTTAGGGGATTGGCGCTATGCTCCAAGCACATATGGATGGGATTACAATTTGTATCCTGATCGGATTGCTGATGCATTTTCCTTTCGTTATGATGATGCTAATATGAGTGGATACATCTTAAACGGCATGGCAATCGATTATGTATATGACGATGCCTATTGCCATAATGGTAATCAAGGAGCAACGTATCCTCAGACGAATATTCTTTATCCTAACACTGATTCGACAATTTATCAGCTCACCACGATAGAGTTTGATGAAGGGGTAATTCCTGGTGCCATCAAAGGGTATTTTGATCACTTTCCAGGATATGAGGCAGTAGATACTTCTATAGGCATTCACCACTCATTCAAACTAGGGAATATCGAATTCTTCATGTTGGATCTGAGAAACTCAGCCACCCCACAGAACGACCCATTCGTTTACGATTCCGAAACGAACACGTACACGTTTGAACCCGCACCAGATCATTCTCTAATGAGTGAAGGACAACGCAACTGGTTATTAAATGGTTTGCAGAATTCAACAGCTGACTGGAAAATTATTGGTAGTAGCGTCATGTTCAATAAACGGTTTGTTCAGTTCAGAGAGATTGCCTTGTCAATCTCAGCAATCGTCCCGGCACTTATTGATTACGCTTCTAGTTTGTCCTATCTATGGAATGCGTATCCCGCGGATCAAGAAGCACTTCTGGATTTTGTGGATGACAATAACATTAAGGATGTGATTGTGATATCTGGCGATAGTCATAGCTCTATGGTTGATGATGGAACGAACGCGGGTTTTCCTGAACTAAGTGCAAGTGGGCTGACCTCAGAAGATGAAGGTTACTTAAACCATTCACTGGATTCCGTAATTGACCTTTTAGGCTACACCTATGGAACCATTGATTCTCTGTGGAATGGCGGTGGAAATGGGGTTGACAACGAGAACTTTTCAGATAGCTACGGCACCATGGAGTTCGTGGGGAAAGATCACGTACGATTATGCGCAATGGATGAGTTGGGACAGGAAATGGGCTGTATCCTAGTCTATCATTCCAGTAATCCCCTAGGGATTCGTTCAGAGATTCAATCTTCAAGGGAACGGCTTTTTGTGGCATTCCCAAACCCAACAAAAGATGAACTAAGAATTGACTTTAAGAATGATTACCAACCCACCAGAAAAGCTACGCTGCAACTCAATTCAATGGATGGGAAATTAACCCAAGAATGGGCTAATCACCAAATCCAGAACAGAATGTCGATAAGTCTAAATGGGCTAGCTATAGGAAACTACACGCTCACCTTTACTGATGACGGTACAACAGACACTCGAAAAATCGTGGTTAGCGATTAAGCCTTCGGCATATGTACATCCAATTGTGGGAAAGGAATGGTAATGTTGGCAGCATCCAAAGCTTCTTTTCCAGCTTCTTACACGTCAAAATAAACTGCCCAATAATCCGCTGGGTCGCAATATGGACGAATCGCAAGATTGATTGAGTTATCTCCTAATACAACAACTCCCACAAACGGGGCAGGGTCTTGCATCACTTTAGGATGAGCGTTCATCACGTTCATCAGTGCTTCTCGCGCCTTTTTGATGTCCGAATTGTAAGAAATTCCCATTTTCTAATCAACATGAATTTTACCTTCGGTAGCATAGTTTGTAATGTTACCGTTGGAGATTGCACCGTTCGGAATAATAACCGTCTTACTTTCTGGTGTGCTCAAAATGGTTACGAAAATCTGAATCTCTTTTACAGTTCCAAGATGACCTTGCGCCTCAATCAAGTCGCCAACCTTATATGGTTTGAAAATGAGGATGAGAACTCCTCCTGCAAAGTTTGCAAGCGTTCCGCTAAGTGCCATACCAATGGCCAAACTGGCGGCTCCAAGAATGGCAACAAACGATGTCATTTCAATTCCTAAAGTGCCTAACGCAGTAATTACAACCAAGATTTTGAGCACAATGCCAATCATGCTTCCAAGGAAACTTTGAAGAGCGGCATCAAACTTTCGGGCAGCCATTAGTTTTTGTGCAGCTCTAGAAACTGTCCCAGCAAGCCATAGTCCGAAAACAAGAATAAGAATGCTAACGGCCAGTTTTTGTCCGTATTCAAATAACATTGGTGTGTAATCTGTTCCTCCGTATCCTAATAGTTCTTCCATAAATTGTTTGTTTGTGATTGAGCGGCAAAGGAAATAAATCGTACAAACTAGCTTTGGTGAAGCGGAAAATGCAAAATGTAGATGCATTTTTTAAGAGCGTTCTAAATAGTTGAGTAAGTGCTGTACCTTGTCAATTTATTCACCCATGATAAGCAACATCAACTTCGGTAAAGCTCGTCTATCGTCATTACCCACGATATGAACTCCGTGATTGAAATAGGCGAGAACATCCAGTTCATCTACGAAGGTCAGAATTGGTGGCAGGGTTCAAAAGAGGAAATCCGCTGTACCGAAAATCAGGAGGTGGTCGATTTTGTTTACGCTTCTAAGTTTATGGAGATGGTGCGGGCAGATTTGGCGAAGTGATTTTCTGCAGTTTCGAGACCTAACAGGTTTTCAAAACCTGTTAGGTCTTACTCAAAACGAATAAACACTAACCTAAATTCAAATAAAATGAGAATGAATCAAGTATTAATGACCCTATTTGCCAGCAGTGTAATGCTGTTCAGCTCCTGCACAAAAGAGGAAGTTGCGGACGATACCCAGACCGGTAACATCAAAGTATCGATAACTTACATTCCACCAAGCTCTTCGAGCTACGTATATTTCTTGAGTGAGGCTTTCACAATTAGATTGAAAAAAAACGGATCCACTGTTGCTACTCAAACTTATTCGGGAGGCACGCATGACCTAGGTGAATACGAATATGGGACATATACTGTGGAAGTTACGGGCAAAGAGGGCAGAACTTCTCTC
>Ga0209702_10006626_pt1 | contig 14741 bp, 11 predicted proteins | sample FRY01_FD_187210 | JGI IMG/M metagenome (GOLD analysis project Ga0209702, IMG submission 187210) | Freshwater microbial communities from Lake Fryxell liftoff mats and glacier meltwater in Antarctica - FRY-01 (SPAdes) (version 2) | ecosystem: Environmental > Aquatic > Freshwater > Ice > Glacier... | reverse complement strand
CGGCAAGCCATTTGAGTACTCACACGACCTGTTTCGCAGTGACCGTGTCCGCATCGTCGTACGCACGCCCGCGGGCGAGTCGGCTGCGCGCGGCATCGCCAGCACAATCGAAGTGGTGTCGTAGGGCAAGTCGCCGGGATTTCGTGGTGGGGGGGCGGACGCCACAACCCCGCGGATGTGAGGTCCGCCCCCCACACACACAACCACGCTCGACAGACGGTTTGAGGGGGCGGACCTCACATCCGCGGGGTTGTGGCGTCCGCCCCCCACCACGAAATCCTGACGCCTAGCTGCAGTCGCGCTGCGCGGCCTCGGCGGCCTGCCGGCCCGTCCACGCAGATGTCTCTGCGTACCACGAGCCGAGATAGTCGCCGGCGATGTGGATCCGCTCGGTCGGCTGCATCAGCGTCTGTTGGATCTTGCCGCGGCCAACAAACGGGAAGGGAATGCCCGGGTAGACGCGGTGGATCAGGCGCTCCACGACATGCCCCTTCAATTCCGGTAGCACCGCTTCGAGTTCCGACTGGAAGAGGTCGAGGATCTGCTCGTCGCTCATCCCGCCGAGCTTGCGGCCGAGATTCGCGGGCGCGTAGACCATAAAACTCGAGCCCTTCGGCCGCTCGGGTAGCAACTTGGAGACAACGTTTGCCATGTTGAAGAGCATTGAGGTCGAGCGTTGCGGTGTCGCAATCGCGTAGATCTCGTCCCACCGCTGCGGACCCTCCTCGTCCGTCAGAAATGCTGCGGCCACCGTTGGGCCGTAGACGATCGCGCGCAGTGCCTGCTCGAGGTCGCGCGGCAGCCCCGTCACCAGGTCGGCCGTGTCGTGCGCCGACGTCGTCATGATCACCGACGCTGCTCGCATGCTGCCCGTGCCCGCCGCGTTCTCGTAGTCGACCATGACCTCGTCGCCCTCGCGACGCACAGCCGTGACGCGCGTACTAAAGCGCAGGCGGTCGCCGTGTGGTTTCGCGAGTGCATCCATCAGCCGTTGGGGGCCACCAACGATCGCGCGACCGAGACCCTCATCCTTGTTCCAAACAAGGTGGAAGTAGCCCACGCCGTAGCCCGCCGCGATCTCCTCGGGCTCGCCCGTGCCGCGCGTCAATGTACATCGAAAGAAGCCGTCAACCTCGGGCGACATCGGCCCGATCGCTTCGCTAAATGAGGTGTCGTCCATAAAGTCCAGCATGCGCTGCTGCAACACGGCTGGATCCTCGCCCGGCACGGGTCGCGCAACATCGCTGTAGGCCTTGACCAGCCGGCGCAGACGCAAGCCGACACGCACGAACTCGAGCCGCGCCCGCCACGAGAAGTTGAGCCGCAGCGGATACAACTCGATCGGACCATCAGCGACCAACTTGCCCTGATACGAAACGGCCGTTAGCGTGCCCGGCACATCCGTCGCCTCGACGCCCGCCTCTTCGAGCAGCCGCCCAATCGCCGACTCGGAGCCGCCATAGACGTGCGCACCAAGATTGAGCCAGAGCGGACCGCGCTCGGTCGAACGAATACGACCACCCGGGCGCTCCGACGCCTCGAGGATGACCACATCTCGGTCGCGCAGATCCCACGCCGCCGCGAGACCCGCAACACCGGCCCCGACAACGATTACGTCGTGTCGTTCGGACTCCATGCAGGGAGCCTAGCCGCGCGCACGGTCAGGAGGCAGGCGACGAACCAACGATCTACAACTGCAAAGCGGTGCTCAAAGCAGCAATACCCGCCGGTGTGACGCCACAACAGCCGCCAATCAGCGTTGCACCAGCAGCAGCCCACGAGCGAGTCGTGTCGTCGGGGAAGCCGCCGGCACCGCCGATCGCCCACTTTCGCGCCATGCCGTCCCAGACCCGACCGTCGTTAGGGTAGACGACGACGGCGAGGCCCGGCGCGGCGACCTTGCAGCGCTCGATGATCTCGAGCACGTGCTCGGGTGCCGTGCAGTTGCAGCCGACCGCGCGGATGCCTGGCGCGCTGGCGACGCGGGCGATCGCGTCCTCGAGCGGCGTGCCATCGGCAATGCGCGTACCGTCCCGGCACTGGAACGAGACCCAGGCCGGCGGGCCATCGAACTCGGCCTGCAATGCCGCGATCGCCTCTGCCTCGCAGAGGTTCGGGATCGTCTCCCACGCCAACAGATCTGGCGTCGCCCCAAGCAACGCTGCGACGCGCGGGCGATGAAAGCGCAGGATGTCGTCACGCGTTGCGTCGCCATACTCGCCGGTGTACTCCTGCCCGTCCGCCAGCATCGCACCATACGGACCAAGCGAAGCGGCCACCAGTGCGAACGGTGCACTCGGCTGCTCCAACTGCCACGTAGCACGCGCCGACTGGGCGAGCACGACACTCGCAGACAGCAACGCGTCCGCCTCCTCCTCGTCGATACCAACGGCCGCGAACGACGGGCGACTCGCCTGATACGAGGCGGTAATCACCACGCGAGCGCCCGCACGAAGAAAGGCGAGATGCACCGCCTCGACCGCCTCCGGTCCATCGCGCAAGAGTCGCGCCGACCAGAGATCGTCCGTCAGGTCGTAGCCCAGCGCCTCGAGCTCTGTCGCAAACCCACCATCGATCGGCGCAGGACCGGCAGCGAGTAGTTCGGCAAGTGTTTGACCCATCGGCTGATGCTATCCGCTCGCCCCAGATCGGACACTCGCTCATCCCAGAGAACATAGAATCCCCATAGACGCAAATGGCGATTCTTCCCTCGACCACCGACCGCAACAGCGACGAGTTCGCTGCGCGCACGAGTGACATGCAGGCACTGATCGCGCTGCTCGATGAGCGGCGCGCCCGCATCGAAGTCGGTGGCTCCGAAGCGGCACGTGCCAAGCACGCCGGTCGCGGAAAACTGTCGGCGCGCGAACGCATTGATCGACTCGTCGACCCCGAAGGAGCCTTCCTCGAGCTCGGTACCTTTGCCGCCTGGGACCACTACAACAACGCGGTGCCTGCAGCCGGGATCATCACCGGCATTGGTGTCGTAGAGGGGCGCGCCTGCGTGATCGTCGCGAACGATGCGACCGTCAAAGGCGGGACGTACTACCCGCTGACAGTCAAGAAGCATTTGCGCGCACAAGAGATCGCTTTCGAGAATCGGCTGCCGTGTATCTACCTCGTCGACTCGGGCGGCGCCTTCCTGCCAATGCAGGCCGACGTCTTCCCCGACCGCGACCACTTCGGCCGCATCTTCTACAACCAAGCGCGAATGTCGCAGGCTGGCATCCCGCAGATCGCCGCCGTGATGGGCTCGTGCACGGCGGGTGGCGCATACGTGCCTGCCATGAGCGACGAGACGATCATCGTGCGCGGCACCGGCACGATCTTCCTCGGCGGCCCGCCACTCGTGAAGGCCGCGACAGGCGAAGAGGTAACGGCCGAAGAGCTTGGTGGAGCCGAAGTCCATACGCGCATCTCGGGTGTCGCCGACCACGAGGCCGATGACGACGAGCACGCGCTCGCGCTCGTACGCGCTGCTATTTCGGCCCTCGGAACTGCGCCCGCACCGACCTGGTCCGTAGAGGAAAGCGAACCGCCGCTCTACGACGCTGATGATCTGCTCGGCATTGTGCCCGTCGACTATCGCATCCCCTACGACGTACGCGAGGTGATCGCTCGGATCGTCGATGGCAGCCGCTTCCACGAGTTTAAGCGCGAGTTCGGCGAAACACTCGTCTGCGGATTCGCACAGATCGATGGCCAGCCCGTCGCGATCCTCGCCAACAATGGCGTGCTCGTCTCCGCCGCAGCACTCAAAGGTACGCACCTGATCGAGCTCGCCTGCCAGCGCAAGATCCCACTCGTGTTTCTGCAGAACATCACGGGCTTCATGGTCGGTACGCGCGCCGAGCACGGCGGCATCGCCAAGGACGGTGCCAAGCTCGTGACCGCCGTCTCGTGTGCCCAAGTGCCGAAGTTCACCGTCATCATCGGCGGTTCGTTCGGGGCCGGCAACTATGGCATGTGCGGCCGCGCCTTCCAGCCGCGCCAACTATGGGCATGGCCGAACGCACGCACGGGCGTGATGGGCGCCGAACAGGCCGCACTCGTGCTGGCCCAGGTCGGCAGCGATGCCAGTGGTGAGGCGCGTGTGCGGCTCGAGGAAGAGAGCGACGCCTACTTCTCGAGCGGACGCCTCTGGGACGACGGCATCATCGACCCGCGCGACACGCGCCGCGTGCTCGCGCTCGGCATCGCTGCTGCCGGTAGTGCCCCCGTCCCCGACCCGAGCTTCGGCGTTTTCCGGATGTAGCGATGAGCGACTCGGTCACCACCACACGCGACGGCGAGCTATTGCGGATCACTCTGGCGCGCCCCGATCGTCGCAACGCCTTCGACGGTGCGATGGTGGAGCAATTGACGGCGGCCTTCAACGACGTGGGCGACGCGCGCGCCATCGTGCTATCGGGCCAGGGCCCCAGCTTCAGCGCGGGCGCCGACCTCAACTGGATGCGCACCAGCGTCGACCTCGACGCGACAGCCAACCAGGCCGAAGGCCTCAAGCTCGCGACACTCTTCTCGACGATCGACTCGTGCCCGACACCCGTCGTGACCGCCGTCCACGGCCACGCCATCGCCGGTGGTGCCGGGGGATCGTTGCCACCTGATATCGCAGTCGCTCAAGTCGGCACCAAGTTTGGCTTTACCGAGACGCGTATCGGGCTAATCCCCGCCACCATCTCGCCCTACGTGATCAACCGTATTGGCGTGACTGCGGCGCGCCGATACTTGCTCACTGCCGAGCTGTTCTCCGCCGAGGAGGCGCTGCGGATTGGGCTTATCAGCGCCGTTGTCGAGGACGCCGCCGCAGAGGCGGAGCGGATCGTTGAGACGCTCCTGACGGTCGGACCAGCAGCTGTCCGGGCAACAAAGCGCCTAATCCGCGAGCGCCCGTCGAATCAAGAGTTGGCTCGGCGCATCAGCGAGGTACGCGCATCCGCGGAAGGTCAGGCTGGCCTGCGAGCGATGCTCGCCGGGGAGGACCCGCCGTGGCGATCCAGTCCGTCCTAATCGCCAACCGCGGCGAAATCGCCGCACGCATCGCCCGCACCTGTCGCGAACTGGGCATCCGGACGATTGCCGTGCAGGCGCCTGACGATGCTGGTGCCTTCCATACCCGCCATTGCGACGCCTGTGTTGACGTGCCCTCATACCTCGACGCAACTGCCATCGCCGAAGCGGCTCGGGCCGCTGGCGCCGACGCGGTCCACCCGGGTTACGGCTTCCTCTCCGAACGAGCCGATGCTGCTCGAGCCGTCGAGGCGGCGGGTGTCATCTGGATTGGACCTTCCCCGGACGTGCTCGAGCGCACCGGCGACAAGCTCGAGGCGAAAGCGATTGCCGCGGTGGTCGGCGTACCCGTACTGCCACAGGGCGACCCAACGCTTGTCGGCTATCCGCTGCTGCTGAAGGCCGCTGCCGGTGGTGGTGGCCGCGGCATGCGAATCGTGCGTCACCCCGACGAGTTAGTGGAGGCGCAGACTGCGGCGACCCGTGAGGCCGAGGCCGCCTTCGGCGATAGTCGCGTCTATGCCGAGCGTCTTGTCGAGCGTCCGCACCACGTCGAGATTCAACTTCTCGCCGATGCGCACGGTGGTGTGATTAGTCTCGGCGAGCGCGACTGTTCGATCCAGCGCCGGCATCAGAAGGTGTTGGAGGAGAGCCCGTCGCCGATCGTTACACCCGCGCTGCGCACGCGCCTCGCCGACGCCGCAATCGCCTTCGCGCGCGCGGCCAATTACTGCGGAGCCGGTACGGCGGAATTCCTCGTGAAAGACGATGAGATCTGGTTTCTCGAGCTGAACGCGCGCATCCAGGTCGAGCACCCCGTCACCGAACTAGTCACCGGCATCGATCTCGTTGCCGCCCAGATCGCGATTGCTGATGGCGGCCACGTACCGACGCTGGACGAGCCGGTTGGTCACGCGATTGAGGTCCGCCTCTACGCCGAGGACCCGATCACGTTCCTGCCTCGCGTGGGCACGGTGCGTCGGCTCGATTTGCCGGACACGATCCGTGTCGATGTTGGCATAGCCATTGGGGATACGGTCGCTGCCGGCTACGACCCGATGATCGCCAAGCTGATTGCGCATGGTGGCGATCGCGCCGAGGCGCTCGCTCGGCTAACAGCTGCGCTCGACGAGGTTAGCATCGAGGGTGTGACGACGAATCTGCCGTTTCTGCGTTGGCTCGTGCGTCAGCCCGATGTGGTCGCTGGCACGGCGACAACTGCCTTCCTCAATGACAACCCGCCGTTGAGTGTGCGCCGTCGCCCGACGGGTGCATATGGCGGTGCGTGGCGGTTTGGCAGGTCGTCTGCTGCGCGGTTGCCGGTACCGCAGATTCCGGAGCACAGCGTGCGAGCTGGTCGCGACGATGGTCGCCTGATCGCTCCCATGCCTGGTGTGGTGCTCGCCCTCCCGGTTGCTATCGGCGACGCGGTCGAGGCGGGCGATACCGTTGCCGTGCTCGAGGCGATGAAGATGGAGCACCGCTTGACCGCCGCGTTTGCCGGCACGATTAGTGAGATCGGTGTTGTGGAAGGCGACTTTGTGGATGCCGGTGCGCTGATCGCCGCCGTCACTGCGCGCGTCTGAGTGTTTTTGTGATGGGGTCAGGTTCGATTTTGTGGTGGGGGGCGGACGCCACAACCCCGCGGATGTGAGGTCCGCCCCCTCAAACCGTCTGTCGAGCGTGGTTGTGTTGGGGGGGGCGGACCTCACATCCGCGGGGTTGTGGCGTCCGCCCCCCACCACAAAATCGAACCTGACCCCATCACGAAATCTAGGCGCCGACGTCGAGGCCGCGCGCGATCACAAGCCGCTGCACCTCGTTCGTCCCCTCACCAATCTCGAGCACCTTCTGGTCGCGGTAGAGGCGAGAGACCGCGTACTCCTCCATGTAGCCGTAGCCACCATGAATCTGGACGGCCTCGTTGACGGCGCGGCGCGAAGCCTCGCCGGTGTAGAGCTTCGCCATCGACGCCTCCAGCGCGTAGGGGCGACCCTGATCTTTCAGCCACGCCGCCTTGTAGACGAGCGCGCGCGCCGCAGCCAGCTCGGTCGCCATATCCGCAAGCTTGAACTGGATCGCCTGGAACTTAATGATCGGACGCCCAAACTGATTTCGACTCTGCGCGTACGCGGCCGACAAGTCGTACGCACCCTGCGCAAGACCAAGACCCATCGCCGCGATAGAAATACGACCACTATCAAGGATCTCGAGAAACTGCTTAAAGCCCATGCCACGCGGGCCGAGCAGATTCCGCTCCGGAACAATACAATCCACAAACGTCAGCTCGCGGGTATCAGAAGCGTTCCACCCCATCTTGCGCAGTGGCTCGCTCTGCGTGTACCCGGGTGTGCCGTTCGGAACGATGAAGTTCGAGATCTCGTCCTCACCCGTCCGCGCCGTGATCGTGACGCACTTCGAAATCGTCGTACCCGCATTCGTGATGAACATCTTCGAGCCATTGATCTTCCAACCACCATCCACCAGCTCGGCATGCGTACGCGGATTGCCAGCGTCGGACCCGGCCTCAGCCTCGGTCAGACCAAACGCGGCGAGTCGCTTACCCGACACGAGCTCGGGGAGCCACTCGGCCTTCTGCTCGTCATCACCGTAGAGGTAGATCGGCATCGTCCCCAGCGACGTGTGCGCCGCCATCGCGATCGCAACGGAGGAATCGATACGCGTCAACTCTTCAATCGCAAGCGCGTATAACAGCGTATTGCCGCCACCACCACCGATCGACTCGGGGAAGGGAATACCCATCAGTCCAAGCTCGGCCATCTCGGCAACAATCTCGTACGGGAAGCGATGCTCACGGTCGAGTTCCTCGGCATGCGGCGCGACACGCGTCACCGCAAAGTCGCGCACCATCGCACGAAAATCCTCGTACTCGACAGGTAGATCGAGATCCATCGAAAAACTCCTCGCACGGTGTCACGCGAGTTTGCAGGGACGGCAGCAGCATACCGTCTCACCACGCCGGTGGATGCGTAACCAGACTGCCTATAGACTGCCGGCGTGGCGAGGAAAACGAGCATTGAATCGCCGCGCATCGCGATCATCGGCGCCGGCTTTAGTGGCATCGGAATGGCGATCAAACTCCAGACCGCCGGCTTCAACAACTTTACGATCTACGAGGCCGCTGCGGACGTCGGCGGCACCTGGTTCTATAACGCCTACCCGGGCGCCGCCTGCGATATCGCCTCGCACCTCTACTCGTTCTCGTTCCGTCGCAAGCACGACTGGACGAAAACCTATGCGAGCCACGAGGAGATCCTCGCCTACCTGCACACGTGCATGGACGAGGACGGTCTCTGGCCAAAAACGCGACTCAACACCCGCGTCGAAACGGCAGTCTATGACGACACTGCAGTCTCCTGGACACTGACGACGAACGAGGGCGAGACGATCGTCGCGGACATCGTGATCTTTGCCTGCGGCCAACTGAACAAGCCAATCAACCCGCAGATCGAGGGTCTCGACGACTTCCAAGGCACCATCTTCCACTCGGCCCGCTGGGACCAGGACTACGACCTCACCGGCAAGCGCGTCGCGGTGATCGGCAGCGGCGCGAGTTCCATCCAGTTCGTACCGGAGATCGCGAAGGAGGTCGAATCGCTCGCCGTGTTCCAGCGCACGCCATCGTGGATCGTGCCGCGCCGCGAGGTGTACTACACCACCAAACAACAGCAGCGCTTTCGCAAGATCCCCGGCGTCGAAAGCCTGCACCGGCTCGGCATCTTCTGGTTCAATGAGCAAGGCTTCTTGGCCTTCCGTCCCGGCCAGAAATGGTGGGGCCTAATCGAAGGTTCGGACAAGGCAAAAGCATGGGAAGGCGCCGCAATGCGGCACCTCAAAAAGCAGGTCGTCGACCCGGAATTGCGCGCAAAGCTGACGCCGGACTATGGCATCGGATGCAAACGCGTCCTGTTGTCGAACGATTGGTATCCGACGTTGCAGCGCGACAACACGCAGTTAGTCACGGACCACATCACGCGCATCACCGGTGACTCGATCGAGACAGAATCAGGCACCATCGGACCACTCGACGCGATCATCCTCGGCACCGGTTTCGACGCGAACACGTTCCTCTCGACGATCAAGGTAAAGGGGGCGCACGGACTCGATCTCGCGACGGCTTGGAACGATGGGCCAAAGGCGCACCTCGGCATTACGATCGCGAACTTCCCGAACCTGTTCATGCTCTATGGGCCGAACACGAACCTCGGCCACGGCTCGATCATCTACATGATCGAGTGCCAGATCCGCTACATCCGCAAGTGCCTGCAGAAGATGCGGCGCGATCGGCTACGGATGCTGACGGTCAAGCCGGAAGCACAAGCGCGCTTCAACGAAGAGCTCCAACGCGATCTCAAACAATCGGTCTGGGCGAGCGGCTGTTCCTCGTGGTATGTGACAGCCGACGGCACGGTCGTCAACAACTGGAGCGGTTTCATGCTCGGTTATTGGAAGCGTACGTTGCGTCCCGATTTTGCCGACTTCACTACCGCCTAGCGCCTCGTCTACGGTATCCCGCATGGATCGGCGCACAGTCATCACCGGCGGGCCGATCCTGACCATGGCCGCTGAGTTGCGGGTGGAGGCAATAGCGCTGCTGGACGAGCGGATCCTCGCCGTCGGGTCGCTCGATGACTGCCGCGACGCTGCTGGCAAGAACGCCACCGAGGTCGATCTGGGTGGTCGTACGTTGATGCCCGGCTTCGTCGATGCGCACACGCACCCACTGATGCTCGGGCAATGCGCCGCGTGGGTTGACTGCGCGCCACCCGAGGTGACAACGATCGATGCGCTCGTGCGGGTGATGGAGCGGCGGCGCGACTCGTTGCCGCCGACGGCGGATGTGTGGGGCTTCGGCGTACACCACGGCGACCTCGACGTCCGACGCAACCCCGTTGCCAGCGATCTCGATCGCGTCGCCACCGACCGTGTCGTCGCCGTGATGCACCGCTCGGGCCACGGCGTGATGGTCAACAGCCACTGCCTCGCGATCAACGGCATCACGAAAGACCTCCCCGCTCCACCCGGCGGCCGTATCGATCGCGACGAGCAGGGCAACCCGACCGGCGAGCTCTGGGATGCGGCGATCGATCTGATCACCGGCCCCGACGGCGTCAAGACGCTCAACCACGGCCCCAACATCCACATGCCCGACGCGCCCGAGCGCCTCGTCGATCTGCTCTGCAACGCGCAAACGATGCTGCTCAAGTCGGGTATTACGTCGGTGACGGATTGCCAGGTAACGCGTCGCGAGATGGAGACGTACCTGTCGGCGCGCGATGCGGGTCGATTACAGATGCGCGTCTCGATGCTGACGCTTTCGACATTGCTCGAAGCGCTGGTCGAGCTTGGTCTACGCTCGCGCCTTGGCGACGACCATCTCGCCTTCGCCGGCCTCAAGCTCTATGCAGATGGTGCGTTGACAGGGTTGACCGCCTACTTCGAGAGCGGCTACCGCTTCGACCCCTGCCATCACGGCCAGCTCTATCACGAACCCGACGAGCTCCGTCAACTGATCCGCCGCGCCCACCGTTTCGGACTCCAAACCGGCACGCATGCCCAAGGCGACTCGGCGATCCAGATCGTTTTGGATGCTGTGACGGAGGCGCTCGACGACGTCGATCGCCACGATCATCGCCACCGCATCGAGCACTGTGGCATGCCGTCGCGGGAGCAGATTCCCGAGATCGCCCGACTAGGGATCACACCGGTCAACCAGCCGACACACCACTACCTGACTGGCGATGCGCTGCTCGAGGCGCTCGGCGATCGCGCGCACCGCTACAACCCCTACGGGGAGTTCGTCGCCGCCGGTATTCCGCCCGTACTCTCCTCGGACACGCCGGTGTCGGGGCCCGATCCGCTCGAGGCGGTCTGGGCGGCTGTCACGCGTCAGACGCGATATGGATCGACGCTCGGTGGTCCCGAGTTGTGTCTGACAGTCGAGCAGGCGCTACGCGGCTACACGATCAACGGTGCAGCTGCCACACGGCGCGAGCACGTCGTCGGTTCGCTCGAGCCGGGCAAGCTTGCCGACCTCGTTGTCCTCTCCGATGACCCGCTGCGTGTTGCAATCGACGATCTACGCTCGATCCGTGTCGAGGAGACCTGGGTCGATGGGGCGCCGGTCGACTTTAGCCGGCTGTGACTGAACAAAGGGGTCTGACCCCTTTGTTCACTGTCTGGAGGCGACAGGCAACTCGCCGACGCGCGGTAGCTCGAGCCGCTCCCAGACGTCCACCAAACCGGCGATCAGCGCCTGTTCGTCCTCGTCCGTGTGCAGCGGGCTCGTTGTGATGCGGAAGCGTTCCGTGCCACGCGGAACCGTCGGATAGTCGATCGGCTGGACGTAGATGCTGTGATGCTCGAGCAGCATCGTTGCGGCCTTGCGGCAACGAACCGGGTCGCCGAGGATGACTGGGATCAGGTGACTATCCGTCGCCATCGTCGGAATGCCCGCCGCTTCGATCGCCGCACGCACGTTCGCCACGCGAGCGTGCAGCGCGATCCGCTCCAGATCCGAGCTGCGCAGATGCGCGATACTGGCGTGGGCCGCCGCAACCACCACCGGTGCGAGTGAGGTTGTAAAAATGAAGCCGGTGCCGTACGACCGCACCAGGTCGATGAGGCGTGCCGAACCAGTGATATAGCCGCCCATCGCACCAACGGCCTTGCCGAGCGTGCCCTGCACGATGTCGATCTCGCTCTCGAGCCCTTCGCGCGCCACGATACCGGCGCCTTCGGGCCCATACATGCCGACCGCGTGCACCTCGTCGACATACGTCAGCGCGTCGTAGCGGCGCGCCACATCGGCGAACTCAGCAATTGGGGCGATATCGCCATCCATTGAGTAGACACTCTCAAACGCAACGACCCGTGGGCAGGCTGTCTTTTCGGCGCGCAACAACGTCTCGAGATGGTCGGGATCGTTGTGATCGAAGATCCGCACCGTCGTACCGCTGCGACGCATGCCCTCAATCATCGAGTTGTGATTATTGGCATCGGAGTAGATGACACACTCGGGCAGCACGCTGCCAAGCACGGCGAGTGCGGTGTAATTCGAAACCCACCCAGACGAGAACAGCAGCGCGGCCTCCTTGCGGTGCCATGCTGCGAGCTCGCGTTCGAGCGCGACGTGCATCCGAGTCGTTCCCGAGATATTGCGCGTGCCGCCACTGCCAGCGCCGTAGGCTGCAGCCTTGGATACCGCTGCGATCACTTCCGGATGAGCCGCCATGCCGAGGTAGTCATTGGAGCACCAGACGGTGACGACTTTGGGAGTGCCGTCAGCTTGCTGAACCGTGGCATTGGCTGTCCCTGGCACGCGCTCGATCTCCGCAAAGGAGCGGTAGCGTCCCTCCGTCTTGAGACGGTCGAGCGCGGCGTCGACAAGGCCGGCGTAATCCACGTCTGACACTCTAACCCGATTCGCCGATTTGTTCGCTACCCGGTTGTCCACGTGGCGAGCGCAGTCCATCCTGCCGGCTTGGTTGTTGCCAAGTCATAGAGGCTAAAGCCGTTCGCGCCGGCGTCTCGCGCACCACGCGCAGCGGCATCAAGATTGACGGGGGGGAGTCCACCGGCGAGGCCAGAAATGAGGTGTACAGGCACAGCTGCGTCTCCCGTCAAAGCGCGAATCTTGGTGACACAGCCGACGGTCATGTCGTACATCTGCTTTGCACGCAACTTGCGTGGTGCATAACACATCGGCAGAAACGCGTCGGCGTTTTTATGGATCTCCATGTAGGGAAAGATCGGCCAGTACATGTTGACGGGCGAGGGGATGATCGCGCCGATTGGCAGTGTTGGATACGTCTTCCGCAACCATGCCACTTGGGCTGCTGCCCGCTGCGCGCGTAGTTTGGCGCTTTTGACTTCGGTCGACTCAATATCGATTGCAATCCCGTCGACCGCTTCGCTGCCACCAATCGCGATTGCGGCTGCGAGTCGGCGCCGATCAACTTTGACGTTTTTGAAGCTCGGCAGGTACCACGGGATCACACGCAGGCCAACCGCGTGTGCCAGCCGCACCAAATCCTTGAGTGGCCTCGGGTTGACGACGTCGACCTTACTGCCAAAGTTTGCTGTCTCCACGTAAATAACGGGCACGCCGCGTTGTACGGCAATGGCCACGACCTTTTCGGGCGTCTTTTCGAGTGCATCCCAAATGTCGATCCAGACACCCGTCCCAGAAAAGACGGCACCGCGTCCCGGTTCGGCGCTCGCTATCGGAGCGAGCAACCCGCTACAAATACCGACGAGGGCGAGCAGAATCAGATGGCGACGCATCCACGCATCCTACGTGCGCATCTGGACGATCAGGCGTTGAGGTGATCGGCGAGCGACTGAGCCGTCTTGGTGACGACCGCTTTCGGATCGACAGGCGGCACCGTCGTCGCGGCATACTCCAATAGGGCGGCGGCCGTCTGCGTGCTGTGGTCCTGCAGCAATCGGGCCAGCTCGGCGCCATCGCCCGCCGCAAGCGCATCGAGCATCTGGCGGTGTTCCACATTCGCCCCGACGACCACGTGCAGCAGGCTGACGTGCAGCACGCTGATGGCGGTCCGCGAGTACGGGTCGGCCATCGTCAGCACCCGTCCGGCGACAGCGGCAACGTGCGGCATGTCGGATAGACGGTGCAATTCGTGATGAAACGTGTAGTTAGAATCCGACCAGGCCGGCCCGTCGAGGTCGTCCATCGCATCGACGATCTCGCGCAACACAGCAACATTTGCGGGAGTCGCAGTGCGTACGATTCCCGACGCCATGTGCGATTCGAGTAGGCCGCGCAGCGCCCATAGCTCCACGATATCCCCGACCGCAAGATCTATGACGCGTGCGCCACCATCCTTGCCAAAGATGACGAGCCCTTCGGCAGCGAGTGTGTACAAGGCCTCGCGCACGGGAATCCGACTAACCCCCATCGCCTCGGCGATCGATGCCTGAATCAACGGCTTTCCCGGCTCGAGCAGGCCTAACCGAATACTCTCGCGCAGGACGTCGGCGACCAGCGGATCAGCACTGTTTCTGCCCTGATTCAACTTCACTCCTATGCCGCGAACACGTACCGGTTATTGTCGATGATTATCCACTCGCATTCAAGTGTATACATTGGGCTCATTCGGAGTCTAGGGCAGTTCGCGCGAAGCGCATCGGAGTAGACGTCGGCGGCACCTTCACCGACCTAATCCTCGACGACGATCTTGCCGGCAAGATCACCGTCGACAAGATTCCCTCGACTCCCGACGATCCCGCCCGCGGCGTGGTTGAGGGCATCACCCGTCTCAGCCAAAAAGCAGGCGTGCAACTGTCTGAGGTTGACAACCCTACGTGTGCGTCTGAACGATCAGGCGTTGAGATGATCGGCGAGCGACTGTGCCGTCGCCGTGGCGATCGCTTTCGGATCGACAGGCGGCACCAACGTCGCGACATACTCCACTAGGGCGGCGGCTATCCCCGTGCTGTGGTCCTGCAGCAATCGGGCCAGCTCGGCGTCATCGCCCGCCGCGAGCGCGTCGAGCATCTGGCGGTGTTGCGCATTCATCTTGGCCTCTAAGTGCGGCACGCTGACCTTGATCCGCCCGTACGGGTCGGCCATCGTCAGCACCCGTCCGGCGACAGCGGCAACGTGCGGCATGTCGGATAGACGGTGCAATTCGTGATGAAACGTGTAGTTAGAATCCGACCAGGCCGGCCCGTCGAGGTCGTCC
>Ga0209702_10006625_pt1 | contig 14746 bp, 18 predicted proteins | sample FRY01_FD_187210 | JGI IMG/M metagenome (GOLD analysis project Ga0209702, IMG submission 187210) | Freshwater microbial communities from Lake Fryxell liftoff mats and glacier meltwater in Antarctica - FRY-01 (SPAdes) (version 2) | ecosystem: Environmental > Aquatic > Freshwater > Ice > Glacier... | reverse complement strand
CCTTGTGATGATCAAGCCGACAGCGCCGCTGACTCAATTTGCCCCCTTCAGGCTCATTCCTGGTTGGAAATACGCCAGCCGCTCAGGCTCATACCACGTTTGGACAAGGCTCCTAGTTGTCGACTTAATAAAAGTATGTTAACGTAAGTTAATGTTTGTGCGTTTATGTTTGATTACAGGAGATTGTGATAATGTTCGATTTCTTTGGGGAGCGCCGTAAAGCAGTGATCGCAATGGCCCATATCGGAGCACTTCCGGGCGCGCCTTTGTATGACGCAGACGGCGGCATGGATAAACTAATAGAAGGGGTGGTAACTGACATCGAACGACTGCAAGCCGGTGGTGTTGATGCCATCATGTTCGGAAACGAAAACGACCGGCCCTATCAGCTTAAGGCGCCCGCCGAAAGTGTGGCGGCGATGACCGCAGTTGTGATGGCGGTCAAGCCGATGCTTAAGGTTCCGTTTGGGGTAAACTTTCTGTGGGACCCTTCGGCCAGCGTAGCTATGGGCGTGGCCACTGGCGCGTCCTTTGTGCGCGAAATCTTCACCGGGCTGTTTGCATCCGACATGGGGCTGTGGCAACCTGATGCCGCAAGCGCCGTACGCTTGCGCCGCAATCTGGGAAGGCCAGGGTTAAAGATGCTGTTCAACATCAACGCCGAATTCGCCGACAGCCTAGATCGCCGCCCGATCGAATTACGCGCACGCAGCGCTGTGTTCTCATCGTTAGCTGATGGTATCCTGGTTTCGGGTGCGCTTACTGGTCAGGGCGTCGACAGGTCTGAGCTGCGCCGAGTCGCCGACGCGCTGGAGGGCAGTGTACCAGTGATGGCAAATACAGGCGTAACCATCGATTCTGTGAGCGAGATTTTCTCAGTCGCAGATGGCTGTATCGTCGGAACACATTTCAAGGTTGATGGGGTAACTTGGAATGATGTCGACGGCGATCGCGTCAAGCGTTTCATGGACGTGGTAGGCCGGCTGCGCTAAGGCGTCCAGCCCCCTCACATGTGGCGGTCGTCATGAACTGCGTCATCGGACTTGATATTGGTACTACCTCTACCATTGGCTTGCTGCTTCGCCTTCCAGATCGGCGTTTGGCCACAGCAAGCCGTCCAGTCACGCTTCAGCACCCGCACGCTGGTTGGGCTGAAGAGGACCCCGAGCAATGGTGGAAAAATGTTTGTGCCATCATCTCCGAACTGCTGGCCGCGGCGAACATAGACGGTCGTGAGGTGCACGCGGTAGGTGTTTCCGGTATGGTGCCCGCGGTGGTGTTGCTCGACGCTGAAGGCCGGCTGTTGCGGCCAAGCATCCAGCAAAGCGACGGTCGCTGCCACGCAGAGGTGCAGGCTTTGCGGGCCGAGCAGGATGAGGTGGCCTTCGCGAAGCGGACCGGCAACGGCATCAATCAGCAGCTGGTGGCGGCCAAGCTGCGATGGATTGAGCGCCATGAGCCGGCGGTGTTCGCCCGCATTGCCACTGTCTTCGGCAGCTACGACTATATCAACTGGCGTCTCACCGGAGAGCGCCGCATCGAGCAGAATTGGGCGCTGGAGGCCGGATTCTTTGACCTCGCCCGTGGCTTGGTGGCTGACGACCTAATCGCTCTTGCGCACCTGCGGCCAGCGCAACTGCCTGAGCGTGCCGCCAGCGAGGCGCTGATTGGGCAAATCACCCACTCTGCTGCTGCTGCCACAGGGCTGGCAGTTGGCACGCCCGTGGTGGGAGGGCTGGCTGATCACGTGGCCTCTGCTTGGGCAGCTGGCGTCTCGGTTTCTGGCGATATGCTAGTCAAACTTGGTGGCGCCTGCGATGTCCTACTCGCCAGCGCCCATGCGCGGCCCGATCCGCGCATCTTTTTAGACCACCACGTGCGCCCTGGCTTGTTTATACCGAACGGCTGCATGGCGTGCTCCGGCTCAATGTTGAACTGGTTCGCCGAGAACTTTGGCCAAGCTGCGGATGCCCCCGGCGTCGCTGGCGCGACGAGATTGCAACGCTTGGACACGTTGGCCGCTGCGGTGGCGCCGGGCAGCGAAGGTGTGCGTGCACTGCCTTACTTCCTGGGCGAGAAGACGCCGATCCACAACCCGCTGGCGCGCGGCACATTCACTGGAATCGGGCTGCACCACGGCCCAGGTCACCTGTGGCGCAGCCTACTTGAGAGCGTAGCCTTCGGAGTGCGTCATCATGTGGAGGTATTTGACGAACTGGGGCTGCCGGCTACTCGTGTGATTGCCTCCGACGGCGGTTCGGCTAGTCTGGTTTGGCTACAGATTCTTGCCGACGTGCTGGATCGTCCGGTGCAGTCGCTGCGTGGGCATCCGGGTTCAAGTCTGGGCGCGGCCTGGATCGCCGCGATCGGAGCCGGGCTTAGCGACGACTGGTCCGGCGTTGGAGCTTTTGTCGAGCCCGATAAGTTGGTAATACCCCGCGCCGCCCATCGAAATGCCTACAACGACGCCTATTCCGACTACCGTGCGCTGTACGCTGCGCTACAGCCGCTGTTCCAGCACATGGGGACGCGGCCATGATCGCGATGGACTGGGACGTTGGTGGCACGCTGGTCGACAGTGAGCTGTTGCACTTGCGCATGCAGCGGCAGGTATGTCGCGCCCATGACGTGAAACTTGCCGTCTTAGGCTCGACGTCCTTCGTCGGTGTTGCGATCAGTGAGGTCTGGCGGTTGCTGGCCCCGCGCCTCGGCGACCTCCGACAAACGAACGGGGGCGACGACAGGGATAGACGCGAGGAAGAACAAAACTTCCGCGCAGCGGCCCTTTTACAGTATTTCAAAGGTGCACACACACTGCAAGTCCGGCTTGAAGCGCTCAGATTCGTGAAGCGTCTCGCCATACGCAGCGTGCGTCAGTTGGCTGTGTCGAATTCAGAGCTCGAAATCGTCGAGGCCGACCTGCAGGCTCTTGGCCTGGATGATGTTCAGCATGCCAAGCCTCACGCTGCACCTTATCATCGCGTATTCGCGCGGCTACGCCTGCCTGCTGCGGCCATCTGGGAGATGGGAGATAGCTTCAGCTGCCTGACGTACGCTTGCGTCGCCAGATTGCCCACAGTGTTGGTCACTAACACGCCGGACGCGGCGAAGACCTGGGGCCGCGATGTCACTCGCGCTTACGCCAGCCTGCTCGAACTCCGCGACTTATGGCTATCTGCGGCCGACCCGATTCTTTCTGGAAATGCCTTGAAGCTCACTCCCAACGACCCCCATGAACAACGCTACGAACCACAAGCTGCTGGAGGTGATAAGTGAGCGGCGTCGTTGTCGTCACTGGGGGTGCTTCTGGCATTGGCGCAGCCATAAGCAGCCTGCTTGCCGCCCGCGGCCATAGGCTCATCGTTACCGATGTCGACGGTGCCGCCGCTGAGGCACTGGCCGCGACCCTGCCCTCTGCGCAGGCTATGGCGCTGGATGTGCGCGATGCGGCTCAGTCGCGCCGCGTGGCAGACGCAGTGCTCGAGCGTTACGGTCGGCTGGACACCTGGGTCAGCAACGCGGGCGTCTCGCGCATGGCGCGCTTTGTCGACATCGACGAAGCGCAATATGACTTCACGCTCGACGTCAATCTGAAGGGACTGTTCTTTGCAGGTCAGGCCGCTGCCCGGGCGATGCAACGCCGTGGCTTAGGTGGCTGCATAGTCAACGTCGCATCGATGGCCGCAAAACAAGGGCGTGTGCCGTTTCTCGCCGACTACGTAGCAAGCAAATTCGGCGTCGTCGGGCTGACCCAGGCGATGGCCTTCGAGTTGGCCGCCGATCGCATTCGCGTCAACGCCGTTTGCCCCGGCTTCGTCGCCACCCCGATGCAGGTGCGCGAGCTGGTCTGGGAGGCTGAACTGCGGGGAACCGATGTTGATGCCCTGCGTAAGCAGTGGGTCGCCGACACGCCCATGGGTCGACTGCAGCAGCCCGAGGACGTAGCACGCGCAGTTGCCTACCTTATCGGCGAAGACGCCGGTTTCGTGACCGGCGAATCGCTTGCCGTGAACGGCGGCGCCTTCATGGACTGAGCCCGCCACTTTCGTTGTTTTACTTCCCTCCACCCACTCCACCGCAAAAGGAACCTCGTATGACAAACTATCTTTCTATCGCGTTTCAATCTTCAATTCGCCCGCGTAGGCGAACTGTTGGCGCAGGGCTGCTCATCATATTGGCCGCGCTGACGCTGCCAGCGGTGGCGCAGACGCCTTCCAAGCGCGTTGCCGCACCTCCAACGCTGGCCGCTAAGGGCAGCATCACCTACTGCGCTACCATTGACAATCCTCCGCGAGCCTATTACGACGAGCGCCAGCAGCCGATAGGCTTCGAGGTCGAACTTGGCACCGAGATCGCCAGCCGAATGGGTCTAAAAGTCACCTGGGTCCAGCTCAAGTTCACGGGCCTGATCGCGGCGCTGCAGGCTCAGCAGTGCGACGCGTTGATGCAGGAACTCTTCATCCGTCCCGAGCGGCTGGAGATCATCGATATGGTGCCATTCTCGCGAACTGGCCAACAAATCGTTCTGCGCCGTAGTGACGCCAGAGCCGGTTCTTCGCTAGAGGATATGTCTGGACGCAAGATGGCAGTGCCCAACGGAACGACAATCCACAACTTGTCAATTGAGGTTAATAAGAAGCTCAAGGAGGCGGGCAAGCCCGAGATCAACCTTGTGGTTCTACCCACTACGACCGACACTTTCCAACAGCTCGCCACCAGCTTGGTTGATGCGGTCGGTACCACTTCAACTGCGGGTGCTTACTATGTAAGGTTGCGCCCGAATGACTTCAAGTCGAGCGGGGCGCCCTTCGGCCTAATCGACACCGGCATCGGTGTGCGCAAGGGCAACGCTGAACTGACGGCAGCAATCCGCGCTTCGCTCGACGGAATCATCGCCGATGGCACCTACAAGATGTTGATCGAGAAGTGGAATATGCAGGGCATGGGCATCTGAATGGGTTTCGATTGGTCCTTCTTCCTGGACCGGATCCTGAATCCGGGCGAGCCCTATCTACTCGCCATGGGCCGCACTGTAGCGATGGCGGTGTTGGCAATGCTGCTGGGCTTGCTTATCGGGCTGGTGGTCGGATTCGGACGTTTGTCACGCTTGGCACCGGTGCGCGCGGCAAGCGCTTTCTATGTATGGCTGATCCGTGGCATTCCGGTGCTGGTATTGCTCGTGATGCTGTTTTCCGGCATGGCCGCCGCGGGGCTGTTTCGCTTCACCGATGTGAACCTGTTCGGTCTAAAGCTGACAGCCTCGTTCCAAGCGGCGGTGATTGGTTTGGCGATCCATGAGGGCGCCTATATGGCCGAGATCGTGCGCAATGGCATCCAGGCCGTTGCTCGCGGCCAGATAGAGGCCGCGAAGTCGCTGGGCATGAGCTCCTGGCTGGTGACCTGGCGGGTAGTCATCCCACAGGCGGCGAGGGTTATAGTGCCTCCGCTGGGCAACGACTTTAATCATATGCTTAAGACCACTTCTTTGGCCAGCGTCATCGGCGTGCAGGAGATCTTTCTGCTGACAGAAGGCATGTCCGCGACCACCTTCAAGACTTTTGAACTGCTCACCGTCGTTGCGCTGAACTACTTGCTTTTAACCACTATCTGGAACGTCATACAGGGGGTCATCGAAACGCGGCTGCGCGCGCACGAACTGGACCAGCCAGTGTATGGCTGGTGGCAGAGCCTGCGCTACTACTTAATGCCGCGTCCGGGAAGCGTGGAGCGACGGAGATGAGCGCCGAAGCCCTTGCCGTGCCGATGGTACGCGCCATTGGCGTGCGTAAATGGTTCGGAGAGCACGAGGTGCTTAAAGGAGTAAGCTTAAAGGTTGCACGCGGAGAGGTGCTCTGCATCATTGGCCCTTCGGGCTCGGGCAAGAGCACCTTCCTGCGCTGCATCAACCAGTTGGAAAGCTACGAGGACGGCCGCATCATCGTCGGAGAGCAGCTAATTGGTTACCGAGAGGTTGGTGGCCGGTTGAAGGCGTTGTCGACCCGCGAGGTGGTGGCGCAGCGCCGGCGTATTGGCATGGTGTTCCAGCAGTTCAATTTGTTCTGGCATATGACTGTGCTTCAGAACATCGTAGAAGCGCCGATCCGCGTGCTTGGCGAATCGCCTGCTGTGGCGCGCCAGCGGGCGCTGACACTGCTCGAGCGCGTTGGGCTCAGCGCCAAGGCCGACGCCTATCCGATGAAGCTCTCAGGCGGTCAGCAGCAGCGCGCCGCAATCGCGCGTGCGCTGGCGATGCAGCCCGAGCTGATGCTCTTCGATGAGCCGACCAGCGCTCTCGACCCAGAGACCACCGGTGAGGTGCTGTCGGTGATCTCCGAACTCGCCGCTAGCGGAATGACGATGATCATCGTCACGCACGAGATGGGTTTTGCGCGTCAGATCGCCAACCGAGTAGTGTTGATGGAGGACGGTGAGGTTCGCCATGAAGCCGTCCCAGCCGACTTTTTCGGGCCTGACACGACCGTGCGCGTCAAGGCCTTCCTTTCCAGCATCCATTGAAGGCTGCCATGACCCTCGCCCTTGGTGATATTGCCACTCCCCATCACTTGGCGACGCGTGCTGGCCGCCGTGCACTTCAAGACGGGGGGAGTGCGATCGACGCCGCGCTGGCTGCGGCGGCGGTGCTAGCGGTCGTCTATCCACATATGAATGCACTCGGCGGCGACGCACAGGCACTTGTGGCGTTGCCGGGCGGTAAGGTGAGGGCTTTCAGCGGCGCCGGCGCTGCGGCTCTCTCAGCCAGCGCGGCGGAACTGGGTGCCCCGGCAGCCTCCATGCCGATACACGGCGTGCATCCGGTCACCGTGCCGGGGCTGATCGGTACCTGGGGTGCGCTGCACGCCGAGGCGGGCCGCATACCCTGGGCGGCGCTTTTCGACGAGGCCATCACGCTCGCGGAAGGCGGCGTCCCAGTGGCTGCAGCGCTTGGCCGCGATTTGGCTGCGTTACACCCGCGGCTGGCGCTCGACCCGGGTATGCGTAGCGTGTTCTTCGATGCCAGCGGCCGCGTGCTGCAGACTGGCGATTTGCTGCGCCAACCTGCGCTAGCGCAGAGCCTGCAGGCGCTGGCACGGAGTGGTGCGCGCGAATTCTACGAAGGTGCTCTCGGCGCAGCTTGGGTCAAAGGGATTCGCGCCCTGGGTTCGCACCTGCGGATGGCCGACCTGGAATCGCACCGAGGTGAGTGGCTGGAGCCGCTGACAGGGCGGTTCGGGCCGTTGGAGGTACTTACGACGCCGCCGTTGTCGCAAGGCCATGTTTTGCTCCAACTGATCGGCGCAGTCGAACATCTCGGACTTCATAGCGCCGACCCGCTGGGCGACGCTGCACCGGTTTTAGCTCATTTGTGTGCTGCCACATCGGCCGAACGCGACCGTGTTCTGGGTGATCCGAGGCACGTGCGAGTTGACCTGCATGAGCTGCTGTCCGGGACGCATTTGGCGGAGCTGGTTGATGCGGCGGCTCGCCGCACCTTAAGGACTCCAGTATTACAGCCGCGGCCGCGGCCAGACGGCGACACCGTAGCGATCGTCGCGATGGATAAAGACGGCCTTGCAGTGACGTTGATTCAAAGCATTTTCCACGCTTTCGGCGCTGGGTTGCTAGAGCCCGCCACCGGCATTGTTTGCCAGAACCGCGGCGCTGCATTCACGCTACAGGACGGGCCAGCTCTGCTGGTGGGCGGGCGGCGCCCACCCACCACTTTGACGCCCTCTTTGATTCGCCGCAACGGCCGCGTAGAAGCGGCACTCGGATGTATGGGCGGCAAGAGCCAACCGCAAGTGCTGCTGCAAGTGCTAATGCGCTTGCTCGCCGGCGAATCGCCGACTAGGGCGCTAGCAGCGCCACGTTGGGTGGTCGGCAGCTTCGGACCGTCCATGGAAACCGTGGTGCTGGCCGAAGGTACAGTATCCGAGGCGGCGCGCCGGCGGCTTGCAGAAGCAGGGTTGCCGATGGTGATCGGCGACATGCGCGACGATCGCGTCGGCCACGCGCAGTATGTATGGCGTACCGGCGTGGACATCGCCAGCGCTACCGACCCGCGCGGAGACGGTGCCGAGCACCCTGAGCCACGGCGGCTCAACAGCGCTATATAATATACTTGGAATGAAAACTGCCTTGGAACGTCTTCAGGGTGTGCAGGCCAACATCTTAGAGTCAACAACTTCGCCGCGGTTACCGGCACCCGTTCGTCGTCAGCGCATTATCGAGTTGATGCGAGACGAAGGTTACGTCAATGTTGCGCGCATTGCCCAGTTATTTGGTGTCTCCCAGATGAGCGCAAGGCGGGATTTAGACGCGCTCCGCGACGAGGGGAGGCTGGTGCGATCGCATGGTAATGCGATGCCGCTAATTGTTGCACCCGAGGCCGCAGACGCAGAGGCTTCTGAATCTAAATTTCGCGAAACGCAATACGACACACGCCGGCGGCGCCAGAACGCGGCCAAGCAAGCCATCGCACGCAGTGCAATGGCGCTGCTTAAGCCGGAGGACAACGTCGCGCTCGACGTCGGCACGACGGTGCTGGCACTGGCGCAGGAATTGTCACGTGGCCCCGGCCTGCGCGTTTTCACGAACCACTTGCGTGTGGCAGCGTTGCTGGCCGGCAGCCGCTGCGAGGTGCTGATGCCGGGGGGTATCGTGCGTGCGCAGGAGTTGTCGCTGTGTGGCCAAACCGCTGAGTCGCAGACATCGAAGCACTGGTATAGCAAGGCCTTCATTGGCGTGGCCGGGCTGACAGAGGAGGGTGGTTTCGACGCCTCGATCGAGGATACACGAGTAAAACGAGCCTACATTGAGCGCGCAGAGCAAGTGATTTTGCTTTGTGACGCCAGTAAGTTTGGACAGCGATCGTTAGCGTGTGCCTGCACGTTAAAGGAAATCGACATCGTGATCACTGACCGCGCTCCGTCTGCGGCGCTGCGGGGGGCTTTAGAAAAGGCCGGCGTGATGCTACGTATCGCTGCGCGTAGCTGACACCCATTGCTCAAGAGACCTCTGGGTTCAAACCGGTGGGGTTGCCTCGTAGGCTAGCCGTACACGCAAACTTCAACGATCTTTTGATCGATATCCGCATTGTGCCACTTTGCCTTCGGTCTTAAAGTCAAGGCCCTGGTAGACCGAAGGAAAAATGTAACCGCGCAGCCAACTTCACGCTGTACGGCGACATGAGCGATCGCATGATGAGCATCGCCGCTGGGCTGGCCAATTGCTGGTGTTTATCCACACCAGCCCCTTCCGGCCCGGACCAAAGTACAGCCGCTCGATCACCATACCGCTGCGCCGGCCTACCGCTGACACCAATCTGCTGGTAGCTGCTGCCGTAGCGGGCCTCAAGGCCATTTACAAGCCGGGCTACAACTACAGCAAGGCTGGTGTGATGCTGCTCGACTTGCAAGCCGACACGGTTCACCAGGGCGAGCTTGCGCTGGATGCCGACGAGGCGGTAGACCGCAGCGCCCTGATGGGTGCGCTCGACAAGCTGAATGACCGCTTCGGGCGTGGCACGCTGAAGGTTGCCAGTGAGGGGCTGGCTGGCGACAAACGCGCTTGGTCTATGCGCCAGCAAATGCGTACGCCGCACTACACGACCAGTTGGAACGACGTATCCACAGCACGAGCATGACCATGACCATGACCATTGAGACACCCCCTCTGATCGCCTTGGGCCGCGTTCATGCCGTAAGGCTGCGAGATCTGTATCGCTCGGCCGGTTGGCCCAGCCAGGACAAGGTAGAGGTCGAGTTACTGGCCGCTGGCCTGCTGGAGCGAGTGTCGGAGGTCAGCGGTCACGACAGGGTGAAACTGACGGATGCTGGCATTACCCACCTCGCATCTGCGTTTTACAAGAACCGCCAGGCGCGGTCTGCTCACGATGCTTTGGTGGAATTGGTGGCACAAGCCATGATGAGGGACGGCCGCATTGTGTGGGCCGGCCTGAGCCTGAGAGCCCAACTGCCGTCTGAGCCTGACGCCTCAACCCGCTGGAAGATTTGCATGCCTGATGTCTTTTCTATCCGTAACACCACGGTGGCTGGTTATCTGGAACCCGTGGTCCATGAAATCAAAGTGAGCCGAGCAGATTTGCTGGGCGACCTCAAGTCCAGGGACAAGCGCGAGAGCTACCTCAATGTGGGTGGTCAGTGCTGGTATGTTTTGGGCTGCGACAGCAAAGGCAGGCCCATCGCCAGGCCCGAAGAAATACCGGTTGAGTGCGGCGTGATGGTGTGGGGTGGCGAGCGGCTTGAGGTGGTTCGTAATGCGCCGAAGCGAGCTATTGCCGATTTGCCGTTTTCGATGTAGATGGCACTGGCCAAGGCCAGACCTGTAGGGCCTGACACTTTCAACTCGGCCGTTGAGCCTTGCCAGTCATTGCTGACGGATCAACCCTACCCTACGCCCGCTCCGTGAATGAAGTCAGATTGGAAGAGGCGAGCTGCAGTTTGAAACTGGGCTCAAAGACTCCTCTGGATTGGTAATTGCTCACTTTAGTTGCCGTTTCGTTTTGACAACCTATCGTTGTGTCTTTTTAAAATAGACCACCACAGAAAAAATGAGTTGTCGAGTGGCAAACACTAGAGGATACCAAGCCCAGCGGTAAGACCGCGCGGTTGACGTGCCCAAAAATACACGCAGCATAGACCAAGGAGTAAACCATGCCGTTCCTTGTAATCTGGGGTGTTGCAGCGTGGATAACGCACATCGTCGTTTGTATAAAAGCAGGGTCTTGGGGGCTTTTATTTGCTGGCGCTTTCATCTTCCCCGTAGCAATCGTTCATGGCACTGGCGCATGGTTTGGAGTGTGGTGACGGGAACGCCAGACAACGAGCAGGGCCACAAAATTGAGCCGATAAAAATCTTTTTGCTTTTTTTATTTGTTTGCTTGGATTTGGTGCTGGTGCTAGCCCCGTGATAGCCCAAAAAAAATCCGCTACGGTTTAGATAGCGGACTTTTCAATGCTGACTTGGTGCCGGAGAGATGAATCGAACACCCGACCTTCTCATTACGAATGACATGATATAAGTATTTGCCAGCGTTGAATAATGTAGGTATAATCAATATAAATCAACAACTTACAGCGTCTAAACTGGATGGATAAACAGGCAGAGCGTTGATTGAAATTCGGCCAAATAGGCAAAAAGTGGCTACATGGTGGCTACATGGAAAGGAAATCAACATGGCACGACCCAAGAAAAGCGAAGCGCCAGACCTGACGCAAGCTATCGAGTTGACCGCTGGCGCAATCGAGCGCCTGACCTGCCCGGCTGATAAGCAACAGGTTTTCATGCGTGACAGCAAAGCGCCGGGCTTGCGGGTTCGCGCAACGCCAGCAAGTGCAAAACACCCGACCGGCTTTAAGTCGTTCGTGTTCGAGAAAAAGCTAGACCGCCAGACCATACGCCGCACCCTTGGGGACGTGAGAGCGTGGAGCATTGAAGCTGCCCGCATTGAAGCCGCCCGGCTTGCCGTGATGTTCAATAGCGGCACCGACCCCCGCGAACTTGAGCGCCAGCAAGAAGCCGACAAAGCTGCACAATCCGCCGTCGATACTGCCAACAGCGTGACCGTGGGCGACCTATGGCCGCGTTACCTAAAGGAAGGCAAGCCGAAGCGTAAAGACGCATGGAAGCCGGGTTACCGTGCCGACATTGAAACGATGGCCGCACCCGGTGGTGTGAGGAAGCTACGAGGGCAGGGGGTGACACGACCGGGGCCGATGTTTCCATTGATGGCGCTGGCATTGGTTGACGTGACCGAGGATGCATTGCAAGTCTGGTTTGAGCGTGAGGCCGTGGCAAGCAAGCATCAAGCCACCCGCGCCCTGATGATGTTTCGGGGGTTCCTGCGCTGGTGTGCTGCCCGTCCTGAATATCGAAAGCTGATAGACCGTGACGCTGGCCGCGCCCCTGCCATTCTGGAAAACCTGCCCGCCAACACCAAGCGCACCGACGCACTGGAAGCCGCCCAAGTTTCGGGCTGGTGGACTGGCGTGGAACAATTGAGTAACCGCACCGCGAGTGTCTACCTTCGCGCTCTGCTGCTGACCGGGGCACGCCGTGAGGAATTGGCCGGGCTGACGTGGGCGAACGTGGATTTTCAATGGCGCAAGCTGACCCTTGCCGATAAGGTGGACGAAACCCGAACCATTCCCCTGACTCCATATCTGGCGCAAGTACTGGGGATACTGCCCCGCGTGAATGAATTTGTGTTTGCATCCGCTGGCAAGATGGGCCGCATTGCAGACACTCGCAAAAGCCATGCAAGCGCCCTAAAGAGCGCCGCAATCGAGGGGCTGACTATCCACGGCCTGCGTCGTTCGTTTTCGCTGCTGGGTGAGGCTGCCGGGGCACCTGCCGGGGCAATCGCGCAAGTGATGGGACATAAGCCAAGCGCCACGGCTGAAGGCTACCGCCCGCGCAGTGTGGATGCCTTGCGCCCGTTTCTGGCAAAGATTGAAGCACACATTTTGGAGCAGGCCGGGGTGGTATTCGTGGCCGATGCGGTGCCGGGCAAACTGCGCGTTGTGGCGTAACTGTACCGTTTAAGATACCATTATGGACATTCAGATATACAGCGATGGTGCTGGCCGGATACCTTTTACGCAATGGTTGGACGCATTGGCAGACCGACAAGGCCGCGCCGCCATCAAGGCCCGGTTACTGCGTCTGGAGGCCGGAAACTTTGGGGACTGCAAACCTTTGCGCAGTGGCGTGCTTGAACTGCGCATAGACAAAGGGCCGGGCTATCGCGTGTATCTGAGCCGACAAGGGCCGGTGCTGGTGCTGCTGCTGTGTGGCAGTGACAAAGCCGACCAAGACCGCGCCATAAAACAGGCTATCGACTACCTGAACGACTGGAAACAAAGGGGCTGACCATGAATGCACCGCGTAACGTGAGCTATCAAAGCTATTTAATCGAATCCCTGAAAGACCCGGTGGAAGCTGCCGCTTACGTTGAAGCCGTGCTGGAGATGGACGACCCCGGCGCGCTGCTGGTGGCGCTGCGACAGGTTGCCAAAGCGCATGGCATGGCAGACGTAGCCCGCCGCGCCGATGTGGGCGAAAAGACGTTATTCCGCGCCCTGAGCGAAAACGGAAATCCGACCATTGCCACGTTGCATAAGGTATTGCACGCCGTGGGCCTGCGTCTGAGCGTGACGCCTGAACACGCCTGATTCGTTTTGCTCCAGCTGGTTCACCCCGCGCAAGGCCATACAGACCGCATTGAAACGATTGGAGGCCGCCACATGAAAACCCTGAAAGACTTTAAGCACGAGCTACTGGCCGACCCAGCCGCCCGCGCCGAGTACGAAGCCCAAAGCGTTGAATACACCATGAACATGCACAACCCCGCCGCCCGTAGCCGCGCCGGTTTAACGCAAGGCGAAATTGCCCAGTCTTAGCGGGTGAAAATCCGGGATAGGAAAAATATGAGCAGTTCAAACGATGAAGAGACCCCGGAGCATCCGTGGCTTTCACTCGCCGAACTATTATTTAGGCGAACGATTAGCGTAGCGGATCTTACAACTGTAATTGAGAAAGTTGGTGTCAAAACTTACGACCGAGTGGGAAGACTAATCACTGCAACTGAAGGTGGCGAGGATGAGCGCACTTCACAAACCCACGCCCTTTATTACTTGGCTTGTTATTATGGAGAGGTTAGCGCTGCAGAATATCTTCCCAAAGGTCAACATCCGAGTCATGACCCTCATCGGTTGCTGGGTGAAGGTAGTCCATTGAATGAATTTGGCTGGGTCAAACCTGACGTTCCAGACTTCGCCAAAATTATTGCTGACGAGGTCAAGCAGTTTGCAGACCTGAGTGATGCGAAGCTAGCGGCGACTCTGGAAAAACTCCAGCAATCCAAACACGAGCCCCATGCCGGGGGTGGTCCGCCCGTGGTGGAAGTGCCAGACCCAGAGCGCCGCCTTGCCCTCCTCCGCGCATTGGGTGGCAACGCCAAATACCGTAACGACAAATGGACGTTCACAGGAATGGCCGTGTTGGTGAAAAACGAAAAGGGCCGAAAGCGAAGCAACGAAAAAACCATCCGATGCGACTTGACAGAAGCCGCGAAAGCTGAACGCGAGGCGAAACAGGCCGCGGCTTTAACGCGAGGGCTGGGGCAACGGGGCTGATAACGCACTGCCGCTCGTTTACCGTTTTCTACCGCTCTTATTACCGCTCTACCAATGAGCGCCCGCCGGGGCTAATTCCCTGTTAGTACCGTTCACTTTATATGCTCAGAATTTGTTTCCATACATCGCATTTCGCTGGTGTTTGGAGCCAATATGCAAGCATTCTCAAATCAACAGTCGCCCGATATTCAGGCCCTGTTTTCTCAGTTTCTGGCGCAACTGCCAGCCGCTCAAATTGAGCAACTGACCCGCAAGTCTGACGGGTTTCCCGACATCCGAACCGAGAGCCGGACGCACGTCCCGACCGACATTGCGGCGCATTGGCTTGGCCGCAAAGGGCAGACCATGCGATGCTGGGCAATGACCGGGCATCCAATCATGCCGCGCCGGGTAAACGGAAAATTGGCCTGGCCCGTGGCTGAGATTCGCCGCCTGCTTGGGGTGACGATATGAGGCCCGCAATGATGCCGTTGATCGCGCTCACGGCGGGCAACGTGTTGCAGATGGGGGGCACCCTAAATGGCAAATGAGATGTCATGGTCGTTCGGCCGCAATAAGTACGACAACCGCCCAGTTAACCATCATGGCAA
>Ga0209702_10006624_pt1 | contig 14748 bp, 22 predicted proteins | sample FRY01_FD_187210 | JGI IMG/M metagenome (GOLD analysis project Ga0209702, IMG submission 187210) | Freshwater microbial communities from Lake Fryxell liftoff mats and glacier meltwater in Antarctica - FRY-01 (SPAdes) (version 2) | ecosystem: Environmental > Aquatic > Freshwater > Ice > Glacier... | reverse complement strand
ACAGGGTATGCGTATGGGCTGTTTGTTTCAACAGAAACATCACTTCCTATTATTACCAATGCAAGTGAATTTGAAAGATCTTCTGTAAAGTTTATATCTTCACCCTGCAATATTCCCTTTACATTTTGTATAAATTGAACTGCCACATCTTTCTTTAAACGTAACATTTCATAATTATTATCACTTAATACATATATTGGTGGTATTGTAATATTGGAAGACATTTACCACACCGATATTATTTCACTATGATCTCTTAATATCTCATCAATTTGATCTTGCCATTTATCCATTATTTTCTGTTTATCAATATTACCTTCCCCACCATAGGCTATTTGTGACATTTGGAAATCAGTACCTAATACATCAAGTGCTGTCATTAATTTACAGGCTTTTTTAATGTCCCTTGGTACTAGTGCGGTTTTTGATGATTTATACTCAAGATTTCCCCCATATCTATATGTAATTCTAAATCTACTTGATTGTAATATTGAAAATAGATAACCTCTAAGATAGGTAATACCTAATGTGGTTTCAAAATATGCCAAACCTGAATTTCCATCAACAATATCTTGATCAACCCATTTAGCACCATCCCAAACTTCTACCTTATCACCTGCAACTGCACTAAATTCTCTAATATTTCTATGTCTTAGATATAATGGCATACCTCTTCCCCAATCATATAATTTTTGAACATGGAATACTTCTCTGCATTGTTTATTTCCAAGCCAACTATGACCTGTCCTTACATCTATACGATCCTCATTATCCATAATAAATTCTTTAATCATACTTTTACTTGGATCACTATTTGCATTTATTGTAATTCTAAGCCAATCTGCGAGATCCTTTGGTTGTGTATATTCCGGCTCTCTTATTACTTCAAATTCTGTTGTAACTGATGTTGTTCCATCTGAAACTATAATATCAAAAACTCCCAAAATATCATTTGGAATCTCAAATGTGGCACTAAAAACACCACTTCCATTAGTTGTAATAGAACTAGGAACTGTGACTAATGTAACAGCATCCCATGTTATTGTTATAGCAGTTGAGTTTGCAAAGCCTGTTCCCGCAATAGTTGTGGTTTCCCCATAATTATTAGAATTGGGAGTAATTGTTATAACTGCTACCATAACACTTATAAAAAGGTAAAGTATTTAAATTAGTCGTAAATCAGGTTGAATGAACCAGTAGTACCACTTGCTACTTTAACATATAATGCAGTTTTAAATCCTAAATGTAAATCAGTGTGTGTTACTGATGTTAAAGCTGCATTTATTGTATATAATATATTACCTGTAACTGTACCTTGTCGTAATTCCCAAATTCTATCTCCACTCAATGATAAAGTACAACCGACAATCTTACCGGATCTACCTACATATTCAGCTGCGGTAGTAACTAATTTATTGGCATGTTTAGTCATATATAGATAAATAAAAACAGTAGTTTATAAGTATTACTAAATACCACGAATTATTACTCTAAAGGTTTTACTATTTGTCAAACTGTTTTCACTTGATAATTCAGTACCATCAGTATGCCAAATTTTGATTTTTCCTGTTGCAGCTGCATTTCCAGTAGCAGGTATAAAAGAACAAACCCTGCCTATAGTAGATTGTATGATTTCACATGAGTAAACTCGTGAAAACCCTCTGACCACACTAAAATCAACGGTAATTCCACCAGTAACATAATTATCACCAGCACCAACTGTAATATCAACAACTGCTTCTCGTTCTCTACTTGCAACATTTTGTTTTACCATTAAAGTTCTGTCATCAACCAAATGTGTAAAGGTTGAGTTTATCACAGCTGTTATTGCCATATATTATCATTAAAATAGTGGTATATAAGTATTATTAAAGTCCACGAATAAATAATCTCAGTGTCTTACTTGTAATTGCACTATTATTGTCTGCAAGTTCGTTACCATCAGTTCCCCAAAATTTGAGTTTTCCACTTGCAGCTGCATTTCCAGTAGCAGGTATAAAAGAACAAACCAATCCAACTGAATTATGAAGAACCTTACAAAGATATACTTTTGAGAAATTATCAATTCCACTAAAGTCAATAGTTACACCACCAGTATCATAAGTATCATTAGCAGTAAAAGTAATATCAACAACTGCACCACGTTCTCTACTTGGAACTGAATTGACTGACCTTAATCTATTATCTCTTCCGCTTAAGTGTGTATATGTACTATTTGCAACTATTTCCCCGCCAATAATTATTAATACGTTATATGTAATACTATCTGTAGCTGCACCTGCATCAGTAGCTACTATTGTAATAACATCATCATGCCCTGCGGGAACAGTAATTGTAGCTGTAAATGCACCAACACTTGAAGATGTAACTGGTGCTTCTGACGGAACGATAGCAACTGAATTAAATGTATATGATACAAGACTGGAAGCACTAAATCCTGAACCTGTAATAATTGTAGTATCTCCTACTGAACCACTTGCATCACTTATCGTAATTAGTGCAATAACTAATAATGTATCACTGTCAGTATTTACAGCTGCATCATTAGCTACAAATGTTTCAACACCATTTGGTGCAGCTGGGATTGTTAAAGTTCCACTCCAACCACCTGTACCATCAGTTGTAATTGGTGATTCTGCTAAAGTAACTACAACTGCATTAAATGTAAAGTTCATTAAACTAGTTCCGGCATATCCTGTACCTGTAACTACACTAGTGGCTCCTACTACTCCACTTGCTTCCGTAAGTATAACTTGTGCATCTATAATAATAGTATCTTGATCTGTATTAGTTGTTACATCTGTTGCATTAACTGTGGCAGAACCATTTACTGATGCTGGAACTACAAATGTAGCAACAAATCCACCTGTTGCATCTGAAGTAACTGGATCTTCAACAACTGTCATAGCACCGGATTTCCATAAGAAAGTAATTGCTTCTACTGTTGCAAATCCTGTACCTGTTAAGTTAATTGTACTACCAACAACTGCATTTGCTTCTGTAATAACCAAATTAGTAATAACTGTAAAATTTTCTACATCTGTATTTAATGTAACGTCTGTTGCTGTAACAACCCTAATACCTTGAACACTTGCGGGAACCAAGAATGTGCCTGAAAATTCACCTGTACCATCAGTTGTAATTGGTGCTACTGGTATTAAAGCATCACCGTTAAAAAGTAAAGTAATTGCTTCTGCATTGGCAAAACCTGTACCAGCAATAGTAATAGTAGCACCTACTACATCAGTCGCAGGGGTTAAAGTAATTGCAGCTACCATGATTATAAGTATTTTTTATTGGTATATAAGTATTATTGATTCTAAAACCCTACCCCAAATAGTTGAGAAAAAACAAAAAAATGAAAAAAAGGGATTAAATTTAGATTCCTGATGCTATATCTCTAATCTTAGCGTGTGCTTTGAAGTTGGTACAACCAGTTTCAGCTAGCATATTATACATAGCTCTGTCTGTAAAGGCTTCGTTGATGAAAGGATAGCCTTGTTGTCTTTTACCTGCTTCGTAATAAACGATTGGTTTGAGTGTTTGAATACCCAATAATGGTTTATTTGGATTGTTTTTATCCGCACTGGTGTTTAAGATGAACAAGTCATCTACTGAACCTTCTGCTGATTGGGTGGTATCCTTTGAAGGAATGAATGGTAAGCCATATATCGTAGATATATGCAAACCTGCACCTGTACCAGTGAATGATTCTACACCATTGACACTAACACTAAATTCTGTTCTAAGGTCAGCAGTATTTTGGATTCTGTAAGCGTTCATGTAAATTGATTGAACTTCACTATAAGTGTCCTGTCCACCAATCATTACAGTTGGCTCTTTACCAGCTGCAATTCTCACGTTTGCTAAAGCACTTCTAAGAACAGAGTCAGTTAATACATCTGCTGTTCCGATAGTACCGCTTGGTGAGGTTACATGAGAGTCCCATGTACCTGCGGAATTTTGTCTATTGACACCATTACTGTTGGCTAATCTCCACGGATCGTAAAGAGTAGCTACAGTTGCGTGTCCCTCAAAATTCCACTCTGCATAAGATGATACAATTCTATCCAATGATTCTAGATCAAGTCTTTGCAAAGTATCTGTTGCAGTAACGTCACTAGGGATTGCTGTTAACATTTGATTAACAATTTCCTTAAATTGGTCACTTGCATAGACTCTTTGTTGAGCCAATGATCCAAAGTTATCATCTCTGGAATTGTCCACTAATTGTTCCAAAACTTCTGATGCTTCGAATACATATTGTAATGTCTTTGGTTTAAGTGTGATTTCTTGAACAGTTGGTTTTACCGCAGTTGCAATTAATCCACCTTCAACAGTACCACCTTTGGTAGAGTTATTACTTGAACCTGCATCAGCAAATGTTCCGGCTTTTGCGTTGTATATACGGAAACCTGAAAAGTCCCATACATATTTTGGCAAAGCTGCGAAAATGTTTGCTTCAAGGTTAAAGTTAGCCCAAGCCATAGCTCCGAATAGTGGGTTATAGTTACCACCTGCACCCGGATCGGTTGTACTAAAACCTGCTTTCATAATCTCATCAGGACTTACATTGTAAGTATAATTGATGAGTTGATCAATGCTTCTTAGACCTAAGTAATTAGACATATTAATAACCACCTGAAGACATGCCGTTACCGAACTCGCCTTCACCTAATTTTTGATATGCTATTTCCATAGATTTTTCTGCACTTGATGTTTGTCCATTCCAACCACCAGTAATAGCCTTTAGCACTTGATATGCTGTTGGATATACTTTTTGGCTGACAACGTTTGCAGGTCTTACAGACTTTACAAAGACGTATTCGCTAGAAACAGATTTTTTAACATCTTCATCTTTCTTGTCATCGTCATCTTTCTCTACCTCTTCCTCTTTTTTATCATCGTCATCTTCCATTTTGTTTTCCATTTTTAATCCCGATTTGTCGGAACCACTGGATTCATTGTCAGCTGCGATAATAGATGCTTGTGCATCAGATGGTTTTGGTGCGAGTTTATTCTCAATAGTAACTGGATCGCCAACATCGTCTTTGTCTTCCTTTTTAGGTTGACTTTGAGTTTCGACTCCGCTATCTACTGGATTAGCATTACTCTCTTTAATTAAGGTAGCAAGATCATCAAATCGTTTTTCAAATTTGTCAATTCTTACTTCTTGATTTTTCAAGAGTTCTGCGACTAGACCTTCTAATGAAGAATCTGATTTCTGAATTACAGAAGATTTCTCTTCTGTTTTGATTTCGTCAGTCATGTTATTAAAATTGTTTCTCGACTAGATATATAAAGTTAATTTATAAAATTAATAACATTTATATTACTAGTATTTTTGTAGTAATGATTCTAATTCTTTGTAGGATTTAGATTTTTCAACTGGTATTTCAGATGGTGTTTCAGATGATATTTCAACTGGTTTTGCTTTTGTTTCTTCTTTCTTTAGTTTTTCCTCTTCCTCATATCCCGCAATAATTGTGTCAACATCTGATTCTGTACGATTAGGATCTTCCTCTCTCAATTTGGTTTGCCAATGATCACGGGTATGACCTTTGATTGGTTTATTAAATGGCATATATTGTTTTATAATATCATCTAATTGTTTTTTAACTGAACTGATTTGTGATAACACATCGTTTATTTCCTTTGGACTACTAGCAGTTTGACTTATACCACTAGCCCTAGTTGTGGCAGATTGTCCTACAAGACTAGTTGAACTTAGTTTTTCAACATCTGTTATTTTTTCTTTTGCTTTATCTTCTACACTTTCAGGTGTACTAGGAATATGATCTTTTTCTATATCAGCAGTTGATTCTTTCTTTGAATCGTCATTATCAACATCTACATCATCATCCATATCAGTTCCTTTTTCAAATTTACAGGCGATACTTGTGCATTGTATAATATCTCTACCCTGTATATTATGAACCATTCCTTCACTTAGGTTATTGTTCTTGGCAAACATATTTACATTCTCAATAATTGCGAAACTATTTGCAGGTGATTTACATACTGCTATCTCATATAACTCTAATTTTCTTAATTCTAATGCCATTCTACCGTTTTTCTCTATTGGCTCTCTTTCTTTACTTGCTCCACCCATAGATAATCCTGAATATTCACCGCTTTGGATTTTCTTCCAAACTCTATCATATAATTCAAATGTGTCTGATTTGTATATTTCAGCAGTTATCATTACACTTGCAACTCCCCCAATTTCTGATTTTTCATAATCTAAAACCCTTCCAACCATTCTATTTGTATGTTCATCAGAAATAACAGGGTTTACCTTCATAAAAGCATCCATAATACCCATAACTTCCTTTACAAAAATGAACTCTTGTTGTCTATCTATAATTTCAGCAGTAATATGTCCTTTGAAAATTCTACGATCATCATCTCTTTCTATTTTAATACCTTTGGTAACAAATTGTGTAAATTCGACAAATTCTGTCATATATAAACTTTAAGGTTTAAGTATATAAAAATGACGGTATGGACAGGTTTATTTGTCCATACTTGATAAGCCTTGGTCAGTTGCGAATCCTTGTGTTATAAATACAAACAACAAGGCTACAATTCCAACTTCGGCTAATTGTTCTTGAAGACTATTAACTACTAACATTGATACGGATGTAGCACCCATTGTACCAATAATTAGTGAACTAAACAGTCTTCCAAATTTGAATGATTCCCCTTCCGGTCTGTTTCCGTATCCCTTTGCGATACTTAAACCAACACCAAATATAACAGCTATGATAGCTATTAATGGGAGTAGTTCATTAACCATAAAAATATTGTATAGAAACCGTTATATAAAGGTATAGTTACCTTTAGTCATGGACTTTTATGTATATGATAATATAATGACATTTAATAAAAGAGTTCCTTATAGTGGTGCTGTTAATACTAGATTGGAAGTTAATAATATTGAAATACCTGAAAACGGATCATTTTGGTTTTGGACAGATATGTTGCATGAACGAGATAATGTTAATACACAGAAAAGATATGTTCATATTCATCTCGGTGTTGGTACTACAAATTTAGTTAAATTTAAAAAACCTTCATTTAAAGTTACAAGAAGTGGTATTATTTATAACCCAAAAACAAGACGGGTAGAAGTTAAAAATTCAATAATCCCTTGGAAGAAACCATTGTATGCAAAACAGTGTATTTATTATGGTAGTGAACTTCCAAGTAAGAAAATGTACATATTAGGTACATGGTATTTTGATTTTGGTAGAAATTGTATTCATTTCATACTTGATTATTTCCCACAAAAATTAAAATTTCATTGGGAAGAAGAAATAGATAATACCCCTAATTTTGAACAGATAGCAAGGGTTGAAGAATTGGAATATCAAATAAATGAAATAGAGAAAAAATTATCTTCTACTATTCTTAGTGATACCAGTTCCTAAAATCTGATTGAAATCCTTACCATAAATTTGTCTTTTCTTTATCTCATCAGGTGCTAGTTTCTTTCTTCCACCTGCTTTCTTGTAAGCCTTGTGTAATAGTTTTATTCTTCTCATACAAGTATCACAGAATGAAGCATTTATTTGCCAAATATCATTAAATTGCCATTGTTCACATTTGTCACATAATTCCCAATTATGCTTTTTTATAATAAGACACATTAATCCTTCTGTTCCTCGTTTTTCCATACAACTACCACACATATATATAAGAGTGGAAAGTATCTTATCATCCTTACTACAACCATAGCAGTATCCTTCACTGTAATTATTTATTTTTGTATGATCATCACTCTGTACCATTTCCCGCAAATTTAATGTATGTTTGTTTTCCTTACCTGCACGTTCTTTTAAATCTCTAATTTGAATACGGGCTTTGGCATCCAATCCATCTTCTACCCAACTAAATCTTTTAGTAGAATCTCTCATTATATACTAACTACCTCACCATCTGTTCTAAAATAACCTTTAGGATATGAATCGAATGATTTATTAAAAATCCTACATACACCACATGGCATTATAGGACTACATAATTTTCTTCCCATAATATCAAGGCTATATTTTTCTTTATCCAAATATTTCCCTCAAAATATATAATATTTTCCTTTCAGGAACATTAATTAATTTAAAATGAGTTACAATATCAATGGTAGTAGCACTAGGTTGATTTACCATAAAATGTCTTACCTGTTCAATTAGTGCAGTATCTTCTTGCATTATATATTTGTTAATTAACTAGTATATATGTGTACCCGAATCGCACATCAGTTTTTATACTGATATGTCGATCTGTTTTCCAGATTGGGTATAAAGAAAAGTATGCTGAAATACTATTTATGTTTGTTGTTTAAAACTAAGTTTTCTTATTAGATTTATTGCTTAATGATGTTCCAGATCCACTTGCAGGTGATCCACCACCAGTTCCACCTTCATCACTAGGTCTTGCTAATTTTGGCTCACCATCAAACTTTTGTGCTTCTCCTTCTTTTTTAGGTGCTGATGATTTACTCTTTTTTGGATCTTGTGGGTTTCCCCCAGTTCCACCCTCTGCACCACCACCCATCATAGCCTGTTGTCTTTCAGGATTTGGGAATTGACTAATTTGTATATTATCTTCACCATCAAGACTAATGTCGAATCCCATTCCATACATTTTAACAGCGTTATCAATCTTTTGACCACGCACCTGTTCATCTCGTAGTTCATCAATTTCTTCACTTGTTACAAGTTCAATCTTCCAATCATAAATTTCCATTATTTCAGATATTCTGTCAAAGAAATTTTCATTCAAGAATCTTTGGAACCATTTTATAGTTCTATTAGTTAAAGTAACTTGCAAAGCTTCATTACCAAGCCCTGCTTTGGCTTGTTCACCATAGAACAGGGGTTGAACACCATAAACAGTTGAAATAATCTGTCTTAATTCTCTTCTCAAGTCGTTTAATTCAAGTTCCTTAAAGTTTGGTGTAAGGTCTATGTATTGTAATGATTGTCCCACATTTTCAGTATTTAACAGAATTGGTCTTGGCATGTATGGATCTACCCTAGCACCTTGTTTTTGTCTTTCCATGAAAGCCTGTGCTGATTCCCCATTTCTACTTCCTATTGCAAGTAATGATTTTGGTGGTCTATCTTTATCAAAGTATTTCCACATATATTCATCCTGATACATCAATGACATTACTTTCTTCCAAACTGATTGAATTGGTGAGTTTCCATAAAGTAAATCAGGATAAAATTTACCGGGAACCCAAATTATTTCAGATTGAGAATAAAACATTTTCTTTGGAGTACCCAAGGCAGTTCCATAAGGAACAGCGTTTGTACTAAGAAATGCGTTAAAAGCTTTACATTTACAGATAGGACATACTGGCTCACTAAATGTAGTTTCTCTATGTTCATAATTTGGACATATATATCTTGGTTTCTTATCACTACCAACTCCCAAAACACTATCATCACTGGCTATAATACTACATTGAACAGGGTGTATTCTTACAATTTCATCAATTTCAGAAACTTTAATACTTGTATTTGCTTCTAATTCTGCACCAGTTAGAGGATCAGGTGTATCTAATTTTTTAATTCCCCAATTTCTTGATACTAGAATATAACAACCATCTATAATATCCAAGTCACGTTCAGCTTGTCGAGCAACAAGTTTTAATGATTGTCTGTTATTATTAACTGGATTATCTAACAATGATTGTAATATCTGTCTATTTTGTGGATCAGGTTTTGTCCATTTTCTAGGATTTTTATTTCCACAACTAGTACATTTTAATTTGGCATCATGTTTGTTATCTAATTCACTTAGAGGAACAAACTCTGCAAGTGGTCTTTGTTTATACTCTTTAAGACAAACCAAACACTTGTGTTCATATTTTGGGACTACTTCTAGTCCATTTCTAAACATTTCCCTTTGGATAGTTTCAATAACTGCTCTTAAATCACCTACATAATCAGCAAGTTCAAATAATCTATTTGGAGCAACTCTCCACATTGGAATTTTAGCACCGTCAGGTGTGTCCATAAATGGATAAGGAATACTTGATCTACTATTAGTATGGACATAGGAATCATTAACTTGTTTTAATATTTCATAATGGTCTTGTGTAACACGTTCAAACTCGTTTTTTTCTACCATTTTGTAGTTTCTTATGTCTATATTATCCCTAAACTTGCTTAGAAACCCCATATAAATAGGTTTGTTCTATTGTATATAAAGTTTTTATTAACAATATATAAATTAGTTTACATATATTCTTCTTCACAGCGGGGACATTCAAATAGTGGTTTACCGTCATACAAGTACGGAGTCTTTACTAAGTTAATGTTACACTCTTCACATTTATTCATACCAATATACTTATAAACCCCTTATATAAACCTTAGTTTTCGTATTTCTTACCCATATATACAAAAATCTTACGCCATATTCTACGACCTTTAGCAGAGTCTATATTATACTCATTCATCTTCTTCTTCCACGTCTTCTTCTTTCTTTTCAGATTTCTTTGCATCTGCTTTGGCTTTCTTTCTTGCTTTTTCTTCTTCTTCTGCAACTTCTTTATCAACCACTCCCGATAATGATAATCCAAATGTAACTTCTGTTTGACCGTGTTTTGGTGAATCTACCATCTTTGCAATTCTAAAAGCACCTGATTTTTTAAAATATATTCTGTATGTTGACTTGTGTGCAAGAACTGTTCCCCCAACTGCTGTGACAGGATCACCATAAAAAATTCCGGGATTAATCATAACTTGATTAGTCCAAATAATAGCAATATTATGAAAATTAGCCATGTTACTTGCCATAGTTAGAAACTCATCAAGATACTTTTGTCGTTCACTTAATTGAGCTCTACCGGAATAATCCTGTCTAAATAATCCAATAGCACTATCAATAACAAGTAATTTTATTGTTGTATCATTTACCAACATTTTTTCAATTTCTTGTAGTATGAAATATTGATCTGCTGAATTATACACGGTGACTTTGATTATATTTTCTAGTATTTTATTTGGATCTAACTTTAATGATTCTGCAATAGACCTAATTCTTTTTGGCTCAAATGTACCCTCACTATCCAAGAATAATGCCTTTCCTTCTAATCCACCTTTGTCTTTTGGTAATTGTACCCTTACTGCCATAGTATGACAAAATTGAGTCTTACCACAACCAAACTCACCATAGATTTCAGTTGTTGCACCACATTCTAATCCACCCTCAAATAACTTGTCCAATGCCCTTGTACCTGTACTAATTCTTTCTATATTATCGTCTTCAATATCTGCTTCTATTCCCGATTGAAATCTGTTAATATCTTTAAATTTTAATTGTGTTGCTTTTCTAAATAATTCCCTAGCACTGTCATTGTCAATACCCAACATATCGGCTATTTTGGGTGTGGGAATTACAAATAATTGTTCTACCTCTGTAATACCTGCATCTCTAAATTTCTGTGCTGTTTTACCACCGACACCCTTTAACTTTTCTATATCCACAAGTTATTAATACAAGCCCTTGTATATAACTTTATGGCGATTGGAATAGTTTACACCATATATGATGGAATGGTAGTTGATCAATTTGAATGTGATTACAATGATGCAATTTCAAATTATTTTGGGCAACCGAATCCAAGAGGAATATACTATATTGCTAGAAAAGGAATTGAAATACCATACAAGCCAAAACAGACAGAACTACGAAATGTTATTCGTCAATATGATTCTCAGTTGGAATTATAGTTGGAATTATAGTTGGAATGACATTTGGAACAATAGTATCATTAAGAACTAATTTTGTAATTTCTTCTTCCAATTCTTCCCTACTAAGATCATGATTTAATAGTAAAGTTTTAACTGATTCCTGTGTTTGTTTAATTACATCAACAATAACTTTTTGTTTGTAAGCTAATTCTGCAAATGAATTTGATAACGCATAAACAGCTCGTTGCAAATCATTTGCACTTAGATCCTTGATTCTAACATCTACAATACCTGCGGGTGCATTTTCAGCTACACTACTACTAATCTTTCTTAAAAGTTTCAACTGATTTTTTACATGAATTGGTGTTTGAGCCATTATACTGTACTCCACATTACTTTGGTATAGAATTTTTCTAATATTTCATTACTTATATGTTTAGCATGATAATTACATAATTCAAGATCATTACTTTCATCAGTTACCTTAATTAACATAGTTACTGTATTACCACAATAATTACAAGTCAATCCCTTATCAAATCCCTTGTTACTGTATTCATATTCTTGGCATAGTTGATTCTTTCTTTCCAATCTGCAAGTCCATCCCAAACATTATGACATATTTGACAGGTTACAATAATACCTACATTCTTAAATTTTTTACTATTACATTCACTGCATTTAACTCTTAACTTTAAGGTGTTAAATTTCTTATTAAACATATATACACTATGTCTATTCCCCTGAATATAAGTGTTTATTCCTTGCAAAGATGAGAGTCGCATTTATGCGAAATATAAAATATAGGGTGTATGATCACATCATACACATACTTTTGTTAAAAAGAGAGAAAATATAAGCATAAGGTTTATATAAGGCAACTTGCTACAAACGAGGTAACTATAAGACTTTTTCTTTATATTTTTTATACTATGATCATACTTTTATTTTTTTATGATCATGAACATAAAGGCTTACCTAATATGAGTATGATGTGATCATACACTATGTAATCTTTAAATCCTTGTTTGATAAAAGTATTTCATGCCTAGTAAAAATAAATCTAGTGATTTTAAACCTGTTATGGAAACTGATGGTGATTTTTATAGTGAAGAAACTGAGGGAGTTCATACTTTTAAACTGTTTCCCCCAAATGGCTGTGTTGAACGAGGAATATACTTTCCATATACAAAATGCGGATACACACATTTAGCAAGACATGAGGTAATTGCAGATATTATTAGTACCACAATTCATGAGAATATACATCAAGCAATAGACCAAATAACTGATTGGGAAGAGGAAGAAGATGATATTGTAACTAAATTAGATGATGTTACTGAACACATCATAATAAGACGAATATTATGGGCTGATGAATATTTGGGAATTACCGATAAAGAACTAAATTAAATCCTTTGTTATTTCATAAACTGAAAACAAAATACCCATAAGTGCTATAATAACATAAAATTTTTTATCTCTATTTCTAGTTATATTTTCATCAATTTCCTTTTTAGTAGTTAAAACTAGTATATGATCATCAATAGATTTTTGGGCTTTTGCTATCTTGTCACATAATATTTTAATTTGATCGCCTGTTTCACGATGTAAATCATCTATTTTTGCATTAATTTTATCAAAACTATCTAATACTCTGTTTACAAATTGTTCATCAGTAATCATGCTAAACCATTCCCGCCAGTCATAAATTCATATAATTGATGGAATATATAAACTTAACAATATTTATCTAGTAATCTCTTACAGGCTTGAGATCGTTCATCATATATATCACCTTTTTTAACACTATTTGAGAGGTTTTTATTCATATTTCTTTCCCATTCTTTTTCATGTGGATTTTTTTCAACCATTACATTTATATTATTCCCCTTGTTAATAAATGTTATGAGATTTTGCCCTGAGTGTGGTGTTGAAAGTGATAACAGTGAGGAACAAATTAGAGAAGATGATGCTTATCCTGATGTTTTATTCAAAGATTTACTAATGTATTGTAAAAATTGCACAATTACTTCAAATTGTGTATTAACCAAGAAGAAATGATTTTATTTAAATACTATAAAAGGTGATGATTTTCATGTCAGAAGTGGATTTAAACAGTAAAGACTTGAAACGAATATTATCCATACTTAGTGACTATTTTGGGAAACGAAAGATGGACAAATTTGATAATAGTCTTAGAAAAAAACTAGAAGTAATGTTAGATTCAGAACTGGAATATGAAACCGGATATGAAAACAATTATTAACCCCTTTCTTTATATTTATGTTAGAAAAACTCTATATGAGAGTCAGAGTTAGACTTCGTGTGCGTTGGAGTATAAACATACTTTAACACATTCCCCCGCTAGGTCTTTGGATTTAGCGGGACATTTATATATGAGATAATATAACTATAATTTGTGAAACAAGTATTAGAAATTTTAGACCGTATGATTAAAATGACAGTAGTAATTGACGGGAATGTTAATTATTCACAACAAATTAAAGATGAAAGTAAGAGAATATTAAATTACTCTTTGGATTATACATTAAAGGAATCAGATCCCCAAAAAATTAATCAACTAGTCTATGCAGAATTTAAAAAGTTAGTAAATAAAAAACAGGGAATTACTGAAAACAATCAGTAGTTCCACAGTTTGAACATTGTTGGCACATTGGAGTAACTGTGTCACAATTTACACACGGCACTAATATTCCAGTCATATATAAAGTTTAATATAGTATTATATAAATGTTTGTATATATTCCCAAATCTTTAAATTAGGGGAAATAGAATTGAGCCTATGGAATGTCCAAACTGTACTGATGGTGGATTTGTAGTTAATTCAGCTAGTTGTCATACTTGTCAACTTTGTGGTTGGAGTGCTTGTCCAAGTGGTTAAATTTAATAGTTAAATCTAATGATTAACCTAAAAATATTTTTTTATTTTAATTAAAGAATGATGACGTATCTACGTTCTTTCATTCTTTTACTAGGTCTTGATGACGACACCATCCTGATTATCTAGTGGGTGTTC
>Ga0209702_10006618_pt1 | contig 14755 bp, 9 predicted proteins | sample FRY01_FD_187210 | JGI IMG/M metagenome (GOLD analysis project Ga0209702, IMG submission 187210) | Freshwater microbial communities from Lake Fryxell liftoff mats and glacier meltwater in Antarctica - FRY-01 (SPAdes) (version 2) | ecosystem: Environmental > Aquatic > Freshwater > Ice > Glacier... | reverse complement strand
GGTCAACTGCTCCCTCCATCCCCGGAGAGGACCTCCACCCCCCCCCGGTCAACCGCTCCCTCCATCCCCGGAGGGGATCCATACGGTAGCCGGTGGTAGCACCACCGGACCTCCCCAGCTCCTCCACCAGGCCTCCCGGAGGGATGCCGAAAGCCGTCGCCATCCCTTCCACCCCCCTCACTACCGCGCCCCTCCCGCAAAGTCCCCCCACCACACATTTCCATCGCCCCCTCCACCGAGCCTCCTAAACTGACCTCTTCCATCCCATCATGCACACCGCCGTGCGAGCCCCCATCGCAAGGCGATCTGCCAACCACCCGTTGTCGACCAGTGAGCGCTTGCGAATCAAATCAGCCACGATCCCTTTGCGCCAGTCTCCCTTCTTCAGCTCGTTCCAGTCTTCTAGCACCAGCTCCTCCTGGGCAATTCTTACGATTCGTTCTGCTTCCTTCTCCCCGTGGTCGCGCGTTTGCGGTCCGGTGTAGCCCGAGCGCCGTTTGCCCGCCAGCACAACCACCAATATCAATTCGATTTGCCTATTCCGATAGATTGCCAAGCGCATGCCCATCACCGCGCTCGGGTTCAATCTCTCGATCCATCGTTGGCATGTGCATGGAATCGGAACGGTGAAGCAATCATTGGCTCTGCTCCCGTGAAAACGGGGTTATTCAACAGTCTCTTAGCGAAGGCGGAAGAATACCTGCAACCGACCCATGGGCGTACTTGCAGAAAGAAGCTTGCGTGATCTCAATTTTTGACTCGGTTGGCATGCCCAATGCGACTGGCTGCCACTATTTCTGCCCCCGGAGTGCGGTGGCTCGACACCGCCCGGTGGAGGCTGGCTTGACAGCGCGGGGGCGCAACGTCCACTCCCCCATCCCAGTCCCCTCCCCAACCTTCCCAGCCTGCCTCCCTCATCGGGCGCAACATCCTCTCCCCCATCCCAGTCCACTCCCCGACCTTCCCAGCCTGCCTCCCTCATCGGCCCCAGCTCCGCTCCTCCACACGGATCAAGCCCCGGCCTTCCCAGCCGGAGTCCCGTCGTCGCCCTACGGCTATGCCCTGGCACGGCGAGCCTCCGCACTCCGGCGGCTCGAAGCGGGTGGGGGAGGGACTCGTTCAACTATTGAAGGAATTGCGGACAAGGTCGCATTGCAAAAATTCCTTTCTGACACCTCTTTTTCTGGGTTCGTTCAGCAAGGGCGAACGTCAACACGTTGCACTTGCAACTCGGTTCCTTCCAAGGCTCGGTTGTCCCATGCGCGCGGTAGCGCGCGCGGACTCCGAGCCGGGAAGGTCGCTTGAAGAGGAGGTGTGTACGCATGCCATGGCTTCAACAAGACTACTCCCCAATGTCAAAAGGATTTGCCTGACACCTATTCTTGGTCCCGCAGACCAGCAGCACGCATGACAGGCCGCCAGTGGTGGGACGTGGCGCGGAGCACATTCAATCGGCGAGAGCCGCAAGAGTTGGTTTGGGGGAGCGAAGGCTTTTAGGGCGGCAACGAGCCACGTGTGAGGAACGAACTGGTGGGGAGTCATTCGTTGTTAGATGAGCCGATGTCAATCTGTTATGACTGACCCCTATCTGATTCCCCAGTGGTGGGACGGGGTGCGGAGCACATTCAATCGGCGAGAGCCGCAAGGGTCGGTTGGGGGTGCGGAGGCTTTTGGGACGGCAACGAGCCACGTGTGAGGAACGAACTGGTGGGGAGTCATTCGTTGTTAGATGAGCCGATGTCAATTTGTTATGACTGACCCCTATCTGATTCCCCAGTGGTGGGACGGGGTGCGGAGCACATTCAATCGGCGAGAGCCGCATTGATCGGTTGGGGGTGCGGAGGCTTTTGGAGGGCCAACGAGCCACGTGTGAGAAACGAACTGGTGGGGGTCGTTCGTTGTAAGTAGTCCCAGTGTCAATCGCTTTGGTGGGATGCCTTCTCTGTGTTCCAACCATCGCCAAATCTCGAAATACGTCTATCAACGCGTCAGGCTCAACAAAATCGAACAGTTCCCATGATTGACCAGTCGTGTTATACCATTCCATTTGGCTGGAAGAAAAATCGATCAACAGCCGTGAAGTCTTTCCATCTTTCTCCACTATCACCAGGGAAAATTGCGGATCGAAAAGCCCAAGGGAAAACGTTTTCTTTGCAGCAATCGGACATCGTCCAACATTCAGGGCCAATTCGTGTTGCCGACCGCTATCAAGCCTGTTCCGAGAATGTTCCTCAATATCCGAGTCAAAAGAAGGGCTGCCCCCTTCTCGTTGCGATTCGTAAAACCACGAATGTTCGACCATTTCGACACTTTGCGCTGTTCGAATCTTTTCGGCTAACAGGTCTCTATAGGTTTTCGCCTTTTGATTGAGTTGCAGATCCATGCGATAGGGAGCAGACACCCAATAGAGTAGCCCAACCATCATACTCACGGAACCGAGGAGAACTAGAATGCCTGTCGGATTTTTCCGCATAGGATTATTCGCTACTTCACTGATGACGATGACCCGATGGCGCAACTGGGGGGGCCTGAGGAAGGCGTTCTACCTTCGGCGGCGGAGGAGCCTCCTCCTCAACCGCAAATGGCCCTACCTCGGTAGGTCGATTTGGCGAATATCTAATCCATTCCCCATTCTCCGCCTCTTTCCTATATTTAGCATTCGCCCAAAATTTGCAACAAAACTTCCCTCCTTCTCGTTCAAGGGAAACCGTATGAGACGGAGCGATCACATCTACTTGTAGCGCGTCTGCAAGTCGCTGCGCAAAGTTTTTGTCATCTGAATAACCTGCGCTCCCACCCGTCCCACAACTCAGCAATCGAACAGTTTGGCCTTCTTTCCAACCTGCAACCTGCATCTTGTTCTCCAGGTCCTTCGTAGACAAATTAGGGTGGTATGGGTATCCATTCTTACTCTTTTCTGTGACGGCTCCATCTGCGATATTCCAAGGATTACCGTGCCCAACAATTAGAAACTCATCTTCACCTTCGCTCGCTTTATTGTTCTCATCATTACCGACATCCCACTCTTTACAACATGCTCGAATGATCCGGTCTTTAGCTTCGTCACTCAACAGGTCTAGGTCGGGTTCAGCCAGACCTAGGTAGTCCCACGAGTTCACCCCATCATTCCCGACGAACCCATACAGGTTCAGCCCGCCACTTTCTTGGATCGGGTCCCTCGATGGCCATCTGCCCGTCACCGGATTGTAATAGCGGTATCCGTAATCAGTCACACCCGGCCCCAAACCGCGTGATTCTGGGTTTTTTTGGAGGTTTCTGAGTCCCGAATTGAGGCTGGTCGCAGTTGGAGGGCTCCCCTTTGGCGGTGGTTTGGGGCCGGATGTTGGGCAGCCGCCGAGGGGCGGGTCCTCATCGGGTGGTAGGTTCGGACGCACAACGGCCGGAGCCGCCGAACAAACGGCGGGGACTTCGGTGGAGGGTGCGGTGGCTACCATATTGGCCACAGCTTGTAGCGAGTCCTCCGCCTCACGGGAAGGCAATTCCGGCTCCGGGCTGTCCGGGGCGGTGAGCTCCGGGGCGGTCAGGAGGCCGTTGAGGTCGTGGGTTTCATCGAGCCGACCGTGTGGGTGGGTGCGGGCGTGGACCTCCTGCAAGGCGTCGATGTGGACATGGGTGTAGATCTGGGTCGTTTCCATCCGGGCATGGCCCAGCATTTGATGCTCCCCGCCGGTCGCACCCCTTCGGGGCACGTCGCTGCGCTCCTGTCTATGTCGCTCCGCTCCATTCCTGCACGTAGCGAATGTCCGCCCCGCCGCGGTGCATGTCCGTGGCGCAACTGTGGCGAAAGAGATGGCAGGAACCGGGCTTGTCGATGCCGCAGCGTATTAGGAGTTTTTTGGTCCAGTTGGTGAGGTAGGCGGGAGAGAGGCGGGAGCCATAGCCGCTGAGGAAGAGAGCGGTTTCCTGCGGCAGGTGTTCAAAGAGTGGGCGGGACTCGGCGAGGAAGCGGTCGAGCCAGGCCCCGGCTCGTTCGCCGACCGGCAGCATGCGGCTCTTTCCACCCTTGCCTTGGCGGATGCTGATGGTGCCGGCTTGGGGATCGTAGTCGCCGTGGTCGAGCTTGGTCAGTTCGCTGCGCCGGATGCCGGTGGCGTAGAAGACCTCGAGGATGGTCCGGTTGCGCAGGCCGAAGGGGTCGGCGGGGTTGGGGATGGCGAGGAGGCGCTGAATCTCCTGTTCGTTGAGCGACTTGGGCAGGCGGCGGGCCTGCTTGCGGGGCAGGTCGAGGTCGGCGGCGGGGTTGGCGGGGATGATGCCGGAGCGGCAGAGCCAGGCGAAGAAGCGGCGAATGCAGCCCAGTCGGGCGAGCTGGGTGTTGGTGGCCAGCGGCTCCTCGGTGCGCGGCGAGCGGTAGTGGTGGAGGTGGAGGTGGAGTTGGTACTCCTCAAGGGTGGCGCGGGTGAAGTCGATGGGATTGGCCAGCCCTTGACTGTCGGCCCATTCGACAAAGCCCTTGAGCGCCCAATGGAGGGCGTCGAGGGAGGCCTGTGAATAGGCGCGGGCGGCGAGGTGTGCGAGGAAGCCGGCGGCACGGGCCGCGAGGCTGGCGGGGAGCAGGCTGGCGGCGGCGGGGGCACTACGGCCACCCTTTCGTCTGCCGCGCATGCCTCTGAGGTTTCGGAGTCCGGGTTGTCCTGACATGGGCGCAAACGTGGCGAAGCACACGCCGCAGAGCGAGGACATCCGGCCGCGATGGGTCGCTCGGTAACCTGACCGTTGGAGCCACAGCTGGGACATGAGTTGCCAGTCGAGATCGTCTCGTTTAACTGAAAACAGGGGTGTCCTCTTGTCCTGAGTGATTGACTGTTAGAAGCGCTTAAAGAGGACGGTGAATTTGAATGAGCGAGCATGTTTTCTGCTGTGGTGACAATACCGCCTTGAACGTTTGCTCGCTCTTTGGAGAGCGGGTGAACTATTTTCCCTCCGGTCAAATGTTTAGTTTGACAGAAAGAGATCAAATATCTGAAAGTGCTAGTTTGATAACACCAAAAAAGTTATCGCCTTGAAGATGTTCCCGCCCATTGGCATGCCTCGCTCTATCTAACGCCCTGAACCTTTCGCAAGAGACACTCTCAAAATGACCGCCACTCACGTTTCTGTTTTCGCCCGGATACTTGCCTTGCTCATTGGCGCAGGAGCGCTGTTGACCAGTCCTCTCGCTCAAGCGGACAACGAAAACCAGGATTCCGTTGTGGCAGAACTGTGGCCCTTCGAGGTTCCGGTTGGGGAGCCCTCGAAGCCGGTGTTTGAGCAATGGAGAAGCCAGGTCCCGCCTGCTGAATTCACCGTATTGCCCTTGGAGAGTCTCACCATCCCGGCGCGGGCAACCTCATCGATGGTTCGGGTGGTTGGCAATCTTGTCGCCCCGCAGAGCGGCAAGTACGATTTTAGGATCATTGGCCTTGATGAAGCGGAGATGTGGCTTGCCGACAACAAGACGGGCGAGTGGAAGCTGGTGCAACGGAAGGGCAATCCGAATCCCAGGTCCGGCCGGACCACCATGGAAATGGGCGAGGCGAGGCGTTTTGAATTCTGGACGATGGGTGAGAGGGAAATCTCGGTGTTGTGGTAATCGGTGGAGCGGGACGCCAACAATGTACAAATCGTGACGGTGGCGAAGGAGGTGATTCCGGTCTCCTGCATGAGCCCGCTTACCGCGCAGGCGGTGGGAAGCGACGCAACTGACGAGGTGCGTACCGAGCGCAAACCAAAGGAGAAAGCGCGTGGCAAGCGGAATTCAGATGACAAAGGGCGCGAGAAGCGGAACCCCGAGCTGCCCCTCGCCCTCGGGCAGCAATCCGGGGAAGGCCCCGCCGGACCATGGGGCGACCCGGACGGAGATGGACTATTGAATTGGCAGGAGCAGATGGCCGGAACCAATCCGGACGAGGCCGATGGGGAGGGCGCTCCCGGTCTGGTGCGTTGGGAGCTCTGGCGTGATGTTCCGGGGCAGTACGTCTTTGACCTGACAAGGTCGTCAGAATTTCCGCAGTCCCCACCGGAGCTCCGTTACCTCAACCGGCTGGAAATTCCGGTGGGCAGCGGCAACAACTATGGGTCGCGGGTGCGCGGTCTCATCAAGGCCCCGGAAAGCGGGGAGTACACCTTCCATGTCATTGCCAACGACACCGCCGAGTTGTGGCTGGGCGAGACGGAATCCTGGCAGAGCAAGAGGCTGGTAGCGAAGGCCCCGCAGCAAGGCCCACAGTTGAAATGGACCAAACGTTCGGGAGGAGAGGAACATCCGCTGCTCGCGGAGCAAACGGCCAAGGTCGTGCTTAAGAAGGGCAAGAGCTATTACGTGGAACTCCTCCACAAGCAGGCCATAGCCGAAGACCACTGCGCGGTGGCTTGGATTCCACCGGGAGAGACCGAACCTGAGGTCATTGGTGCCGAATTTCTTGTTTCCTGGGCCGGGGAAAGGGCGGATTTAAAAGATGACGGATTGCCCGACGCGTGGCAGGAATCTGCCGGACTGATGGCGGAAGGGGTGGACCCGGCGGCCCGCCATGCCTGGGCCGACCCCGACCAAGACGGCTTTACGAACTGGGCGGAATGGAAGGTCGGCAGCAATCCGCTTGAGGTGGAGGCGGTGCTCAGCGATCACCTGCTTAGCTCCGAGACTTGGGATGGTGCTCCGGGTGAGCGGATCGAGGACCTCGTGCTCGACCCGCGCTTTCCGGCCAGTCCAGACTTCACAACCCTTGTGGACAACCTCGACTTCAGCGGCGAGGGCCAGAGCTATGGGAGTCGCCTGCGTGGCTACCTGACGGCGGCAGAGGACGGCCCCCACGTGTTTTTCGTCTCGGGCAACAGCACCTGCATGTTGTTCTTGGCCGAGTCAGAGGATAAATTTACGAAGCGGTTGATGGCGCAAACCACCAGGGGCAGCAGTTGGCGCTCCTTTGCCGGTAACACCTCCCAGAAGAGCGCGCCGGTGGAGCTGGTCAAGGGGCAGAAGTATTACATTGAAATCCTATTCAAGCGGGGGGCTGCCGAGGAAGGATCGGAGCCGGGGCTCGATCACGCCAGTGTGGCTTGGAAAAGACCTAACCACCTGCCGGGGGTGATCGGGGCCGAGTTTTTCAGTCCCTACCGAACCGACACCCGGGACCGCGATGGAGATGACCTACCGGATGACTGGGAGCGGGCCAATAGGCTCGACCCGGAGGACCCGGCGGGTGCCAACGGGGCGTGGGGTGATCCGGACGGCGACTGGCTCGGAAACTTTCGCGAATTTCAGGCGGGACTCGATCCTCTGGTCGCCGACGTGCATGGTGCGCCTGGATTCGCCCTCTGGGAATATTGGGAGAACATCCATGGCAAGATTCCGGACCTGAGGGCCAGTCCCTTCTTTCCGCTGAATCCGACGCGGCGGGACTGGAAGACCAGTCTGGAGGGGCCGACCGGGCTGGCCCACAAGTACGGTTCGCGAATGAGGGCGTTTTTGGTTCCAGCTGCCACTGGAAACTACACCTTCGCGGTTTCCGGGGACAACGACTGCGAACTTTGGCTCAGTGATTCTGAGGAGAAATTCGACCGAAAGCTCATCGCTTCAGTCGAACACTGGACGGCGTATCATGAGTGGGACAAGGAACTTGGCCAAGTCTCGCAGCCCATGTATTTGGAGGCGGGCCAGCGCTACTTCATCGAGGTCCTTCACACACAGGGCACCGGAGGTGACCACCTCTCGGTGGGGTGGGTGGTTCCGGGGAGTGCCGGGTTCGAAGTGATCCCGGGCACTGCGCTGGCGGGCTTTGCCGGAGACCCCAACGATGTGGACGACGATGATTTACCCGATGACTTCGAGCTGGCCAGCGGTTCCCCGGTCGGCACACCCAACGGGGATCAGGATCCTGACGGGGACGGACTGACCAACCGGGAAGAATATCAACTAGGCACCCGGCTTGATCTGGCCGATAGCGACGGCGACGGGATCAATGACCGGACCGAGGCCAGGGTCTTGGGGAGCAACCCCCTGATTGTGGACGTGGCACCATTTGTCCGTGTGCAGATCATGGCGGGGAGAGAGGCCGCCGCAAGCCACGGAGGCTGGAGGGAGCAGGGATCGGGACTGGTCAACCGGGGAGTGCGGGGATGGGCGGACTATGCTTTGGAGACCCCCTCGGACGGCGTTTACCTGATCGAGCTGCAGGTGACGCCCCTGAACCGGTCTCCGACTCCTCTGGGGTGCGAAATCATCTTCGAGGTGGATGGAACCCCCATCGCGAGGAAGCCCTTGGATTTGGACGCGCCGGGGGCATCCCATCTGCAGGTGCTGAGCCCTTGGCTGAGGTCGGGCGGGCACACGCTCCGGGTCTTCCTGGACAATGCCGCCACTCAAAGACGCATCTGCCTTGACCAAGTGGAAATTCTCTCCTCAGCAGGACCTGACGGGGACGGCAACGAGGTGCCCGACTGGGTGCAGCAAGTCGTTGCGGCCCGCAACACCCTGCATCATGGCGTCACAACGAGCAAAGTGTCGCCGGTCTGCCTGGAAGGACACACGGAGTGGACTTCCTATGCCAGCGGAGCTGACTTTGTGGCAGCCCCCAACGGGGGATGGTTTGCCAATGTCGCGCTCCGCGCGGACGGGCAAGCCACTGCAATCTCGCTGCTTTTTGAGAATGGCGGACAGCAGGAAGACACCTCGGTGACCTGGGTGCCGACCAATCTCTTGCAGGAGAACATCCATACCCTCAGGCAGGGAGATTCCCTGCTGCTTACCGCGACCGTTGCGCAAGATGGGGTGGGACTGCCGGGCGAAGAGGTGAGGATCGGGTTGGAGGGCCAGACCTTGGAGTTTCCCGCCTCCGATCCCCAGCCTTACCAGTTCAACACGCCCGGCGAAATCGTATTGGTGGTGACCCACCGCTCCGAGGGGGCTGTCCGCATCGAGCGGGCGGTGGTTCAAGTGGTTGCCGCCCCTCAGGGCACCAGTCCGGTCTTTGTTCCCGGACAGGTGCGGGATTGGGAGCTCACCGGGATGGGTGGGGATGTGCAGATCGAGTGGGATTCCCGGGTCGTGCAGTATGGCCTTGCGCAGCCCGATGAAGCGGCTGACATCACCCGTTACCGCTTCCAGGCCTCGGCCCCTTTCGATCTTCAAATCCTCTTTCGTCTTGGGGAGGGTGGGCCGGTGCTTGGGGCCATCCCCATGCGGCGCCTCACCCTGCGCAGCGGCTCTGAGACCGGGGTGAACATTGCGGAAGAATCCGAAGGAGTCTATCTGGTGCGCATGCCGGTGGTGCTCTCCGCCGTCTTCGCGGATGTCACCGTGCGTTACTCGATCTTTGTGGGTGGGGTGACCTATGGAGACGGTTCGGGTCCCGATCTGGATCTCACCTCGACTGACTTCAGCGATCTTGGCGAGGGAGTGGTGGAATTTCTCAAGCTCGCGACGGTCAACAATTCGGTCTGTCACCGGGCCAGCATTTGGCAGGGGCAGGAGCGCATCGCCTACTTCGACTAGATTCGGCCCCGTTTTCATCCCAACTCTGCCCTCTCATGTTGCACAAACACCCTCTCGCTGCGGCCCTTTTCACCCTCTTGATTGTGGGATTATTGGGGATCGTCCTGTTCCGGGTGTCGGACGCTCCATCCTCGCAGAAGGAGGCGGACGGCGGGAAATCAGCGGCCCGCGAAACCGGAGCGATCCGGCGGGAAGGGGAGCGGGGAGCCACCACCCCGGTTCCGTCCCTATCCATCCATCTGCAGCAACTTTTGGGAGACGACAGTAATATGGCCGGCAAAATGAGGATTGCCTGGGTGGGCAAGCATGGCGCGGATCTGGAAGAGAACGAAGTGGAGACCATTCTGGCCTTCCTTCACAGCGGAAGGGTCCCCGCTGGTCTGAGCGAGGGGGAATGGTACTGGCTGGTGGACGAGCTTTTTACAGCACTTCGAGCGGGGACCGGTTCCCCGCAAAAACTTACCGGGCAGCTGGCGGAACTCTTTGCCGACACCGCTCTTGATCTGGTGGTGCGGGACTACGCCCTGCAGCACTTGGGACATCTTGGAGGAGAGGGAGGCGATCTGGAGACGATCCGTGCCGCAGCGGCAACCGGTTTGGAGGAAACCGCAACCCCGATTGCCGGAACGGCCCTTCTGGTCCTGCACAACGACCCGGGGGGCTCTGCGGTCGAAGGGGACCGAACCGCTGCCGCCGCCCCGAACGGTCCGAATGACACAGGGGCTCCGGCACAGACCAGGGATCCTGGATTGCTGGCGCTGGGCCTTCTCGGAAATGAGCAGGCCTCGGTGGCCTCGAAGGTCACCGCGTTCCAGGTGGCGGCCCGACACAAAGCCGCCGGGACCCGCAGTGCCGCAGTGGCCGCGCTGGGCGGCGACGCCCCCCTGCTGCTGCGCTTCGCTGCGGTTGCCGCCCTCGGGGAAGTCGGCACCCCGGCGGATCTCCCGCTCCTCCAATCCCTCCCCGCCGACAACAAACGCCTCCAGCAGGCGGTGGAGTCCGCCATGCGCAAACTCACCAGTTCAAACTGACCGAACCCTCAACCAATACCCGCACGCAGATGTCTTCCCTTCTCAAACACATTCAGAAATCCCACAGACAGCTTATCCTGTGCCTGGCCGTCCTCTCCGCCGTGGTCCTCGGTTGGCCCTTGGTCCAACTCAATAACAATGCCCACGCGAACAATCCTGCCATCGGTCTCTATGTGGAGGTCTATAATTGGTTTGGCGAAAGTGTGGACAATGTGGATGCTGGTAATCCCTCGGGAAGTGCCGTGGATGGCTACCTCCGAAGTGGAGGCGGGTTTATGGATGATGGAAATGGTGGGACCATGGAAGTGGACAGCATCGTGGTCAGCGTGCACATCGTTGGTCCGGGGGCAGACGGGGCGTACTGGAATACCTACTGTATTGATGAGAATGGAAACAAAACCCTGATTGCCACAGCGCCCGCGACCGTGGATTCGTCGGGTAATGCGGGCTACAACGCGCCGTTTGGCCCGGATTGCGAATACATTTGTGTCGAGCTGATTATTCCACCGCATGGCGTCTGCTGGCGCGGCTACTTCTATTCCGTCAAGGCCTGCCTGACGGTCTGTGACCTAGTCACTGATGCCAACGGGGCAGAAGCGGTGGGGGAGTGCAAGACCGATGGGGAGACCCTCAAGCTCACGCAGGATGCCGCTGGTTGTTTCAAGTTCAAGCTCATCCCGGAAGTCGTCCCACACGGCAGATGTAGCGATTACACCGTCAAAGTGACCGGGATTCCGGAGGGAGCTACGGACGTGAATGGAGACCCAATCTTCGGTGGCGAGCGGACCTTCACGGCCTGTGCAGAATCCACCTTCGTCTTTTCCCTTCCCGAGTCCTTCATTGAAAGCAAGGAAACCGCCGAACTCATCGCGCTCATCGACAAGGTCGAAGGCAGTGAGTTCAAGCCAGTTTGCCAAGTTTACCTCAACGCCACGGATTGCGAAACCTGCCGGACCTGTGCTGCGGGAAATGGTCTGGTTGGCGAGGATGCCCAGAACGGCGTGATAGTGACGATGGATGCGGGAGATACCGAAAACGGCCGGGGCGGTGCCAACACCGAAGTGAGTGCCGACGACATTGATGAATTTTTGGCCTCACCGGAGAGCCTCTCGGTCAATGCCAGTGCGGGGGCCACAGCGACCTATGATGGATCAGGGGTCCTGCAGAGTCTCGCGACCAAATCCGGCACGATCAAAGTGGAGGACGTAGTTGTCCCCACCGGATCGAACGTGCCAAGCTACACCCTCAAGTTCTATCATCTTCCGGCCGGAGGGAGCCTTTCGACTACCGCCGCGACCCAGGTCAAGGTGAGCCTGCCTGCTCCCAAGACCCTCCGGGTTGTCGAGCAACGCTTTAAAAACACAACCTCCGGCTCCGCAACCTACGTGGAACAGCTCTTCACCCAGAACATCATCAACGACAAGCAGCAGACTTGGACGCTTTACGAAGGTGCGGAAGTCGATGACCTGGATGCGACCAACAGAACAAGCGATTTCCTTCGCAAGACCGTGCGCGAGCGGACCGAGGAGGATGGGGTGACGCTTTTCGTGCAACCCTCCACGGCCATGAGTCCCAGTCCTCGAGTATTTCCGCCCCGGGTGGATATTGTGACCATCAGTGAGCGCCGGGCGGATACCGACGCGTGGGAAGTGATTTCCAAGACCCGTGAGGTTTGGGCTCATTATCCCTGGGGCCTGACGCTCGTGCGGCGGACCGCGGGCTACGGGACCGAAGATCTCACGACGAGTTGGAGCTACTATGTCGACCAGAGCCACGGCAACGCCGTGGGCCGGCTGCGCGGGATGCAGCGTTATGACGGGTATTGGGAGGAGTATGAATATGATACGGGGGGCCGTCTGAGCAAACGACGTCGTCCCTTCCTCGACAGCGCCATCGGCTCCGCAGACAACCTCTGCGATGTGACCACTTGGGAATTCGGTGCCGGAACGAGCTACCTGGTTCACAAGACTCAAACTATCCTCGGCACGGCCGTTGCAGACGTTACCATCAGCGATGACGATACCGCCACTGACACAGTGCGCACCCGAGATTCGGAGGGTGGCTCTGCTCCGGACACCACGGAAACCGTCGAGCAGGTCAAGCCCACTTGCGTGAGCGGCACCACTCAACCCCCGGCCGATTCAGGAGAGGTCACCCGCACGGCTTACCCCGATGGGACCGAGACGCAATCCACTTTCAGCTACGATGGCAACGACAACCGAATCGAAACCACCCTTACAGGAGCCGTGCACAGCGGCGTGATCGATGCTGGAATGAAGACCGTGGTTACCCGTGACCTTGTGGGTAATCCCACGACCACCGTCACCACCGCTCTCGATGCCGGAGGAGTGGCTGGCACCAGCCTCGAACTCATGACAGTCAGCCTTTCAAATTTGGATGTCCTCAGCCGTCCTCTGACCTCAACTACTGCCTACGCGGACAGTTCTCCATCCCAAGTCAGCACGATACTTTATAGCTGCTGCGGGATCGCGAATACCAAAGACGTTCGAGGAGTGCTCACGGAATACCTTTACGACCACCTCCGGCGCCAAGAAACCAGCACTTCTCTTGGTGTGACCACCGGCACGCAGTTCAATGGCCTGCGGCGCAAGACAGTGCGGATTCCCGAAGCTGATGCCCCGACCAACAGCCACGGCCACATCACGGTGCGGGATACGCTGCCTACCAGCACCATCGTGCAGGGTGAGAGCCAATACAGCGTTGCCGGGGAGCACGTCGCCAGCCGCAGCCCCTCTCCTCAACACAGCGATGGCACCACCCTGCAAACCACCACCTACGACTACGACTACACAGCGGGCACCACCGTAACTGTGGACTACGCCGATGGTGGGGAAAGCGTATCGACCACCTACTTGGATGGTCGTGCCAAAAGCGTCACTGGCGACGCCGTCAACGATGTCAGCTACGGCTATGGATTGACCGGCCTGGCTGGAGTGACCTTTGCCAACGGCGGCGTCTTAGGGACGAAAGTGATTCAAGCCAACGGCACCCAATGGACGATTTCAGTGGTCGATCAACTTGGGCGGGGAGTTCAAACCCACTTTGCGGACGGCGCGAAGTCCGAGTCCTTCTATAACAGCCTCAACCAGCTTGTCCGCAGTATTGATCCAGACGGAGCCACCGCGCTCTTCGGCTACAACGACGAAGGTCAACGCATCTATCAAGGGGCCGACCTGAATGGAAATGGGACCCTCCAAACCGCTTCCGACCGCGTCACTTTCACCGAAACCAATGCCAACACAGCCCACGACAGCACCACCCGCGCATGGGAAACGGTGAGCGAAGTCTATGGCACATCCGGCGGGAGTCTCTCCACCGGCAAGAGTCAACGTTCAGTCGATGGCCTGAAATCCTGGAGCATCCCCTTCGAGATCACCGCCCGGGTAGCGACTTCCACCACCGTACTCAAAGTATCCAGTGTCGATGGCAACTGGACCACGACGAGTGTATCTCCAACCGGTCTCACCTCGGTTTCCACCTACACTGCGGGTCTCTTGCGGAGTTCGGTCACGAAGGGAGCCAACGGGACGGAAATCCTCAGCAACGTGAGCTATCCAAACACCGGCGTCCCCGCGACCGATGGTTATGATGCCCACAATCGGGTCATCAGGGCGAATGACCTCCGCACCGGTGACACCACCGTGGCCTACTTCAACAACGACCAGCCGAGCAGTGTGACCCAAGTGCGGGCCGGGACCGATAGTCTCGTCACCAGCTACACTTACGACGTCATGGGTCGCACCCTCACCACGGACAGCCCCAACACCGTTGATGATCAGAGCGCACTTCTTAACAACATCGTCACCAATACCTACGACAAGCGCGGCAACGTTCTCACCGTGGTCGGAGACCAGACCTACCAGCGTGACTACACCTACGACGGACTTTCCCGCCTCATCACCTTGAAGACCTACGGCACCTCCACCAGCGTCACCACTTGGAATTATGACACCCAGCGCGGTTGGCTCGATTCCAAGGACTACCCGGATCCCGCCAATCCCCTTCAAGCCGGAGACGGCCCCAGCTACACCTACACCGACGGAGGCCGACTCAAAACCCGCCTCTGGGCGCGTAGCGTGAGCACGCATTGCGCCAAGTAGAATGACACCGGAGCGATTCTGAAAAGGATCGTGGTGATGGTCGTTGCGCCAGAAAGAATGACACCCGGATGAAGACATTATCAGGGATCATGAGTCATCAAAGTAAGGAA
>Ga0209702_10006617_pt1 | contig 14756 bp, 15 predicted proteins | sample FRY01_FD_187210 | JGI IMG/M metagenome (GOLD analysis project Ga0209702, IMG submission 187210) | Freshwater microbial communities from Lake Fryxell liftoff mats and glacier meltwater in Antarctica - FRY-01 (SPAdes) (version 2) | ecosystem: Environmental > Aquatic > Freshwater > Ice > Glacier... | reverse complement strand
CGCTATGGTGGTGCAATATTTTTTAACGGAACAGTATATGGCAATACGGCATACAATGTGGATGCTATGGATTTTCGCTATGGACAAACGCTGGTTGGTTGGTTTGAGCCAACCAACAACACTGGTCGTAGAAATCTGCATGACCAAGCCTATGCCGGCAGCGGCACATTGACGCATGAAACAAATGGGGTAATTAATTACTTCTTTGGTACGGGTGGCGAAAATAACAGTCCGTATGTGGGAAGAAGTAGTGGTTATACGTATCTTGCAGACGAAGGACCAGTGTTCTATGCTGTTAGCAGAAATCAAAGACACAATGTGGTACAGTGGTGGAAAAATAATTCAATGACCGAATACACTGCCGGTAACTATGAGACCACTACCAACAGTATTTCTAGAATACAAATTGGACAAGGATATACTTCTACAAATTGGGTTGGGTGGATGTACATGCAACTCTGTTACAACCGAGGCCTAGGAGTAAAAGAAATTGAAAATATCTATAATGCTACAAGATCGAGGTTTGGAAAATAATGGCAACTCTAACTAATTTAACTATCAGCTCAACTGATCGATTAGGATTACCAAAAGGCACCACGGCAGAACGCCCAGGTAGTCCAGTAACTGGCATGACTAGGTACAATACTTCGCTCAACGTGATTGAATACTACAACGGTACATTTTGGTTCGCTGCTGATAACAAGGTTCGAGCCACAGGTGGTACTATCACTAGATTAAATAACTATGTGATTCATACATTTACCGGATCCAGTAGCTTTACAGTTACTCATGCAGGAACTGTGGAATATCTGATTGTGGGGGGCGGTGGTGGTGGTGGTCAAAGTCAATACGACGACGGGACCGGCGGCGGCGCTGGTGGCATGTTGACTGGAACTGCCACTGTAACTCCACAAACTTATACAGTAACTGTTGGTGCCGGAGGCGGTGCTGGCAGTGGTGACGGCGGCAATTCGTCAGCACTGGGATTGACCTCTAGTGGTGGTGGTGGTGGAGGTAGTCACAGAGGCAATGGTCGACCCGGCGGCAGTGGCGGCGGAGCCGCTGGCGCTTATGGTACTACTGATGGCAACGGTTCAGGAACAACACTGGGCGGCGCAGCAACTGCAGGCCAAGGCAACCCTGGCGGATTCAATGTGTATTACACATATCCAGGCGGTGCAGGCGGCGGCGGAGCAGGTGGACGTGGCGGCCGTTCTAATGAATTAACTGTAGGCGGATACGGCGGCATTGGTGCGGTTTCAAATATATCAGGATATCCAACTTATTATGCAGGCGGTGGTGGTGGATATCCATCGGGTCAAGCTGGCCTAGGTGGTGGTGGCAGTGCATACACTGCTGGTCTTGCAAATACCGGTGGAGGTGGCGGAGGTGGACAAAGCCCACCACAAGCAGGAAATGCTGTGGCTCAGGGCGGCGGTGGCGGAATAGTTATCATACGATATCTAGACAACCTTTAAAGTTGCATTCAGTTGTTTTCTAATAGACCCAATACGATCCCGCATCTCATTGCCCATAGTGGGTAGCTGATTGGCATAGATCATATCTACGTGCATGTTGTCCATGTTTTTGACTTCATGAACAAGATCATTTAGTAGCCTAGTTGCTGACAATTTTTCTTGTTCGTTTGTAATTTTAAAAACAGTTCCTTTAGTAGGACGTTGTTTAGTATAGGCAGACAACTGTAATCCGGATTTGGTTCTCAATTCGTCCTCAATTTTTTTAATCAATACTCTATCTCGAATTGGGGTAAATTCGGTCATATATCTTTTCCTTTAATTGTTTATTTTATAAGCAATTTTTCAATAATCTTTTAGATATGAATTAGCTCCTCTAACATATTTATTGTACAAGTTTTTACTGATTATACATTTTGGCTTGTAGGTAATAAATACAATATAGGAGACAGCAACAGCATGGCGTCATCAGCACCAATTGTAGATAGAATTAGAATTATACCAAGACCTAACGATTTCTTAGATCGTAACGTAGGTTCTAACGGTCAAGTTTATTTTAATAGTGATTCTAGTAGCCTTCGAGTGTATAACGGAAAAATTGCCGGTGGTTTTGAAATTGCTCGTGCTGATCTTAATAATGTTTCAAATACAAATTTTTTAGCAAAAGCAACTGCTGCCGGAGTTAGTAGTACAGGCGGAGTTGAATGGGATAATGTTAATAATAAACCAACTTTTGCAACAGTTGCAACTAGTGGCAGTTATAACGATTTAATAAATACTCCTACAATACCTAGTTTAGCAGGTTATGCTACAGCGGCTTACGTAGATAATGCTATATTATTATCTACAGGAATACCATTGGGATCTGCAGAGTTATTTTCGATAGCTGCTGATGATTCTACATTAAGAATTATATCATCTAACGAAAGTATACAAATTATTGGCGGCACCGGAATTACTACTAGCAGCGATGCAGAAGGTAATATTACAATCACTTCCGCTGCCGCTTCTACTACGTTTGCAACATTAACAGACGCATCGACTGCAAGTTTAACCATTGATAAGATATACGAGCCTGCTATTGCAATGCTAAGAGTTGATAATGTTGGAGTAAATGCATACACATTTCCTAGCCATTACAGTGGAAATAATCCTACTATCTACGTTATAAGCGGAACTACTATAGCATTTGATTTAGATAATATTTCAGGACATCCGTTTGAAATACAAGACAATACGCTAAGTGCATTAACTAGTAATCTAGTACACGTTACGTCAACTGGTACAGTTAGTACAAATGCAGCAGCGCAAGGCAAGAGTAGCGGTACGTTGTATTGGAGAATTCCTGAAAGCGTCAGCGGAACATATGTATATCAATGTACTAGTCACTCAAGTATGTTTGGTAGTATTGTTATTAAAGATCTTTCGAATCTTTAATAATTTTATTTAATTGTTGTCTTAATCTAACACTATGTTCGACATTTTCTCTAACTTTAGTTGGATCAATTGATTTATTAATTACATCATGAACAGCATCAATATAACTATACTGGCTAAGTAGTTTATTTAAAATATCGTAGCAGTTCTGCTTAACGCTTTTGTTAGGTATTCTGTCAATATCTTTTTTATATTGTGCATAGTCTTTTTTAAATTGTTTAGATTGAGAAATTTTAAGCATCAGTTTAACCTATAATAATCTTCGGTATTATTGTTGTTACTAGTTTCTGCCATAGCACTGTTATTTGCTAAATTTTCTAACATAACTGGCATTAGTGCAGGAACATAAAACACGCTGCCTTCTTGTAGTTCTCGGGCATATGTTTTGCCGTCGGCAGTATCTATCCACTGAACTTTAAATTTACCTGCGTTAACAAACCAGCTCTTGGTTTTAGCTTTATGAAAATGCAATGCTAGTTTGCTGTTTAATTTTTCAAATACTAATATTTTACTACAGTATTGTTCAGTATTTGTCCAAATAATTTCGTAACCGTAATTTGTTTTGTTTTGTAATTCACTCATTTAAAAATCTCTAATCTAATAAATCTATAACTTTAAAAACTGTTTTAAGTTTATTTAAATTGACTTTATTTTGTAAGGTGTTGTTTAATCCGTGATGCAGTGGTCGCGGCCATTTGCCAAACTCAACCCATGCATATCCGTCATGTTCATCGTTTAGCACAGGCATAAATTCTTCTTCAATTACGCACAAATATGTGTGAAAGTGAAAACGTGTATCGTTGCTAATAAACGTTTCTAAAGGCATTGTTTTCTTAATAGAAATTTCACCAATTTCTTCAAAGATCTCACGTTTAAGACCTTCCCACGGAGTTTCGGCTTTTTCAGTGGTGCCACCAACTAATCCCCATAAATCACCCGAACGACCATTTACTCTATGTAAGAATAAAAATCGTTTAGTGTTAAGGGCGTATACAATTGCACCACTACAGATGATAGTATTTTGACTCATACTAATAATTATCTTAGTATGCAAGTCTCCATGTGCCATTTGGATATTCACCGTCGTATGCTAATATCCATTCATCATTTTCAAATTTGTATTGTTTGCCAGTATTAAGATTAGATGTGTAAACAACAGTGGTATCTTGCGTACTAGCGTCAAACACTACATGCCATTTTGTACCATCCCATTCAATAATGTCATTGGCTCCTGCAACAAAGTCAGAACCGTCGGTATTTTTCCAAGCATCTGGACCATCGTATGCATAGTTGTCAGGCGTGTCGTAACCTGCATCTTGACCAACATTAACACTATCGTTAATATCTACAAGTATTAGTATACGAGGATTGTTTGATTTTAAATCTGTAGGGTTAGTTTTGTACGGATTGATAATATAGTCAATTTTATTACGATCGCCATTAGGTCCACTAATAACTGTATCTGCAGGAAGTGTATCTGTATCCCAAGCTATTGACAACTCGTATGTATCTAACGGATTAACAACTACAGTGCCAACAATTTCGTTAGCTAAATCTCGACGTTTTAATCTTAGTTCAGTAATTCCTGCATCAAACTCAAATGGCATAGATTTTAAATAGCCTGGCCACGTTTCGGCACCGACGATGCCCTTTCTCACTAGTTTAGCAGTAGTACCTAATACTAGTAGACTGTAGTTATCATGTGAAGATATTAAAGAAGCATCAACATCACTTATCCAAGTGCTTTCAAGATTAATTACTTCTTTAACTCCGCTATCTATTGAAGTTGTTCCGGTTTGATCTTTTACTATTTTAGTTCTAATATCAGCTTCTGTCGTCGCTGAAGGATTTGTTGTATGGCCTACTCCACCTCTTGACAAATCAAGATCAATTGTTCCGGCACTTTCATTAAAAATACTGTGTATGACTTGCGTAATGACTCCGAGCCGTTTAACTTTAACTGGTGGACTAATCCAAATAGGTGTAGTAAAAGTTAACGTAGCAATATCAATATCGCTTTCTGTTCCTGTAGGAATTGTTCTGCTGCTAAATGTTAGCCCTGTCATATTAACAACACTTAAACTTGTCCAGTCAATGTAGTTGTCAGTTGTTTGAATCTCTAAACTTGGATTAAACAACATTAAAATTTGTTCTAATATTTGTAGCTTTTGATCTGTATTTGAACTCCACACATCAACATTAACAGTTAGTGTATATGGAGTAGGCATCAGTCTTTCAACGGTAAAATTTTTACCTTCAGTATTTAAATATTCTTTACCAGCTGCATCATATGCACGTTCTCTAATATTTACTTTGTTAACGTAGCTGCTGTCACTTAGACGATTGACATCCATTTCAAGACCAGTAATATATACAGCCATTCTTGGTGCGCTTGGAATCTTATTTTCTGAGTTTTCTCTAATGATGTTGGCAACTTGCCGAGTTAAATCACCGTACATAACTGGAATCTGAGTGAGAGCACCTTTGCCATCTTTATAACTAAAGTTACTCATCATACGCACAAGCTGCGTTATGTATCTGCGTATTTGACCATCGTAAAAATGTTGATATCCCATTATTCTGCCTCCATCCAAACACGTTTGCCGTCGATTAGCTTCCAAGTCTTGTTTTTAAATTTGCCTTTATTTGCTAAACTTACTTTTCTTTTATGTTCCTCTGAGCAAGTTTTCCCCTTCATTGGTCCACCGTCTTTTCTTAACGCATTATGAAAGTGATATGTTTTTTTAGAATGTTTTGAATGTGAAAGGTGTTCATACTTGCAGCGATCAACACTTTGTATAGTTTGACCTATATAGCATTTTCCGCTTTCGATATGTGTACATTTGTAAATTTGCATTAATTATCCGCCCGTGGTCTAAGTGCTTGAGACAAACTCTGTCTTTCAGTAGTTGTTTCACCACCGATAGTGTCGGTACTAGTATTATTAACAAACGTACCTTTTTGCGTACTGCGTATATTAGTGTTTGTTAGTGTCATTCTAACATTATCTTCTTGCTTAACCCAACGCACTCCGTCATATCTAAACAATCTATTAGGTGCAAAATCATTGCGTAAGAAGAAATCTCCTGTAATAGGCACACCCGGAAACGTAATTCCAAATCCAAATGCTTCTCCATTTGTTGGAATACCATCTCCTAGTAAATAACCGTTATATCCAGAACGTTCTACTGTTTGCATTGTATCAGGAATATTATCGGCATCAGTGTCAACTAATTGGGTATTACCATCTGCATCTAGTTGTAGGCTAAAGTAATGATTAGTATTGTATCCTGATTTAGGAGCATCTACTTCTGCTTGCGATATAACAGCATTATTGATTTGCATCTCTTTATCATATGTTGAAAGCAAATCACGTAATGTATTGCCACCTGGATTTTCTTCTTCTGCAGGGAGGTCAAGTATTTCTTTAAATTCTTGACTGTCAATAATTTGTTTAAGTTTAAGTCTATACAAGTGCGGATACCAAGTTTGACTGAATCCTTCACTTGCACGATTAACATCTTCTACAACATAGAACCTTTTAAGTGCTACACTGTGATCGTTTAGTGCGTATTCATCTTTTAAGTGAGGTAATTCAATTACGTCACCTGCTATAATTTTTCTACCAATTGTTTTAACACTGCTATTAATATGTATAGTAAGCATCAACGTGTCATTGGTCATAAACAATCCAAATTGGCTTAAATTAAAGTCAATATCTTGTACGTTATAAATTCCACGTAATGTGTAGATATCTGGATCGTACTTTCTATCCCTATTTTCAAGAAATAGTAAGTCTTGTATATTAGTTGGTTTTACACTATCGTATTGAGGTTGATCCGCAGTTGCATTTGCATCCGTTGGATTATCTGTACCTAAGTACTTGTGTATATGAAGATCGGTACCGCCAACAGTAAACATTTCAAGCACTTGCTTGTCTATAAAGTGGTAGTCGTTACCTTTTTGTGGTTTATATAAACTTAATCGTGGCATATACATATTTAGCGTCTTACCACTGTAACGATAAATACTAGGGAGACATTAAAATGGCAACAACAAAACAAGAAGTATATGATTACGTACACACGCTGCTAGGCGGAGGTATGGTCGATGTTGAACTCGATCCAATTCATTATGAAACGGCACTAAAAAAATCATTAACTAGATTTAGACAGCGTAGCGATAATTCAGTTGAAGAATCGTATTTGTTCCTGCCAACTATACTTGATCAAAACGAATACATCCTGCCTCAAGAAGTAATCGAAGTAAGACAAATATTCCGTAGAAGCATTGGCGCTCGTACAGGCGGCGGTGATGGCGGCAGTTTGTTTGAACCGTTTAACATGGCGTATACAAATACTTACTTGCTAAGTTCTAGTAATATGGGCGGTCTTGCAACATATGATATGTTTTCACAATATCAAGAACTAGTAGGCCGTATGTTTGGTAGCTTTATTGAATTTAAATGGAATAGTTCTAGTAAAAAACTTACCATGCTTCAGCGTCCTAGAGCAAATGAAACTCTAATGTTATATTGCTATAATTATCGTCCAGATGAAGAATTACTAAACGATTATATGGCACAACAGTGGATTAAAGATTATACTCTTGCAACTTGCAAATATATGCTAGGAGAAGCAAGAGAAAAATTTGCTACTATTGCAGGACCACAAGGCGGCACTAGTCTTAACGGATCAAGTTTAAAATCAGAAGCACAAGCTGAAATGGATAAACTTGAAAATGAAGTTGCTATGGCAATGGCCGGCGGCACCGGATTCGGATTTTTAATAGGCTGATTCCTTATTGGATAAGATAAATAAGAGTATGAAAACTACTCTTATTAAAATTATTGAAACCGACACAAGTTATAACAAGAACGCCACTAGGTACTTGTATAAACAGCATCCCGAGCTTTGGCAAGAAATACTGACATTAACAGCCTTCTTGCCGACTGCTGCTAAGGCTAAGCAACGGGTGTGGCACGTTCTAAACGATGTTTATGAACGGCCTATATGTCCTATTACAGGCGAATTTGTTAAATGGTGGGAAAACAGATACCTCGAAACAATTAATCGATCAGCTAAGACTGTATTAATGGCACAACGGGGAAAGTTTAACAATCAAACAGACGCAGCAAAAGCAAAGCGTACTGCTACGTTACGGCAAGGCTATGCAACAGGCAGATTGCAGTCGCGGGAATGGACTAAGGAAGAATCTGCTGCTAGGTACGAAAAAAATTGCAATGCAATTATAAAAAAGTACGGAGTGCATTCAACACTTATGTTGCCCGAAGTTATAGAAAAGCAGTATCAAACAAAAGTTAATAAAGGAACAATTACTGCAAGAGAAGATCGCACTAGTCGTCAATTATATTACGATGCTGTAATTAAATTTACCAAAAAAAGTTGGGTCGAGCATTTTGATAGTATTAACCCAACTCGTTTAAATAGAAGCGAATACGACTTGGATCATATATACAGCATACAAGCAGGATTTCGCGAAGAAATTCCTCCGTACATAATAGGTCACTGGACAAACTTAAGAATGATGATTCCGTCGGAAAATTATAGCAAAGGCATGAAGTGCCATAAAACAATGAAGCAGTTATATGAAGATTACGGATTTGTGATAGGTTAAAAACTACTTGACAATGCTTTAATTTCTGTTATACTAATAGAAACATTGGATCATTTGTATGAACAAACTTAAACTACTAATTATCGGTCACGGACGTCACGGCAAAGATACTGTATGCGAAATACTGCGTGACAAGTATAATTACAGTTTTGAAAGTAGTAGTAGATTTTGTTCAAAACGTTTTATCTATAACGACTTAAAGGAAAAGTATGGATATGCTAATGAGGAAGAGTGTTATGCTGACAGGCATAATCACAGAGCAGAATGGTATGATGCTATCTGCGCTTATAATGTTCCTGACCCAGCGCGTCTAGGACGCGAAATGTTTAATGCGTATGATATCTATTGCGGCCTACGCAATAAAAAAGAATATCATGCTATGCGTAACACCGAAGTATTTGATTATGCTATCTGGGTTGATCGTAGTGATTACTTACCACTTGAAGCAAAAGACTCAATGAGCTTAGAACAGTGGATGGCTGATTATACTATTGATAATAACGGCACCTTGGAAGACCTACAGTTTAACATAGATCAGTTAATGAAATTCTTAGACGCTTAAATTAGAAGTCAGGTACTAAATCGCCCTGCTTCCACTTAACGCCTTCCTTTTGAAGAGTGCGTTGACAGTTAGCACATATAGTTTTAAGATTACTAATACGGCAGTTGTTTAACTCGCCGTCTATATGAAATACATTAAACTGCTCTGAGTGTTTTGATTTAAATCCACATTTTTCGCACAGTGGTTTCTTTTCGTAACCAGCTTGCTTCCATTTAGGTACGCCGTGATTAACTCCGCTACGTAAGCAACGCTCGCATAACTTACGATAGTGTATTTTTCCGTCCTTACGATAGTTTATTGCCGCAGGACGTTGGTTACATTGGCATAATGGTCTCATATTGTATTTACCTCACCTTTTCGGTCCCTTTTATACCACTATAACTCGTATAAATTTATCGTAGTATGCTAAATACTAGCAATAACAATCCAATAGGAGAAAACGATATGGCATTGACATCACCAGGCGTACAGGTTAGCGTAATTGACGAGAGTTTCTACACTCCGGCTGAACCAGGTACAGTACCAATGGTTTTTGTTGCATCTGCAAGTAATAAGACTAATGCAGCTGGAACAGGAACTGCACAGGGCACATTAAAAGCTAACGCAGGGAAACCTTACTTACTTACATCACAAAGAGATTTAGCGGATACATTTGGTGATCCACTTTTCCAAATTGATGCAAACAACAATCCAATTCACGGTGGCGAACTTAACGAATACGGCTTGCAAGCAGCATACAGTTTATTAGGTGTTAGTAACAGAGCATGGGTTGTACGTGCAGATATTGATTTAGCAGAACTAGAACCAACTTCTACAGCACCAAGTGCAAATCCATTAGCAAATACATACTGGTTCGATACAGAAAATTCAAAATACGGAATTCAACAGTGGAACGGTGCAGCATTTACTACAATTGGTGGTCAAACGTTTACAACTAAAACTCCAATTGTTATTACAACAACAGACGGAGTAGTTGACTATGAAGCCGCAGATTATACTCCACTAGCTAGTATTGGTGCTATTGGTGATTATGCAATTGTTGCAGTTACTACATTAAACCGCACTTGGTTTAAAAATGCAGTAGGCGCATGGGTTGAAGTAGGCAGTGATGCTTGGACAGCAAGCTGGCCAACAGTTAAAAGTACTATAGCTAATCCTACACTTGGCAGTCCACCGGCTGATATTACAATCAACGGTACTGCTATTTCAGTTGGTGCAAATACAATTACAGATGTTGCAAGTTCTATTACTAGTTTCTTAGCGAGTGTAGGTGTTACCGCAGCAGCAGTTGATGGATTTTTAGAAATTTATAGCAATGGTTCAAGTTCAAGTGCAGAAGACAGTACCAGCGGCGGCCCAATTGTAATCGGCGGCGATACTAATAAATTAGCTGCATTAGGCATTGTAACAGGAACTTACTATCCGCCAGCAGTACAAGTTTCGGCACACACTAGAGTGCCTGAGTTTAAGATTGCCGATAGTATTAGTCGTCCAACTGGTAGCGTTTGGATTAAAACAACTGCTCCTAATGGTGGCGGAAATTTAAAAGTAAAACTTTGGAATTCAGAGACATTACTTTGGGACGAAAAAACAACACCAATGTACGACAACAATGCAGCAGCAGTGTACGGTTTAGACAGTACTGGCAGCGGCGTAAACCTAGCAGTTGGTGAATTGTTTGCTAAAACAAACGTTGCAGCAGACGCTCAACCATTGGGCACATTTACAATCTATCGTAGACAAGCAAGTGGTGCAACTGTTATAAGAAGTGCAGCAATAACGGGCGCAGCGCCAGGCAATAGTTCATCAGCAACTAAAACATTCACTATGTCAGTTGTTACAATTGTTGCGGGTGTTGCAACAATGGGTAGTCCAGTAACAGTAACTGTGCCTGCAACAACAGGCAGTGCAAGCGGCGACGCAGTATTAATTGCAAGTGCAATTACATCAGCAGGTGTTGCTAACGTAAGTGCAACAGTTGATGCGCAAAATAAAGTTGTAATTACACATGCATTAGGTGGCGAAATTAACTTTGTTGACACCAACGGATTGTTAAACGCTATCGGATTTACTCCGTATATTGCAACTGCATCAAACAGCACTGTTAACTTAGCATATGCAGACGGTACAACTGTTGACACATCACCAAAACAATTTGCTGCAACTAACTGGCGCATACTAACGTATACACCAAGCGATAATGCACCAAACTCATTGGCAGCTGCCGGACAACTATGGTACAACTCGATTGTTGACGAAGTTGATGTTATGTATCACAACGGTACAACATGGGTTGGATATAACGATGCAACTGCGTTTCCAGATGCAGATGCCGAAGGTCCAATTGTTGCAGCAAGTATGCCACTAGTACAATCAGATGGCAGCACACTAGTAACAGGTGATCTATGGGTTAGTACAGCTGACTTAGAAAACTACCCAACAATTTATCGTTATAACAATAACGTTGCAGGTACAACAGCGCAAAAATGGGGATCACCGCTAGATGCTAGCGATCAAACTACTGAAGAAGGTATCCTATTTGCTGATGCACGTTACAGTGTAAGCGGCGGAACAACTGAAGTTATGACAGACGCAAGTATTGCTGAATTACGTGTAAGCAACTACTTAGACCCGGATGCACCACAAGCAGCACTATATCCAAAAGGTATGCTACTATGGAACTTACGCAGAAGTGGATTCAACGTAAAACGTTTTGAGCGCAACTATATTGATACAAATGCAGACAACCTACGCTTAGGTGATGCAGGCGAGTACCCGATGTCAGGTTACTATCCGCACCGTTGGGTTACTGAATCAGGTAACCAAGAAAATGGTGCAGGTAGCTTTGGACGCAAGGCACAGCGTAAAGTTGTTGTACAAGCTCTACAAGCAGTTGTTAACTCAAATGACGAAATACGTGATGATGAATCACGCTTGTTCAACTTAATGGCTTGCCCAGGTTATTCAGAACTAATCGGCGAAATGATCAGCTTAAACTACGATAGAGGCTTAACAGCATTTATCCTAGGTGATAGTCCATTCCGTTTAACACCAGATGCTACTAGCTTAAACGAGTGGGCAACTAACGTTAACCTAGCAGTAGAAGACAACGATGATGGTCTTGTTAGTCGCGATGAATACCTAGGCGTGTTTTATCCATGTGGATTTACAAGTGACAACTTTGGTAACAACGTTGTAGTTCCAGCTTCGCACATGATGTTAAGAACAGTTGCACTAAGCGACCAGGTTAGCTATCCATGGTTTGCACCAGCAGGTACAAGACGCGGCGGAGTTACTAACGCAAGTTCAACTGGTTATATCACAAGCGAAGGCGAATTCCAAAGTGTGTCACTAAACGAAGGTCAACGCGATACATTGTACAGCAACAACATAAACCCAATTACGTTTATTAGTGGTGCCGGACTTGTTAACTTTGGACAGAAAACTCGTGCAAGAGGTACAAGTGCATTAGATCGTATTAACGTAGCACGTCTGGTTATCTACTTACGTAGTCAGCTAAACACGCTTGCTAAACCTTACATCTTTGAGCCAAATGATACTATTACTCGCAATGAGATTAAACAAGCAGCAGAGAGTTTATTACTTGAATTAGTTGGACAACGTGGTCTTTATGATTACCTAGTTGTTTGTGATGAGTCAAATAATACTCCAAGCAGAATTGATAGAAATGAACTATACTTAGACATAGCTATTGAACCTGTTAAAGCAGTTGAATTTATCTACATTCCATTACGCTTGAAAAACACCGGCGAAATCAACGGACTTTAAACGATAAATACTTATAGAACAGGAGCAGACTAAATGGCTATTTCAACATTATCAAAAATATCAGTTCCCCTAGCTAGCGGAGATTCCGCTAGTAGTCAGGGACTATTGATGCCAAAACTCCAGTATCGCTTTAGAGTGTCACTGGAAAACTTTGGTGTATCAACACCGACTACAGAACTTACAAAACAAGTTATTGACGTAACTCGTCCTAACGTAAGTTTTGAACAAATGACAATTGACGTATATAACTCAAGAGTATACCTAGCAGGTAAACATACATGGGAACCAATTACGCTTAACTTACGTGAAGATGTTAACAACAATGTGCAAAAACTTGTTGGCGAGCAGCTACAGAAGCAGTTCGACTTTTACGAGCAATCAAGTGCAGCATCAGGACAAGATTATAAATTCGTAACACGCATTGAAATCTTAGATGGCGGCAACGGTGCTAACACACCAAACGTACTTGAAACTTTTGAACTTTACGGTTGCTATGTAGAAAGTGCAAACTACAACAGTTTGTCATATTCTAACTCAACTGATCCAGTTAGTGTTACACTTAACATCCGTTACGATAACGCATTACAATCACCAAACGGTACTGGTATTGGTACAGCAGTTGGACGTACAGTTAATACTTCCGTTACAGGCGGCGGCGTTTAATACTATTATCATTTAGTCTAAAACAAAAGGGAGCTTCGGCTCCCTTTACCTTTATATACGTACTTAATACTAAAGGATAAATATTTGTATGGCAAATAAGTTTAACGGTTTATTAGATTCAATTTCAAACGGTATATTAAGTCCCAAAGGCAATATGGCCGATTGGCAACATGCTGCACGGCTGTATACTGATAGAGATATGGCCCTTGCGCCAAAAACTAAATTCCTTTATCATGTGCAGTTTGAAGTATCAGATGTTGCAAAAGGAATTGCTCCTAAGTTGTTTACGGGGTCTACGTTAAACGAAATAGGTATGCTTGTAAAAAGTGCAGACTTGCCTAAATTTAGTGTTCAAATAGAAACTAAGAAAAAATATAACAGAGTAAAAAATGCACAAACTTCAATAAGTTATGAACCTGTAAACATTGAGTTACATGATGACAATGAAGGCATTACCACTGCATTATTACAAGCATATTATAGATACTATTTTGCAGACGGTAATCAACAAAAAGATTCTGGTAGAGCATATGCTGTTGCACCTCACAGTACGTACCAAGGTAGCTCTCGTAATAATTATAAGTTTGGTATGGATGTAAACAATCCAGGAGTACCTTTCTTTAAAAGCATTAAAATAAGTGTACTAGCTAGAGGTGAGTACACTACATATACATTAGTAAACCCAATACTAACTAGCTGGAGTCACGATAGTGTTAACAACAGCGACGGTGCTGGCACTATGAGTAACAGTATACAAGTAGCATATGAGGCAGTGTTTTATAGCCAAAACAGTATTACTACAGGCCCGCAAGGCGATCCTGTCGGATTTGGTCAAGATCATTACGATACGACACCTAGTCCTATATCATTAGAAGGTGGAGCCAAGTTAGGGTTAGGCGGCACAATAGGTAGCGCATTAGACCTATATGAATTTATTGCTAGTGGCGAATCATATAATAATCCATTGCTTAGTATATTACAGGGTGCTCAGTTAATTGGTAATATAAGAAATTTATCAAAAGAAGGATTACGTCAAGAAGGATTTAATATTCTTACAGGAGCAATTGGTCAAGCAACTGGAATTAATGTTAGTGGTGTAGCACAGACTTTCTTTCCAAAGAACGGCGGAAAAGGTGGCGGCAAAGATGTACTATTAGCGGCAGCAGGTGTTGGCCTTGCATCAGCTGTAACTA
>Ga0209702_10006616_pt1 | contig 14756 bp, 18 predicted proteins | sample FRY01_FD_187210 | JGI IMG/M metagenome (GOLD analysis project Ga0209702, IMG submission 187210) | Freshwater microbial communities from Lake Fryxell liftoff mats and glacier meltwater in Antarctica - FRY-01 (SPAdes) (version 2) | ecosystem: Environmental > Aquatic > Freshwater > Ice > Glacier... | reverse complement strand
GGCAATTGATCAAGCAAATGGCCGGGATCAAAAGCGTCGACGTCGTGGTGCCTGTGCGTCGCGCCGGCGTGACGACCGAACTGCGCTTGCGCGTGGTCACGACCCCCGAGCCGGCCACCGCCCAACTGCTCGCCCACCTGGGCCTGCGTTTACCCAAGGGATCTCGTGAAATCAGCAATGTAGTGCCGAAAATCAGCCTCTAAATTACACAAGTCGCTTATTATTAACATAACGTTCTTTTAAACTGCGGAACTCGGGCTAAGCCTCGAACGGCACTAATCGTATTATGTGATTCTTCGAGTGTCTTGTCCGCGGCCGTGATATCGATCACCGGCTTTGCCTGCAATCTAGGAACAGCCGTGCTGCCGACATGTTCGCTAGGACCAGCGAGCCATGACCGGAGTGTGTGAGCCAGCACTTCCTTTTCCTTCATCAGCCTGACGGGCTTAGTCTAAACTCACACCCTTGGCCTTGGCGGCCCGCAGGAGGGCATCGGCCATGTCGGAAGGGGTTTCGGCGACCTCGATGCCGCATTCTTTGAAGACGGCAATCTTGGCTTCGGCAGTGTCTTCGTGGCCGCCGACGACGGCCCCGGCGTGGCCCATGCGGCGCCCCGGAGGAGCGGTGGCTCCGGCGATGAAGCCGGCCACGGGTTTTTGGCAATTCGCCTTGATCCAGCGAGCGGCCTCGACCTCGGCATTGCCGCCAATTTCACCAATGAGAATGATGCCCTTGGTGTCGGGGTCTTCGTTGAAGAGCTTGATCACATCGAGGTGGCTGGTGCCGTTGACCGGATCGCCGCCAATGCCGACGGAGGTCGACTGGCCGAGGCCCTTGGAGGTAATTTGAAACACGGCCTCGTAGGTGAGGGTGCCTGAGCGGGAAACCACGCCGACGTGGCCCTTCCGGTGAATGTAGCCGGGGGCGATCCCGATACGGCAGCCGCCCGTGGAGCCTTCGCCGGTGCCGGGCGTCACGACGCCGGGGCAATTAGGGCCGATGAGGCGGGTCTTCGCGCCGGCCATGGTGCGCTTAACGCGGATCATGTCCTTGATCGGAATGCCCTCGGTGATGCAGACGGCAAGGTCGAGTCCGGCGGCGACGCATTCGAGGATGGCATCGGCGGCGAAGGGCGGGGGCACGAAGATAGTGGAAACGGTCGCTCCGGTAGCGGCGGCGGCCTCGGCGACGGTATTGAAGATCGGGATCTTCTTGTCGCCGTGTTCAAAAGTTTGCCCGCCTTTGCCGGGCGTCACGCCCGCGACGACGAGGGTGCCATAATCGAGGGACAGCTGGGCGTGCTTGCCGCCGAAGGCACCAGTGATTCCTTGGACGATGATCTTGGTTTCGGGGGAGATAAGAATGCTCATGGGATTTACGATTTACGAATGACGAGTGACGGTCTTGCCCTGAGCGCTCAGGCGACGAGTTTGACAATTTTTTGGGCGGCGTCGGCCATGGTGTCGCCCGAGACGAGGGCGAGGCCGGAGGCAACGAGGGTGGCTTTACCCGCGGCGACGTTGTTGCCTTCGAGGCGGACGACGACGGGGAGTTTGAGGCCGACTTCCTTGACGGCGTCGACGATGCCTTCGGCGATTACGTTGCAATCCATGATGCCGCCGAAGATGTTGACGAAGATGCCCTGCACATTGGCGTCGCCGAGGATGATTTTGAAGGCCGCGACCACCTTTTCCTTGGAGGCGCCTCCGCCGACATCGAGGAAGTTGGCGGGGTTGCCACCGTAGTGCTTGATGATGTCCATCGTCGACATTGCGAGGCCCGCGCCGTTGACGAGGCAGGCGATGTTTCCGTCGAGGGCGATGTAGGCCAGGTCGTATTTGGACGCTTCGATTTCCTTCGGGTCCTCTTCATTCAGATCGCGAAGGGCGACGATTTCTGGGTGCCGGAAGAGCGCGTTGGGGTCGAACGAGACCTTGGCGTCGAGCGCGAGGACTTGCCCGTCGGGCGTGGTGATGAGCGGGTTGACCTCGACCATGGCGGCGTCGGTTTCCCAGAACATCGTGTAAAGATTGCGGATGAGCTGGGCGGCGTTCTTGGCCTCCGCGCCCTTGAGGCCGAGGCCGAAGAGGAGCTCGCGCACTTGGAAATCGGCGAGGCCGTAGGCGGGATCAACGAAGACTTTGAAGATCTTTTCGGGAGTCTCGTGGGCGACTTTCTCGATTTCCACCCCGCCTTCGGTCGAGGCCACGATCACGGGCTTGGACGTGGTGCGGTCGAGGAGGATCGCGAGGTAGTATTCCTTCTTGATGTCGCTCGCGGCAGTGAAGTAGACGGTTTGGACCTTGCGGCCGGCCGCACCGGTCTGGGCGGTGACGAGAGTTTGGCCGATCATCTTGCCGGCGATTTCCTTGGCGTCGGCCTTGGTTTTGCAGAATTTGACGCCCCCTTGATAGCCGTTGGTGAACGTGCCCTTGCCACGCCCGCCGGCGTGAATCTGGGATTTTACCATCGTCGGGCCTTCGGGAAGTGACTCGAGGGCGCGATCAAAGCTGTCGGCGGAGGTGGCCGCGGCGCCCTGGGGGGCGGGAACGCCAAATTTTGCGAATAGCTCTTTGGCCTGATACTCGTGGATATTCATGGGGAGGTGGTCGATTGAGCCAGAACCTGACGGAAGAGGACACTCAAAAATACTAAGGAGGGAAGTCGTTAGCAGAGGTGCAGACGGGATTGCGTTTCGCTTATGCCAAGTTCAGCGTCGCGGCATGGAATCGCATGAGGTCCTCCGGGAGGTTTTGAAAGACACCAGTGCCAAGCAGATTGCAAGCGACCTAGGGTTGTCCTTGTCTTTGATCTACAAGTGGGCGGAGCCGCCCGCCGATGGAAGCGGGGCGCATAATCCGCTGGACCGAGTCGGGCAGTTGATCGCCTCGACCGGCGATACGCGATTTGCGCAATGGGTTTGTGAACAAAGCGGCGGGTTTTTCATCCGGAATCCCCAAACGGTGAAACACACCGGCCAGCTGATTCCGTTGACCAACGATATCGTGCAGGATTTCGCCGACATGCTGGCGACGATCGCGGTGTCGTCGTCGGATAACGTCATCACAAATCAGGAGGCGCGCACGATCCGAGATCGCTGGGAACGGCTCAAGAGCGTGACCGAAGGATTCGTGAGCGCGGCGGAGCGCGGGAATTTTGAGGCCGTGGGGATCGCCGAGGAAAAAGCGAAGCCGGCTGGTGCTAGCTCTTAAGCAATTGCTGGGTGAGAAACCCTGCCTGCATCGAGGAGAGCTCCTTGAGGCCAGTGGCGGCGAGCTTGAGCAGGTTTTGCAACTGGTCGTTGGAAAAGGTCGTCGCTTCGCCGGTGCCCTGCACTTCCACAAACTGCCCTTGACCGGTCATGACGACGTTGAAGTCGACCTCGGCGTCCTTGTCTTCGACGTAATTTAGATCGAGCAGCTCTTCGTTTTTAAAGACGCCCACACTCACGGCGGCGACGGAATCGGTCAGCGGATTCTGGGCGAGTTTGCCTTCGTCGAGCAGCTTTTGCACAGCGAGGCGCGTGGCGAGATAGGCCCCGGTGATCGAGGCGGTGCGCGTGCCGCCGTCGGCCTGGAGCACGTCGCAATCGACCCACAGGGTGTTCTCGCCGAGTTTTTTCAAATCGATGACGGCCCGCAGTGAGCGCCCGATCAGGCGTTGGATCTCCACGGTGCGCCCGTCGATTCGCCCCTTGGAGATGTCGCGTTGTTTCCGGCCCAAGGTGGAGTAGGGCAACATGGAATACTCCGCGGTGAGCCAGCCGCCCTTGACGCCCTGTTGCCGCATCCAACCCGGCACCTTGGGCTCGATCGTCGCGGCGCAGATCACGCGGGTGTCACCGAAGGAAACTAGCACCGAGCCGGTGGCGTAGGGGGCGATGCCCTCCTGAAAAGTGATCGGGCGGAGTTGGTCGAAAGTGCGACCGTCGTGGCGGGGGGAAGAAACAGACATGCTCAAATACTTGGACGTCGTTCCTCAGTGTCAAAGGGTTCGATCGGCGTTTCCCGATTCGACGACTGCTTGGACATGTAGGCGATCAGTTGATCGTTGAATTCCTTCGCCGGATCGTGACCGATTCGCTTGAGGGCCTGCGTGAGCGAGGCCACTTCGACGAGGCGGGCCATGTCGCGACCGGGGCGAACATAGAGTTCGATGTGCGGCACGTTTTTGCCGAGGATTTCGTAGTAATTCTCCTCGAGACCCGTGCGCTCTTCGACGACTTCGGGAGTCCAATCTTGCAGTGAAACCACGAGGTCGATGCGTTTTTCCAAGCGCACCGAGCGCACGCCAAACATCTCGCCGACGTTGATGATGCCGATGCCCCGGCACTCCATCCAACCGCGGTTGAGCGGGCGGCTGGTTGCCATCAGTTCCCGTTCATCGAGGAGTTTGATCACCGTGAGATCGTCGGAGACGAGGGAGTGGCCGCGCTCGATCAGCGCGAGGGCGCACTCGCTCTTACCGACGCCGCTGGAGCCGCGCAGCAGCACGCCGATGCCCTTGATATCGAGGGTGGTGGCGTGCTCCGTGGTCGATGGGGCGAACTCGTTATCGATGCAAAGGGTGCCGAGGTTCACGAAGTTCATCGTGATCATGTGGGTGCGGAAAACCGGCAGCTCCATCTTCTCGGCGACTTCGAGCAGAGCCGGGGTCGGGTGATAATTTCGCGTCAGCACTAAGCACGGGATGTGCTTCTTCACCATCTGCTGAAAGATCTTCGTCTGAGTTTCCCGATTGAGCGTCTTGAGATAAGTCATCTCGGCCGCGCCGAGGACTTGAATACGCTTATTCGCGAAATATTTGAAGAAGCCAGTGAGGGCAAGGGCCGGACGATTGATCGAGCCCTCCTTGATCATCCGGTGCATGCCCTTGCTTGGCGAGGTGAGCAGCTCGAGTTTCAGCCTCTCGCGGTAGCTCGCATAGAAATGGGCAACTGTGATGCCGTGGACTTCCTTTTTCATGCGTTCTAGAGGTTGAAATTCTGGCCGAGGTAAAACTCCCGTGCTTGCGGGTTTTTGATCAGGAAGTCGCCGGGCCCTTGGGTGAGCACTTTGCCTTCATGGATCAAGTAGGCGCGGTCGACAATGCGCAGGGTTTCGCGCACATTGTGGTCGGAGACGACCACGCCGATGCCGCGGGCCTTGAGTTGGAGGATGATCTTTTGCACCTCGGCCACGGAGATCGGATCGATCGCGGCGAACGGTTCATCCATCAAGAGAAACTTCGGCTTGGTCACCAAGGCGCGGGCAATCTCGAGGCGTCGGCGTTCGCCGCCGGAGAGCGTGAACGCTTTTTGTTTCGCCACGTGGGTGAGACTCAACTCCTCGAGGTGATGCTTGACGATCGCGGCGCGCTCGGCGCGGGGCACGCCGATGACCTCAGTAATGGCGAGGATGTTCTCCTCGACGGTGAGCTTGCGAAAGACGGACGCTTCCTGCGGCAGGTAGCCGATCCCGTGCCGCGCGCGCTGATGCATGCGCTGGTGGGTGATGTTCTGACCGTCGAGGGTCACCGTGCCCTTGGTCGCCGGCACGAGGCCGACAATCATATAAAACGTGGTGGTCTTACCGGCGCCGTTGGGGCCGAGCAATCCGACGACTTCACCCGCGGTGAATTTCAGGTCGACGCCGTTGACGACGTTGCGTGAACCGAAGGTTTTGACGAGCCCGGAGGTGCTGATTTCGGATTGAGCGACGGCGGTGGACATCGGCAATCAGGGTTGGCGGGGCACCGCGGGGGCGCTGTCATTCTTTTCGTCGAAACCGAGATCTTTCATCGCCGGTAGAGTAATCCGCGCGCGGTGATCGTCGGTGCCTTCGATCACGGCGCGGCGCTGGCCGCGATACAGCACGAGGCGGGGCCCGGAGGCGACGTATTGGTCATCCGTGCTGCGCACGACAGGGTTTTCGCTGAGCACGATGCGATCTTCGCCGGGAAAAACTTCGGCGCGACCGCAGGTGGCTTCGCGGTCGCCTTGGAGGATGCGCACGCGGCCGGTCGCCACGAGCGATTTGAAGTAACCGTATTCGCCGATGGTGGCGGTGGGATCACCCTTGCGGATGGCGACGACTTTAAGGAAGTCGCAGTAAAGTTTGAGGTTGTTACCGGTGACGACGACTTGGTCGCGGAAGGTCGCGATGGTCTCGGTGTCGGTGCTGACGGTTTCCGCGGCTCCGGCGCATTCGATCACGGTAGCCGGTGGCTCCTCAGCGGCGCGCAGCCCGGCCGCGAGCAATCCGGCGAGCAGAAGAGAGGAAAGGGGGAAGCGGCTCATTTGAGAATATCGGGAAGCGAGGCGCGGAAAACTACCCTCGCGTTCGTGGCGATGGAAACTCTTTTCTGTCGGTGGTCGTAGGTCCAGCCGCGACCGGTGATCTCGAGATCGTCGCGAATCACGCGCACAGTGCCGCTCCCATGCACGGTTTCGGATTCCGGTTCGGCGGAGGCAGCGGGGCTGAGAATGATTGTTTCCACGGCGTTGTTGGCGCCACCGGTAAAGAGAGTGAGGTTTAACTCCTCGAGGTCGATCTGCGCTGGGCCGATGATCGCCCTAGTCCCTTGCAACAGCATGGAGCGATGGCCCTCCTTCGTGAACGTGGGCAACCGGAAGTTGCTCACGGGCGTTTGCGAGGTGATCGACGGGCCGGCGAGAGCGACGGTCCCACCCAGCACGCAAAAGATGACGGCGAGGCTTTTCACAATGCCGGGTTGGGGCCGCGAGGTTGCAGGAGATGTTCGCAGATTTCGCGCACGGCGCCGAGGCCGGCTGGGCGAGTGGTCACATAGTCGGCGGCGGCGAGGGCTGCGGGCATGGCGTGGGGCACGCTGACGCCGATCCCGGCCCAGGCGATGGCGGGCGCGTCGATATCGTCGTCGCCCATGTAAACGCACTCCGCTGGTCGCAGGTGGAGCCGCTCGGCGAGCTCCTGCAACGCGATGAGTTTGTCGGTGCGACCTTGGATGAGGTGCGGCACTTTCAACTCGGTGGCGCGGCGCGTGCTGGCTTCGGAGGGACGCCCGCTGATCCACGCGACGGCGACGCCGATCTTGTTGAGGCGGACGATGCCCATCCCGTCGAGAATCGAAAAGACCTTGGTTTCCGTGCCGTCTGAGGAAATCCGGACGGTGCCGTCGGTGAGGATGCCGTCGACGTCCATGGCGAAGAGGCGGATCTGCGACCAAGCTTCTGGCGAAATCGAGGAAGGCGTGGGATCGGGGGTCGGCATTGGGCGCGGAGGTTTGTGGGATCAGCCCATCCAGTTGACGATTTTCTCGAGCACGCTGTCCTTGTTGGGACGGTAAACGTGTTCGAGCTCGGGAGCGAAAGGAACGGGAATATCCATCGAGGCGATGCGGAGAGGGGCGGCCTTGAGCTGGGAAAAGTGGCCCTCGGTGAGTTGGGCGACGAGTTCCGCGCCGAAGCCGTGAGTGCGGCGGCCCTCGTGGATCACGACCAACCGGCCGGTGCGGGCGAGGGAGGCCTCGATCGCATCGAGCTTCATCGGCGCGAGGCCGCGCAAGTCGAAGAGATCAAACGTGGTCTCGTATTCCTCGGCGAGGTAGTCGCAGACCTCGGTGGCGAGATGCAGCATTTCGCCGTAACTGACGACGGTGGCGTAGTCGCCTTTGCGCTGTTGCTTGGGTTCCCAAACCTTGCGGAAATCGGGATTCCAGACGACCGGCTTTTTTTTGCAGCGATAGAGAGCCTTGTTTTCGAAGAGGATAACCGGGTTGTTATCTTCGTAGGCGGCGAGGAGCGCGTCGAAGGCATCCTGCGGCGTGCTCGGGTAAAGGGCCTTGAGTCCGGGGAGCGAGAGAAAGGTCGATTCAAGTTCCTGAGAGTGAAAAGAACCGAGCTGGACGGTCCCGCATGGAAAGCGGAAAACAACCGGGCAGGCGGCGCCGGAGCGGAAAAAGTAGGTCGCGGCGTTCTGGGTGATCTGGGAGAAGGCCTCGGTCGAGAAATCGGCGAACTGGAACTCCTCGATCGGGCGGTGACCGTTGACCGCGAGGCCGATCGCGTAGCCGGTGCAGGCGCTCTCGGCGAGCGGGGTGTTGAACACGCGGGGCCGACCAAATTCTTGGAGGAGGCCCTCGGTGACCTTGAACGCGCCGCCGTAGGTGCCGATGTCCTGCCCGAGCACGAGCGATTCAGGGCGCTCGGTGAGGATCTTGCGATGAGCGGCGTTGAGGGCCTGCGCGAAATTGAGGAGCTCGGGGGCTCCCGTTTCGGGTTTCCACGACAGGTCGGGCGAGGCGGGGGCGAAGACTTCTTCGAGCATGCCGCCGGCTTCCGGACGAGGAATGGGCAAGGTCGCTTTGATCGAGGCTTCGAGGAACGCGGCAAGCTCGCCGTCGAGTTCGTCGAGACGTGCGCTGTGTCCGGCGTCGGCGAGTTTCGCGCGCAGGCGAGGAAGTGGATCCTGAGCGAAGAACGACTCCGTCTCGCCCTTCGGCATGTAGTCGCAGGTATCGTAGGCGGCGTGTCCGCGCAGGCGCAGGGTGTTTACTTCGATCAGCACCGGACGGGAAGTCGTGCGGACTTTCTCGATCGTGGCGGCAATGGTTTGGGCAAAGGCTTCAACGTCGGTCGCATCGGCCGCGAAGCCCTCCATGCCGTAGCCGAGGGCGCGTTGCCAGAGCTCGGCCCCGACGTATTGTTCTTTGACGGGGGTGGAGTAGGCGTAGCGATTGTTTTCGATGACGAAGATGACCGGCAACGAGAGGAGCGAGGCGAGGTTCATCGATTCGTGAATATCGCCGGTGCTCGATGAGCCGTCGCCGAAGAAGGCGAAGCCGACGGCGGGATGCCCGAGCCGTCGTTGGGAATCCACCGCGCCGACGACGTTCGACAGCATGATGCCGAGGTGACTGATCATCGGTAGCGAGCGGTTCTTGGGATCGCCGTGATGAATGTTGCCCTCGCGCGCCTTGGTCGGGCTGCTAGCATTGGCGAAATACTGGTTGAGGTGATCGCAGAGGTGGTCGCCCCAGATCAAATGGCCCCCGAAACCGCGATGGGTAAACGAAATCACATCGTGGCCTTTGTCGGCGAGCAGCGCGAGGGGCACGATCAAGCCTTCGTTGCCCATGCCGCCGGTCACGGTGCCTTTGATCAAGCCTTGGCGAAAGAGGTCGAGGATGCGGTTGTCGGCGGACCGGGCGAGTTGCATCCAGACGTAGATGCGCAAGAGGGATTCATCTCGGGATTCGGTCAGATTGGCGGCCGGGAGAGTGCGGTCCGCGAGAATCTGAGGAGGGTTGGGGAAAGCCATGATTTTTGCCAACGGTGGAGGGTGGTCTCCGCTCGCGCAAGCGAGAGATTTCAATCGGAGGGATTCGTCGAAACGGCGGAAAACGCTCGGTTGGGCCGAGTTGAGTGGGGTGAAACCACCGGTTGGCAAGGCTTGGGCGGCATCAGAGCGAGCAACTAGCGCCCGGTGTCATAACCTTGACCTCGTGACCCGATTGGGCGTCGGCACGGGCGAATTTTGCGGCGTCCTGCTGGAGGATGGGCCAAGTGTTGTCCTGCATGGGCACGCAAATATTCGGGCGGAGAAGTTCGAGGCCAAGGACGCGGGAGTAAAAGTCCACGTTGGACTTCGGATCGGAGGCAATGGCCGTGATGTGATGGAGACCGAGCAGGTTCATGAGCTTGGGGCGGTTGAGGTGAATCAACTCACCGTTGAGGGGGGGAATGAGGGTTATTGCTCGGCGCGAGCGAGGCGGGCATCGAGGGAGAGGGCGCCGCCGCCGCTGACGAAGAGGCCGATGGCCAGCGCGATGAGGGCGAGGATGTATTCCATGCCGGTCGGGAGGAAAAACGCGCCGCCGTGGACCGTGACGAGTGCGACTACCATGGTGATGGTGCTGGTCAACGCGCCGAAGCGCGTGAGCAAGCCGAGGATGAGCAGAATTCCGCTGAGAAATTCGCCGCCGCCGGCGAGTCCGGCCCAGAAGATTCCAGGCATCATCCCGAGTTTCTCGGCAAAGAAGCCGCCAGTGGCCTCAAGGCCGTAGCCGCCGAACCAGCCGAACAGCTTTTGGGTGCCGTGGGCGAACATGATCACGCCGAGCACGAGGCGAGGCGCAAACGAAGCCCAATCGCGGGCGTTAGTGTGACTGAACTTCACAATCCATGTTTTTAACGATTAATAATGAATGCTTCAATATCAAAAGATAGTGCGAGGGTGTTTCCTGATGGGTCGAAATCGGGGGCGAAGTCTGATACCAACGTCTCTTTTGTTTGGGACTTTGGCCCGCCTGCGCCGAGGCTTCGGCGAGCAGGCGCCCCGGCAAGCCGGGGGTAGGGGCGGACCGCCGGGCCGCCCGCGAATGAGTGATCGGCGCGCCCAGCGGTCGCGCCCTACCCAAAGTCCAATTCTCCAGAGCGGTTGGTCTTAGCCGTATCCATGCAGTAGAAATCACTAAAGTCGTTGATAACGTGTTGTATGCGAACAAGATTTCTACTGAATTGCAGTCGGAATTTCACTCACCGAATTTCCGGAGTTTTCAGTCACAAAACCGTCCGACTGCATCGTTCCGGCTTAGGGGAACGAGTTCTGGCCGAGCTTCTTACACAGCCATCCAAGGGTGAACTGCTCAGCTGTGGTCAGCGCGGAGAATTCGCGGGTGATACTCCTGGCAACCTTAGGGAAGAGGTCAGCGATAAATTTTTGGCCCTCCTCGGTCAACGAGACCAAAATGAAGCGTCGATCATGTTCTTCGCGCTTCCGCACCACCCAACCGGCCTTCTCTAGATTGTCGACGACCAGAGTGATGTTGCCCCCGCTCTTGAGAAGTTTTTCCGCCAGTTCCTTCTGGCACATCGCGCCGCAGTGGAGGAGGGCTTCGAGGACGCTGAATTGAGTGATGGTCAGTTCCTTGGGGATGACCGAATGGGAGCGGACCGTCACGGTCTCAGACGCTCGCAGCAGCTTGATATAGGCGTTAAGCGCGTCGATTTCCTCTTTCGGACCTTGGTAATGGGTTCCCATAACAATTCGACATCGAAGTAATTAATAGTGTGATGTCAAAATAAGAAAACGAGGTGTGGGGTAATCACCTGTCTGATTACAGCCTACTCAATTCTATTCGGTGACTTCCGCGCGCGGGCCATCGACGGTTTCCTTGACCGCGACACGGATTCGAAGGAGCTCCGCAAGGTTGGAGGTGCTAGTTTCGCGGTAGACCATTGGGAGCTAGGTTGATGATTCTAGGCGCGGGCTGCGGGCCCTCGCCTAGAATCAACGATGATCCGGGAAGGCCCGGCCCGCACTCCCGCCCGGATCACGCCATGCTGTCGAGCTTGTCGATGCGGCGAATGTGGCGGCCACCCTCAAACTCGGTGGCGAGCCAGGTGCGCACGATCTGGAGCGCTTCTTCCTCGGTGATGGTGCGCTCGCCGAGGGAAAGGCAGTTGGCATCGTTGTGGGCGCGATTCCATACGGCCACTTGCTCGCTCCAGCCCACGCCGCAGCGCACACCTTTGACTCGGTTGGCGGCCATCGCCTCGCCGTTCCCCGAACCACCGAGCACGATGCCGCGTTCAACTTCGTGACTGGCCACTGCCCGAGCGACGGGGAAGCAGAAGTCAGGGTAGTCGCAGCTTTCGGTGGAGTCGGTGCCGAAGTCACGGACGGTGTGGCCGTCGGTGAGCAACATGGCCTTGATGGCCTCTTTGTAACGGTAGCCGGCGTGGTCGGAGCCAAGGGCGATCGAGAAGGTTTTCATGCGAGGGGTTCGAACAGTTCGGAGTTTGCGCTGTCATTGAGGGCAGGTCAGATTGAGGCCGCAACAAAACTCCCCATGAAAACACTGCTTTCGCTCGTTACCCTCATACTGGTCGCCGCCCTCAGTGGGTGCGCGACGGTCGACTCTCGGATTAACCACAATCGATCGGCGTTTGCATCGTGGTCCGCGGAAGTGCAGGCGGCGATTCGCGCGGAAAAGGTGAATCTCGGATTTACGCCCGAGCAGGTGCGCATGTCGCTGGGGGAGCCCAATCGAGTTTACAGTCGCATGTCGGCGGAAGGGGAAGCGGAAGTCTGGGCCTACTATGATAAGAAGGGGCGGTTCTCCTTCGGGCTCGGCGTCTCCTCGGGCGGTTATCACGGCTCGTCTGGTGGGGTCGCCTACGACCGTCGGGAAGATCGCCTCGATGAGGCCACGCGGATCGTCTTCACGGATGGCCGCGTGATCTCGGTCGAATCCCGCACCGATCAACCGAAATTCAAACGCTGATCGCACGGAGAAACGCCGCGGTGTCGCTGAAGTCCGCAAAGGCGTGGGTAGGCGAATGAGCGGTGAGTTCGTCGAGTGGGTATTGTCCGGTGGCGACGGCGATGGTCTGAGCGCCGATTACTTTGCCGCAGGCGATGTCGTGCGGCGTGTCGCCGATGATGAAGGTGCGATTGGGCGCGAAGTCGACGCCGTGGAGTTCACGCGCGCGGCGTCGGGCGTGCGGACCGAGCTCGTTGCGAAGCGGGCTGTCGTCGGCGAAGGCCCCGAACTCAAAGTAGTGCCACACTTCATAGTGGGTAAGTTTGAACTGGGCCCCCCGTCGCAGATTGCCGGTGAGGAGACCTTGGGCGATATCGTCGCGGGTGTGCAGGGTTTCCAGCAGTTCGAGCACACCCGGCAGCACCTGACCTTGTTGACCCTTGGCCAATTCAACGGGGAGCAGCGAAAGGTAGGCTTCGAGATAGGCTTGGATGTTTTCCGGAGTGACCGGGAGATCGTTGTGCCGAAGGACCTCGCTGGTGATCCAACTGTCGGTGCGGCCGGCCCAATCGACTTGGCCCAGATCGCAGGACCGCCCAAATTGTTTTTGGAAACCGAGCTCCATCGCGCGAACGCCCGCGCCGTGCGAGACGATGAGGGTGCCGTCGATATCCCAGAGAATTAGAGTGCGTTTGCTCACCACTCAACTAGCGCCGCCCCCGTGCGGTCGGGCAAGACTGTTTCAGGCTTTCGAACTGGATTGCTGGCGTTGGTAGGCCGAAGGGGTCGTGCCGGTGAAGCGGCGAAAGACGGTCACAAAATACTGGGAACTGGAAAATCCCAGTTCGTGGGCCACGGTTGTGATGATGGAGCGTGGGCTGGCGAGCCGACCGCACGCGGCGCTAACGTCGCAGAGTCGGCAACACGGAGTCGGCGAGGATGAGGACGGACCCGAGTAGCTCGGTGTGAGAGTAGTGTTCCGCGAAAAGCAGCACTCCGTCAAGGCGACCCCCAAAGGCACCAGCATTTGCAGCAACGAACCTTCTCCGACGGGCAGTTCGCGAAACGCTTTCGTCATCGCCATCGGGGGGAATGCTTTCGTGTAGCACAGTGCGGGCACGGCACAGATCAGCAGACCGTAAACGCACTGCGCGGCAAAGATAGTCGAGGTGTGCTCCTTGGCGTGAAGTTGGCGAATGAGCACGATCACGGTGGCCGAGGCAAACGCGGTCAGCAGGGCGAGCACGTCATAGACGCCCGGATGCATCCCCGTGCTGATGACGTTGGTCAGCGAGGCGAGTCCCGTCAGTGTCGTGACGCAGCCGATCGCGAGGGAGAGACTCATGCGTTCATGGAGAACCCACACCGCCAGCAGGCCGCCCCAGATGACGTAGGTGTGTCCGATAAAAGCGGCGCGCCCAGCCCCGAGGTGAACAACTGTGAGGTAGTAGGTCGCCGTGCCGAGTCACCGATGACCCCCCGCGCGATCAAGCGCGGGTGCCGCACAAGGTTCATCCGTTGAAACTCCCGATGGTAGAGCGTCGTGATCAAGAGCAAGCCAGTCACGAAGCGCATGCAGACGAGGAGCCACACATTGCCGCCGCCGTAGGAATCAAAGGCGCGGATCAAGAGAACGTTGGCGGTGAAGCACACGGTGGAGGCTAACATCAACGTGAGGCCGCGCCGGTGTTGAGACGGTCCAGAGATCGGGAGGGAGTGGGTCCTGGTGTCGGTGAAGGCCGATCCCGGAACGGAAAAACCGCGCCGGGGAGGGCGCGGTTGCATGGGCTGATGAAGTGGATGATTCGACTCCTTCGCTAGGCAACGACCCGCCGCACCGCGTCAACGATGGCGCGCCAGAGAGTTACTTGGCGAAGGAGAACGGAACTCAACACGGGTGAGGAGCTTTGGGGAAATCTGAAGCGACGCAAGCACTCGGCGTGCACGCTTCGGCCCCAAAATTGTTTTCAGCGTTACCGAAGCGACAAAAGTTTTCTCTCCGCGTCGATCAATTCCGTAAAATGGGCCAGCCGATAAGGCCATCGAGATTGATGGTCGGGCCGGGCGGATCATCCATGACGGGCAGATAGAGGTCTTCAAAGTCCTGATCGAAAATTGTAAGTTTTACCGGCTCGGATCGACTGGTTGGAAATTGACCTGCGGGTAAAACCTCATCCGCTGGAGGAGGAGTGAGTTTCAGATTCAGGTCTTCGGCAGTGTGGCGGAAAAGTATCGGCGCGCTGGCGCCGGTATCAAAGATGAATTTGAGAGGCTGATCGTTGACCTTGACCGGAATATAGATGCGCGCGTCATACTCTTGCCCGAGTGAAATGTTCGCGAAGCCTAGTCCAAGCAGTGCGGCGAATATCCGATATCTCATCGTTGCGAGAGACGATGTGATTTCACATATCATTGTCAATTAAGGGTATTTACGTGACTCAACCGACCCCAACCCGTAGTGTTTTCGGCGATGGCGGAGGATTATCCGAAGACGATGATGGAACTGGAAAGTCGCTTCAACACGGAAGCGG